>ERZ808240.4994-NODE-4994-length-11159-cov-30.107799_pt1 | contig 11159 bp, 10 predicted proteins | sample MGYA00521084_ERZ808240 | MGnify/ENA primary metagenome ERZ808240 (study PRJEB31516, sample SAMN03275571) | gut metagenome | biome: mammalia-associated habitat; material: feces | host: Papio cynocephalus | place: Kenya | collected 2012-08-06 ... | reverse complement strand
GTGTAGCATTTGCTGCTGAAACAACAGTAAAGAGCCCTGCAGAAGCTCCAAAGGCTACTGTAGTAAACACAAAGACTGTAAAGAAAGCTCCTAACAAGGCTGTTATCAGCTTTGGCAAGAAGGTTGCTACTGTACAGGCCGGTGCTGTAAAGGCAAAAACAACAACAGTTTCTTTCACATCAACAAAGAAAGTAACAGTTGCTAAAAATGCTTTTAAGAATGCTAAAAAGCTGAAAACTATCACAGTTCAGAAGAACAAAGTAACTTTCAAGAAGGGTGCTTTCGGTAAGCTGAACACAAAGAAGATGACAATCAAAGTAAAAGGACTGAAGAAGAATTCTAAGGCTTTCAAGAACTACAAGAAAGCATTAAAGAAGGCTGGCTTCAAGGGTAAAGTAGTTGTTGCATAATAACTATGAACCGATTTTTGATGCATCTGGAGGGTTCTGGCAAGGCTTCGGCCTTGCCTGATATCCCTATGACTGAAATATGGACCGAGGGGACACTATAGTGCGGTCTGTATCTATGAATGAGGAGCGATAATCTATGCAAAGGGAAGAACAGAAACAAGTACCTAAACAGACAGGAAATGAAAAACGACACTGGAATATGATTTCCTTTTACTTACTGCTTTATGATATTGCAGCAGTCAATATTGCTTATTTCTTTGGTCTGCTGCTTCGTTTTGATTTTCAGTTTTCTCATATTCCCGGAGAATATCTGAATGCATTTTTAAAATTTGCACCGTTTTACACAGCTGCCTGTATTGTTTTGTTTTACACCTGCAGGCTTTATAACAGTCTGTGGCGTTATGCCAGCTTTTCGGAGCTGAACCACATCATGCTGGCATCTCTGACAGCAACTGTAATACAGGTAATAGGGATTACGGTGTTTGTGAAGAGAATGCCGATTTCCTATTATATTGTAGGTGCAGTCACACAGTTTATCCTGATCACGACCCTGCGGTTTTCTTACCGTTTTATTAATCTGGAGCGGACAAAGAAAGAATGCAGGAGCAAAAAGCACCATAATGTTATGGTCATTGGTGCAGGCTCTGCCGGGCGTATGATTGTCAGGGAACTGAATAACTCAGAAGAATCAGACGGTTATGCCTGCTGCCTGATCGATGATGATCCGAAAAAGATCGGTATGTATCTGGACGGTGTTATTGTTGCAGGCAATCGGGAAACCATCTTTACCAATATAGAAAAATACAATATTGACCAGATCTTATTTGCCATTCCGACAGCAAGTGCGGAGGTTGTCAGGGAATACATGACAATCTGTAAGGAGACAGGCTGTGAGATTAAAAGACTGCCCGGTATTTATCAGCTGACAAACGGGGAAGTGCTTCTGAGTAAAATGAAGCCTGTTGCAGTGGAAGATCTGCTGGGACGTGATCCGATCAAGGTTGATATGGGATCTATCTTTGCCTATATCCAGGGCAAGGTGATACTGATCACAGGCGGAGGCGGTTCCATCGGCAGCGAGCTTGCCAGACAGATCGCGGGACATAAGCCGAAGCAGCTGATCATCTTCGATATCTATGAAAATAATGCGTATGATATCGAGCAGGAACTGAAAAAGAAATATCCGGAGCTGGATCTTGTGGTGCTCATCGGTTCTGTACGTGACAGCCGCAGAGTGAACTGGCTCTTTGATACATACAGACCGGAAATTGTATTCCATGCAGCAGCTCATAAGCATGTACCGTTGATGGAAAACAGTCCGAATGAGGCCATTAAAAATAATGTAGTCGGTACATATAAAACAGCATACGCAGCACTGAAATACGGTGCAAAGCGTTTTGTGCTGATCAGTACTGATAAGGCTGTGAATCCAACCAATATCATGGGGGCAAGCAAGCGTCTTTGTGAAATGGTCATCCAGAGCATGGATATGGTCAGCAAGGAAAAACGAATGGATCTGCTGCCTTTCCTGCATGCACATGTAGATAAAGATATCGCAGAACATATGCCTGACAGTATGGACCATCCGGAGGATGATGACAGAAAAGAAGCACTCAGTCTTGACCATATGCGGAGCGAGCGTTCCGACGGAAGCAGAACCGAATTTGTGGCTGTGCGGTTTGGAAATGTACTTGGCAGCAATGGCTCCGTTATTCCGCTTTTCAAAAAGCAGATCGAAGCAGGCGGTCCTGTAACAGTAACACATCCGGATATCATCCGCTACTTTATGACCATTCCGGAAGCAGTCAGCCTTGTCCTGCAGGCAGGCACGCTTGCCTGGGGCGGTGAGATCTTTGTACTGGATATGGGAGAGCCGGTTAAGATTGATACACTGGCAAGAAATCTGATCAAGCTTTCCGGTCATGTCCCGGATGAAGATATCAAGATTGTATATACAGGTCTCAGACCGGGCGAAAAGCTTTTTGAAGAGAAGCTGATGGCGGAAGAGGGATTGAAGAAGACGGATAATGAACTGATCCATATCGGAAAACCAATCCCATTCGATGTACCGCAGTTCTTACAGGATCTGGAAGAACTTGCCAAGGCAAGTTATGAGAATAATCCGGATATTGTAAAAATGGTAGAAAAAATCGTTACAACCTTCCATCCGGTCGGACAGCATCCGGGCATGGATGGGCAGGAGACAGCATAAGGTATATTAGAAAATATGTGTGTAATTCCGATGGGAAAATGAAATATTGGAAGATTTTAGTTCTCTCATGTTGGCTTTTGCTATGTGGGAGACTTTCCTGTAATATAAAGAATTTTGGGGATAGAAGAATGATAACAGGGTTAGACCATATAGCAATTATAGTCTCAGCAGAGAAATGCCTTTCTTTTTATGAACAGTTGGGCTTTCGGGAAACAAAACGAATACAAAGAAATTACGATGAAGTGATATTCATGAGAAAAAGTGAAATAACATTGGAAATTTTTGTGGATAAAAACCATCCAAAGCATATAAAGAATCCGGAAGCAATGGGACTCAGACATATTGCATTGTCAGTGAATGATTTGCGAAACACGATAGAAGAATTGAAAAATAAAGGGATTAAAGCGGAACCAGTCAGACAGGATTGGTTTGGAAGAAATCTTACATTTATATATGATCCGGATGAACAGCCGATAGAACTGATTGAAAATATAAATGATTAGGAGCCTAGGGGAATGCGTAAAAGTAATCTGAGAAAATTTTTAAAATATATTGCTATAGGACTAACTGCAGGATTTGCACTTACATCAATAATTGCAAAGTTTAAAAAAGATAATTCAACCTACAAAAATGAACTTTCTCAGAAGAATCCTATGGAAGGGAAAAAGGTTGTTTTTGTTTATAACGAAAAAGAACCGGAAAATGCAGATGGGGTAAGAGGACATCTGGATGCAATTGGCGATTCTGATTATAAAGCAGGATTTTATGAGAAATATGTAAAGCGTGGAATAGATATTCTGCTATCATTTGGAGGTCTGGTTGTGCTCAGCCCATTCCTTTTGGGAATTTCCATTGCAATTGTTATTGATGATCCGGGACCGGTTTTATTTACCCAGAAGAGATTGGGTAAAAATAAGGAATATTTTAAATTACATAAATTCAGAAGTATGAAGATGTGTACGCCGCATGATGTGCCTACGCATATGCTGGAGAATCCAGAACAGTATATTACAAAAGTCGGAAAATTTCTTCGTGCCCATTCTTTGGATGAATTGCCGCAGATTTGGGATATCTTTATTGGTAACATGAGTGTGATCGGACCAAGACCGGGACTTTGGAATCAGGATCTTTTGACTGCAGAAAGAGATAAGTACCAGGCAAATGATGCAAAACCCGGACTTACCGGATGGGCACAGATCAATGGAAGGGATGAATTGGAAATTCCTGATAAAGCAAAGCTGGATGGTTATTACGTTGAACATATGGGGCTTTGGATGGATATAAAAGTTTTTCTTGGAAGTCTGCATGTATTTGGTAAAGATGATAGTGTAGTTGAAGGTGGAACGGGAGAGATGAGGAAGCAATTAGAAGCAAAGAATGATAATCAGTTTGATTTAGTTTCTGTTGTAATGCCTTCTTACAATACAGAAGATTTTATTCGAGAATCAATTAAATCTGTAATATCTCAAACATATAAGAATTGGGAGTTAATTATTGTTGATGATTGTTCCACAGACAAAACGGAAGAAATTATAGCTTCTTTTGATGATACAAGAATACGCTTCTTGAAGAATGAGATTAATAGTGGTGCGGCAGTTTCCAGAAACAAGGCTCTTGCAGCAGCAAGGGGAAAATGGATTGCATTTCTTGATAGCGATGATCTTTGGCATCCGCAAAAACTTGAAAAACAGATACACTTTATGAAAAAAAATAATTATCATTTTTCATATACCAATTATGTGGAAATAGATGAAGATGGATTCCAGTTAGATACGTTAGTAACTGGTCCACCAAAGGTTTCAAAGCTTGCTATGTATACATTTAATTATTTAGGCTGTCTGACTGTAATGTATGATCGGGATTATGTGGGGAATATTCAGATCGAGGATCTGAAAAAAAGAAATGATTATGCAATGTGGGTACGAGTAGTTAAACATTGTCCAGCTTATTTACTTGATGAAGTTTTGGCACAATATCGAATTAGATTAAACGGTTCAGTAATGAATAGGAGCAAAAGTCCTATAGCGCGTATGAAATATAATTATTATTTATGGAATCAGGGTGAACATATGGGAAAAATTCCAGCATCTTTTCTTACAGGGGTAAATCTGATATTTGGAATATTAAAGACAGTTGTTTATAAAAAGAAATATTGATAGGGCAATATATTTTTATTATTTGAGACAATTTTATTGAAATAAAAAGAGGAGATAAACCATGGTAACTGAATACAATAAAGATATGACAATGGTTTTCATTGGATTTGATGGATATAGTGATATGTGGGATGATTGTATCAATTTATTTAAGAAATTTTGGCCAGATTGCCCATACAAAACAATATTTGTTAATAATGAAAAAGATGTATTTTGGGATAAAATAGAGGTTTTACATGCTGGAAAGAATGCTGAATGGAGTAAAAAAGTTCAATTAGCTATAAGTAAAATAGAAACTCCCTATGTTTGTTTATTATTAGAAGATTTTCTAGTTGGAAAAACTATCGAAACTGATACAATAAGGAAAACATTAAATTTTATAAAAAAAGAAAATATACAGTATTATAAGCTGGTAAATATGAGTCGGGCAGTAAGAAATAGAGATCCACAATATAAAAAATATGGATTTCTGCATATAATACCAGAAAATGACGAATATGGAGTGAGTCTTCAGGCGGCGATTTGGAATAAAAACTACTTATCGAAAATGCTGGGAGATGAAAATTATAATGCATGGGTATTTGAATTTAATCAAGTGAAATCTGCAAGAGGAAAAAGTAATAATCCTAAAATGGGATGTGTATTTGATGATCGAAATATATTAAACCTTCAGCATGGAGTTATTCAAAGTAAATATTTACCAGAAACTATCAGATATTTTAGAAAAAGAGGAATTGAGTTAAACATAGATAGAGAGGTAATGAGTTATTTTCGATATTATCAACTTCGTTTCATATCAAAGGGAAAATATATAATTCCCAAATCAATGCGTAATCATATTAAAAATATATTGGAGAGAATGGGTATGAAGTTTGTTTCTACCGTTAGAGAAAATAAAGATGAGTGTTAAAAATATTATTAAAAATATAATTACCATTATCATGCATCCAATAGTATCAATTAAACTTCGTATTAACGGAGCTAGAAATATATATATAGGACCTAGATGTAAAATTAATAATATATCAAAATTGAGTGTTAAACAGAATGTCTATATTGGTAGTGATGCAAGATTTTTAATGGTAGATAAGTATCATGGTGGAATATATAATCCTCAAATAACCATTGGAAATGGTGTCAGCATAGGAAATAGGTGTTCATTTTTATCAGCATCAGCTATTTATATTGAGGATGATTGTTTAATTGCAAGTGATGTGATGATCACATCTGAAAATCATGGATTAAATGTTGAAGATGCAAGGTCTTATTCTTTGACTCCGTTAGAAGCTAAAGAAGTTTGTATAGGAAAGGGATGCTGGCTTGGAGAAAAGGTGTGCATTATGCCTGGAGTAACATTGGGAGAGAGAACTATAGTTGCGGCAGGAGCCGTTGTGACAAAGTCATTTCCAGCTTATTCTATGATTGGCGGAATACCTGCAAGGTTGTTAAAAACTTATAATTTTGATACACATTCATGGGAGCGGGTTTAAAATGACAGATTTTAATAATAAATATGATACAAAAAGATTTTTCTATGATTATGTTGCTGTAATTCTAGTTTATCGCAATACAATTGATTTGAAAGAATGTATTAATTCTATATATAAGAAAATTAGTTCCGTTAAAATTATTGTAGTCAATGCCTTTTATGATAAAGAGAGTGAAAAACAAATAAATGAGATTGCAAAAGAATTATCTTGTGATTTTATAGGAATTGAAAATAAAGGTTATAGCTATGGAAATAACAGAGGAATAGAATTTGCATTAGAGCATTATAATTTTAAGTATATTATTATTTCTAATCCAGATATAGTAGTAGAAAGATTTATTGAATGTAATAAGCAAGATTGTGATATAATTGCGCCGCAAATAATTACGGCAAATGGAAAGAAACAAAATCCAATGATAATTAAGGAAAGTAAACTTGCTGAGTATCTTATATACTCTGGGTTAAAGAAGAATAGTAGGTTATTTTTTTTGATGGGAATTTTATTAAATAAATTGCAGAGAATATTTTTATTTTTAAAAAAAGAGGATTCTATTTTTGCAGCACATGGTAGCTTCGTGATTATGAAAAAAAAGGTAGTTGATATGATAAAGCCGTTGTACGATGAGAATCTTTTTCTATTTGCTGAAGAAGGAGTTTTAGCATACCGATGTAGAGAAAAGGGATTAAAAACAGTATATGATAGTAACATTGTAATTCATCATAAAGAAGATGGATGCATGAGATTGGCAGATTTTTCTGTTAATAACGAATTAAAAAAAGCTAATATATACTTCTATGAAAAATATGTCTTGAATTCTAAAGGTATTTGTAATTGAGGAGGCATAAACTAGATGGTAATTTCCATTATTTTAATTATATTTTTGCTTTTTCTAATAAAAATTTTCAAAATCCGTTTAATGGAGCCGGCGGGAATTTATAGTATAATGTGGATTTTTTTTATTGTTGGAAGCATTATTACATTAAGTGCAAAATATGAATTTACCTTTGGAGGAATAATATGGCTAATAATTACTTGTTATATTTCTGTTATTTCTTTTAAAATGGTACAATCTAAGAATAAAGTAATAATGATAAATCAGGTTAGATATCCCAATATCCCTTGGAAGCTACTGATTGGATTGATAATATTAGCAATGGGGAGCGTCCTATACACAATGATAACTTCAGGAGTAAGTTTTAGTGTTTTTTCTGATTTTTCTTCATTACAGGATACTGCTCATACGGCATCGGTAAATAGATATGCATCAGATGGTCAGAACGGATCTATTATTAATCAGATTCTAGGCACATTTATTTATGTATCGCCAATTTGCGCTGGATACAGTTTGGTTTTCGCTGAAAATAAAAAGGAAAAGTTAATATGTTTTAGTAGTATTTTACCTGCTATATTATCAATGCTTTTAACAGCGGCAAAACTAGCTGTAGTAACATTTGTTATTCTGTTTTTTGTGGGATATTATGTAGCATACATATATAGTAGAAAAAAGGTTCCCTATGTAAACCCTAAAGTATTTGGATTATGTTGTATGGGAGCAATATTATTGTATGCTTTATTTTATTTAAGTTTTGTATTAAGAATTGGTAATGGAGAAAGCAATATAGGACAGGTGATCACAGACAAACTTATGGTATATGCTTTTGGGCATATACAAGGATTTGATATTTGGTTTGATAGATATGCATTTGATATGGATAAGTATGGGTTGGGAGCGAACACTTTTCTGGCTGTTTCATCGCGTATGGGAATTGCTGAAAAAAAGCAAGGTGTGTACGGGGTGATTTCTGGAGTTTGTACTAACGTATATACTCAGTATAGGGGACTGATAGAAGATTTTAGTCCAATATTTTCTATAGTACTAATGATCATATTTTTCATGATAGTTTATAAAATATATTTTTATTTGCTGAAGAATTCAAAACCTCATATTTTTATTCAAGTTTTGTATTCAGCCTCTCTTTTTTGGATTGTATTCAATTTTGTTTCAGCATGGGCATACACTACATATATTTTGGCTTTTATTGTATATGCTTTTTATTTATACATAAGTTTTCATGTGAGATTTATCTGGGGAAAGAAAGAGAAGGGTAATGAATAAATTAAAAAAAGTATTTGAGAAAGATGGATTTTATAAAGACCTGGTAATAACATTTGGAGGACAAATGATAGTAATGTTATTATCATTTGTGTTAAACAAGATTATAAGTAATCAATATTCTGTCGATGACTATGGTATATATAGCATTTTAAAAAGATTTTCATCTGTTATAACTTTTGTGATGTTAATGGCGATGGGAATTGCGATACCTAAATATGTAGCAGAAGCAGATGCTAAAAAAAATCATGAATTGATGGAAGATTACATGATAAGCGCTATAGCTGTAATTTGTGTGATGTTTGTTATGATTACTATGATTTTATATGGATTTAGGAAAATAGGGTCAAAACTCATTTTCAATAATGATTTATATAAAAACTATATGTTGATTATTTGTCTGTATTCATTTGGTAATTGCCTTGTTACATATGTCTATTCGTTCTATAGAGGGATAAATCATTTTGTAAAGTACTCAATTATAAATATTATTTTACAATTGTTATATATTGTACCTACGTTTTTTGTGCATGGGAATCTATATAATTTATATTTTGTATGGGGAGTATTTTGCATTATATACAGTATTATTGAATTATGCATTATATTTAAACAATATAAATTTTGTCTATCGCAAATACGAAGAAAGTTGGTGGTTCTTAAAGAATTGCTTATTTATTCTGCCCCTAGAGTACCTGGAGAATTTATTCTGTTTGCATATACATTAGTTCCATTGACAATTATTACGTATAAATTTGGGACAAAGCAGGTAGGTTATTTTTCGGCTGCGCTATCTATCAATACATTAATTACCCCTTTGTTTAGTCTGGTTGGGACAATCTTATTGCCTTTGGTTAGTGGAAGCAAATTTAATAATACAGAGAAGGAAGTTAATAAAAAGATAAGGATTTTAGCATACATATATACGGTAGTAAGTATTTTTGCTATTATTTTTGTATATTTATTTGGTGAAATATTGTTAGTAATCTTATTTAACAGAGAATATGTAAAAAGTATAGCTTTGGTGAGAATAATGATAGTCTCTATTATACCAAATGCATACTATTTGTTATTAAGAAATCCATTAGATGGTAAAAGTAAATTCCCCTATAATACTGTCTGTCTTTTAATAAGTTTTATAGTTTATATTGTATTGCTTTTGTTCGCTTCTAATATCAAAATGTGTGCAGTGGATACAATTGTTGCTTATACAGTATTAGGTATATTTACATTCATAAGTTGGTGTAAAGTATCGAAGAAAGAAAATAAAATAGAAGATTATATATAGTAAGGAGACAATGGGAATATGAGGGTATTAGTTACAGGTGCAAATGGATATTTAGGAACAGGTGTTGTTAAACAATTATGCGATGATGGAGTTGAAGTTATTGCGACAGACTTCAAAACAGATTTGATTGATTGTCGTGCCAAGAAAATAGAAGGAAATCTCTTTGAACTGAATACTCCATATGAAGACTTGGGAAATCCAGATATATTACTTCATATGGCTTGGAGGAACGGTTTTGTTCATAATGATCCATCACATATAGAGGATTTGCCAAAACATTTTGATTTTATAAATAAAATGATAAATAGTGGATGCAAGCAAATAGCAGTTATGGGGACAATGCATGAGGTTGGATTTTATGAAGGAAGTATTAAAGAAGAAACACCAACACATCCAGAAAGTCTTTATGGAATAGCAAAGGATGCATTAAGAAATGCGACAAAGTTGCTATGTAAAAATGCGGGAGCATCGTTCCAATGGTTGAGGGGCTACTATATTGTGGGAAATTCAGAACATGGTTGCTCTATTTTTAGTAAAATTACGGCTGCTGAGAAAAAAGGGCAGGAAATGTTTCCTTTTACAATGGGTATAAATCAGTGGGATTTTATTGACTATGATGAGTTTGTAAAACAGGTAGCAGCGACGGTTGAACAAAATTTAATAGATGGAATAATTAATATATGCCATGGAAGACCGGAAAAGCTGGCAGACAGAGTAGAACGATTTATTGAAGAAAATCATTACAAAATCAAATTAGATTATGGTAAGTTTCCAGATAGACCATATGATAGCAAGGCTGTCTGGGGAGATGATAAAAAGATTTTGGATATCATGGCTATATATAATGCTCCGAAAGAGTAAATTGGAATGTGAAGAAATAGAGCAATGAGGTAGAGGAATTGTATGACTTTAGCCGTTATTGTAATATCTGTACATAAAAGAGAAAATTATGAACGATAAAAATTATTTATTAGAAGAATGTAAACATTGTGGAAACAAGGGACTGCTGAAGATTGTAGGCAAACATCACTAGAGTTTTACTGACTATGCAAACGGAGATCCAATCTTTCAGCAATATACCGACTGGACTATGGTAGAATGTCCGGTATGTAAGGGCATATCTTTACATAAACCATGCTCCAATGACACGATGTTTGATTCAGAGGATGGTTACTTTACGGAAGAAATGACAGAATATCCGGGGAGTAGATATTCCTTTGTTCATGTTCCGGATGGCATCTTGAAGTCCTACAATGCAGCAGTGAAGACTGTCAATGTTGATCTGAATATGCCATTGATTGCAATCAGGGCGGTGCTTGACTTTATTGAAACGATTCTTTATTACATTTATGAATTGCCTGTCACGATTGCAAGACTGAATAAGAAATATGTAGAACAGGAGCAGAATAATAAAACAGTATAAATAAGAATTGTAAATGCTTTGCAGTAATGGTATAGTTATTGCAAAGCATATTTTCTTTTCGGAAGCT
>ERZ808240.4993-NODE-4993-length-11160-cov-11.453850_pt1 | contig 11160 bp, 9 predicted proteins | sample MGYA00521084_ERZ808240 | MGnify/ENA primary metagenome ERZ808240 (study PRJEB31516, sample SAMN03275571) | gut metagenome | biome: mammalia-associated habitat; material: feces | host: Papio cynocephalus | place: Kenya | collected 2012-08-06 ... | reverse complement strand
AGTGCCGCGGCACTGGTGTGGCAATCCGTTTCTCAAAGGGAGCCGGGGTGCTCCCGCACCAGCGCGTTTTTTGACCATTTTCAGAAAATTGGGATAACACCATCCGCCTTTCGGCAATCGTGTTTTCTTTCCATTATCATCCCCCAAAGAAAAGGTACTTGCAAAAGTTGGAAAGACTGGTATAATCATATACATGTAACATGGATAAGTGTGTCTACCAAAGAAAGGACTGTGCCTATGCCTCTGCGCGCCAGACTTTACCGGCTCTGGATGGAAAAAAGGCCCAAGAACCTGAGCACAACCAAGATCATTGCCCTGGCCTTTGGCCTGATTATCCTGGCGGGTGCTCTGCTTCTGAATCTGCCCGCGGCCTCCAGAAACGGTGTATCTGCCGGATTTCTTCCGGCTCTCTTTACCGCCACCTCCGCCACCTGCGTCACGGGGCTTTCCCTGTTTGACACCTGGAGCCAGTGGAGTGGCTTCGGCCAGATCGTGCTGCTGTGCCTGATCCAGATCGGCGGTCTGGGCTTTATGTCCGCGGCGACCCTTGTGGGGTTTCTCCTGCGCCGGAAGATCGGACTGAAGCAGCGGCTTGTTATGGCGCAGGCGCTGAGCGTGGGGGATATCAACGGCATTGTCCGCCTTCAGCGGATGGTGCTCTTCGGAAGCTTTTCCGTGGAGGGAATCGGCGCGCTGATTCTGCTTTTTCGCTTTTGGCCGGAATATGGATTTGTCCGGGCACTGAAATGGGGCGTGTTCCATGCGGTTTCCGCCTTCTGCAACGCGGGCTTCGACATTTTCGGCTGCCTGAATCCCGGTGCCAGCGTCATGGAATTTCAGTCTGATCCGGTGGTGCTGCTGACTCTCAGCGCACTTATCATCATCGGCGGTCTGGGCTTTCTCGTCTGGGAGGAAATTCTCAAAAAGAAGCACTTCCGCCGATTTACCGTCTACACCAAGCTGGTGCTGGCAACGACCCTGTGCCTGATTTTGGCCGCCTGGGGTCTTACCTGTCTGATCGAGTGGAATAACCCGGGCACCCTGGGAGGCATGGCGTTGGGGGACAAGCTTCTCAACGGCTTTTTCCAGGCGGTGACCCTCCGGACAGCAGGCTTTGCCTCCTTTGACCAGGCGCGGCTTACCGAGGGCGGGAAGGCCATCGCCATGTTCTTTATGCTCATCGGCGGCTCCTCCGGCTCCACGGCTGGCGGCCTGAAAACCGTGACCTTTGTGGTGCTGGTACTGTTCCTGGCGGCCCGAGTTCGAGGGAATAACCGGGTGTGCGTCTTCCACAGGAGCATTCCCCAGGGTCAGGTGCTCGATGCCATGACCCTGGGCTTCCTGATGATTTCCCTGATGCTGCTGGGAGGCGTTTTCCTAAGTGTCACCAGCCCTGTGTCCTTTACGGATGCCCTCTATGAGACGGCCTCCGCACTGGGCACCGTAGGCCTGACGGCGGGAGCCACGGGACGACTGAGCCAGGCCTCCCAGATTCTCATCATTGTGTTCATGTATTTTGGCCGGGTGGGTCTTCTGACCATCAGCATGGGCTTCCTGGCAAGGGATAAGGCAGAGGAGCGGTTCCGCTATGCGGAAACCAATCTGCTCATCGGATAGGAGATAGAATATGAAGTCTTATATTGTAATCGGATTGGGTCGGTTTGGCCAGACCCTGGCTCAGCAGCTGTGCGCCCTGGGGGCGGAGGTGCTGGCGGTGGACAAGCGCAGCGATCTGGTGCAGCAGGTGGCGGACGAGGTGACCCACGCGGTGGTGGGGGATGCCCAGGACAAGGAGGTGCTCCGGGCTCTGGGTGTCCGGAATTTTGACTGTGCCGCAATTGCCATCGGCAGCAACCTAGCGGCCTCGGTGCTCACCGTCATGAACCTGAAGGAGCTGGGAGTTCCCTATATCATCTGCAAGGCTCACGATGAGACCCACCGGCGGGTGCTGGAAAAGCTGGGAGTTGACAGGGTAATCATCCCGGAGCAGGAGAACGCCCAGCGGCTGGCCCGGAGCCTGAATTCCCACAATGTGCTCGAATACATTGAGCTGAGTCCGGACTATGGCATCCTGGATATCCCCGCCCCCGCCGCCTGGATCGGCAAGACCCTCCGGGAGCTGAACATCCGGGCAAAGCTTGGCGTCAACATCATCGCGGTGGAAAGCGGCAAAAAAACCAACGTCGCCCCTTCCGCGGACTATCAGATTCAGCCCGGAGACGTGATGGTGGTGCTGGGGGATAACTACTCCCTGGAGGCTGTGCAGAAGCTGTGACGGAGCAGAAAATAACCTCCCGGAAAAATCCCCTGCTGCGGCAGGTCAAACGGCTGCTTTCCTCCCGGAAAGCCCGGGAGGAAGCGGGCTTGTTCGCCGCCGACGGTACCAAGCTGCTGACCGAGGCCGTCCGCTACTATCCGGGGCTTCATACCGTGATTTTGTCCGAGGGGGTGCAGGCGGAGGTTCCGGAGAACGTGCGCCTGATCCGGGTACCCCCGGACGTGATGGCGTCGCTCTCTCCCATGCAGACCCCTCAGGGTGCGTTATTTCTGTGTACACTGCCGGGGAAAAAGTCCTACGCCCCGGCACCGGGAAGCCTGCTTTTGGACGGCATTCAGGATCCGGGGAACCTGGGTACCATTTTGCGGACGGCGGACGCGCTGGACATTCCCGTGGCTCTGCTGGAGGGCTGCGCCGACCCCTACAGCCACAAGGTCGTCCGGGCCAGCATGGGAGCCGTCCTGCGCACCCAGCCGGTGCTCACCACCTGGGAGGAAGCGAAAACCGCCTGTGCCCAGGCGGGTATCCCCGTTGCGGTGACGGCTCTCAGCGACCGGGCGAAGGATCTGCGCCAGGCATCTCTTTCCCGGATGGCGGTGGTCATCGGCAGCGAGGGACAGGGCGTCCGGCCGGAAATTCTTGCCAGTGCCGACACGGAGCTGGTGATTCCCATGAATCCCCACTGCGAATCCCTGAACGCGGCCATTGCCGCAGCCATCGTCATGTGGCAAATGAAACAGTAAGAAAAGTAAGACTAAGGTAAAGTAGGTAAATAGAGACAGTAGGGAAGCTCTGATTCAATCCGCAAGAGCTGACAGCGAGAGATTTTTCTCTAGCCGAAGGTTCCGAAAGCGGAGGAATACTTTGCGTATTTCCTACTTTCGAAACCGCACGGATAGGGAAAAAGATCCGCAGCTCAGCCGAAGAGAATTGATTCAGAGTTTCCCTAAGAAAGAACGGGTGAAAAAGAAATGCTGACACATTGGATATGGTTTGCCCACCGTCCCGGCCTGACAGATCGGGTGAGGGCGGTACTGATGGAGCATTTCTGCGATCCTGAGGACATTTTCTACGCCGATGAGGCCGCGCTGCGGGATATCCAGGAGCTGAGCCGGGAGGCTTTGGAGGGGCTGCTTGACAAAAACCTGACCGCTTCCGAGGAAATCCTGGAGGTCTGCGGCCGGAAGCAGCTGCACATCCTGACTTACCGGGACGCCGCTTATCCCGCAAGACTGAAAAACATCCCCGACCCGCCCATGGTGCTCTACTACAAGGGGCAGCTGCCGGAGTTTGACGCTTATCCCACCATCGGCATTGTGGGTACCCGGAAGGCTTCCGCTTACGGCCTTACCGCCGCCAAGCGTCTGGGCTACCAGATCGGCAAATGCGGCGGCATTGTGGTGTCCGGCCTTGCCTACGGCATTGACGGCACGGCCATGTCCGGCACTCTCACCGCCGGCGGCAAAACCGTAGGCGTGTTGGGCTGCGGGGCGGACATCGTGTATCCGCCATCAAACCAAGGCCTGTTCCGGGACGTGGAACGGTACGGCTGCATCATAAGCGAATTCGCTCCGGGAACCCCGCCGGCTCAATGGACCTTTCCCAAGCGGAACCGGATCATCAGCGGGCTTAGCAACGGCGTGCTGGTGGTGGAGGCACCGGAGCGCAGCGGCGCGCTGATTACCGCCCGTCTTGCCGCCGAGCAGGGGCGCGATGTGTTCGTGGTGCCTGGAAATATCGATGTGCCAACCTGCGCCGGAAGCAACAGCCTGCTTCGGGACGGAGCTATCCTCGTCAGCTCCGGCTGGGAGGTGCTCAGTGAATATCAGGCCATGTTCCCGGACAAACTGCGCCGGGAGGACACGCCCCTGCGGATGACCGCTTCCCCGGAGGAGGTGCGCGGAGCAGCCGAGGAAGCACCGCTGCAGGTGGCTCAGAATCCGGCACGTCCTGGGGAAAAGTCGAATCTTAAGAAAAAATTAGAGAAAAAATCCATTGACAACCCGGCTCCTACGGCTTATAGTGACCTGGATGCGCGCCTGTCCGGCCTGAGTGGGGACGAGCGGGCAGTTGCGGCCTGCCTTGCGGACGGAGAACGGCTGGTGGACGATGTGATCGCCGAAACCGGTCTCACCACCGGACGGCTTCTGGGCATTCTGACCATGCTGGAGCTGAAGGGCGTTGTCAAACGGCTCCCGGGCAAGCGGGTTACGTTACAATCGCGCGAATAAACGAAACGGAGAATTTTGATTATTATGGGAAAGACGAACAATCTTGTGATCGTGGAGTCCCCCTCGAAAGCAAAGACCATCGGACGGTATTTGGGTCCCGGATATACCGTCAAGGCCAGTATGGGACATCTGCGGGATCTGCCCAAGAGCAAAATGGGCGTTGACCTGGAGCACAATTTCACCCCCCAGTATATCCCCGTCCGGGGCAAGGAGGCTCTTATCAAGGAGCTGAAGGCGGATGCCGCCAAGGCGGACACCGTGTACCTGGCAACCGACCCTGACCGGGAGGGAGAGGCCATTTCCTGGCATCTGAAGGAGCTTCTGAATCTGCCGGATGCCAAGGCTCAGCGGGTCACATTCAATGAGATCACACAGAAGGTAGTGAAGGATTCTATCCAGCATCCCCGGGATATCGACTACAATCTGGTCGACGCCCAGCAAGCCCGCCGCATTCTGGACAGAATCGTTGGCTATGAGCTGTCTCCGCTGCTGTGGAAGAAGGTGCGCCGGGGCCTGTCCGCCGGACGTGTCCAGTCCGTGGCCACCCGGATGGTGGTGGATCGGGAGAACGAGATCCGAGCCTTCCAGCCCAAGGAGTACTGGTCTCTGGACGTGACGCTGAACCGTCTGGGCAAGCCAGGCTCCTTTGTGGCGCATTATTATGGAAGCCCCAAGAAGCGGGAGCTGGAAAACGAGGAGCAGACCAATGCGGTTCTTACGGACATTGCCGGGAAGGAATTTACCGTCACCGACGTGAAGAAGGCGGAGAAGAAGCGTTCCTCCGCCCCTCCCTTCACCACCTCCACCTTGCAGCAGGAGGCTTCCCGGAAGCTGGGCTTCACCCCCAAGAAAACCATGATGGTGGCTCAGCAGCTTTATGAGGGCGTGGAGATCGCCGGGGAGGGAACCACGGGACTCATCACCTATATGCGTACCGACTCCCTGCGGCTTTCCGACGAAGCCATGGATGCCGCCGGGGATTTTATCCGCAGCCGGTACGGAAAAGAGTATTATTACGGCAGCCATCATGTGTTCAAGACCAAGGCCGGCGCCCAGGATGCCCATGAGGCCATCCGCCCCTCCCATGTGGAGCTGGAGCCGGAGCGGGTGCGGGGCAGCCTGAACGCCGACCAGTACAAGCTCTATAGGCTGATCTGGAGCCGGTTCCTGGCAACCCAGATGGCAAACGCCGTTTTTGACACCGTGTCCATCGATACCGAGTGCGCCGGACATGTGTTCCGGGCCAGCCATCAGAGCATGCGCTTTGCCGGCTTCATTGCGGTCTACGAGGAAGGCCGGGACGACGACGGCGAGGCCATTGGCTCGCCTCTGCCCGACTTGACGGCGGGGGAGAAGGCCGCCGCATCCAAGACGGAGAAGACCCAGCACTTTACCCAGCCTCCCGCCCGGTATACCGAGGCCACCCTGGTCAAGGCCATGGAGGAAAAGGGCGTTGGCCGACCCTCCACCTACGCCGCCACCATCTCCACCATCGAGGATCGGGAATATGTGGAAAAGCAGGACAAGCGTCTGGTGCCTACCCCTCTGGGGGAGATCGTCACCGGCCTGATGGTGGAGCGGTTCCACGACATTGTGGACGTGGAGTTTACCTCCAACATGGAATCCCGGCTGGATGAAGTGGAGGAGGGCAAGCAGCAGTGGCAGGCTCTGATCGCCGACTTCTACGCCGACTTCAGCAAGGAGCTGAAGGACGCGGAAACGGCTCTGGAGGGCGTGCGGCTGAAGGTACCTGAGGAGGAGACCGACGAGGTCTGCGAGCTGTGCGGCCGGAAAATGGTCATCAAAACCGGCCGGTTCGGCAAGTTCCTGGCCTGCCCGGGCTTCCCGGAGTGCCGGAACACCAAGCCCTTGGTGGAAAAAATGCCCGGCCGGTGCCCCAAGTGCGGCGGAGCCATCCTCAAGCGCAGATCCAAGAAGGGCTACACCTACTACGCCTGCGAGCGGGGGGCGGAGTGCGGCTTCATGACCTGGGACGTGCCCACGGCGGAGGACTGTCCGGAGTGCGGCCAGACCCTGTTCAAGAAGTCCGGCAAGGGTCGCATGAAGCCCTTCTGCATCAACGAAAAGTGCTCCCGGTTCCTTCCGGAGGATCAGCGGGGCTATTATAAGAAGAAAACCGCCGACACGGAAGGCACTTCCGCCGACACGGAAGAAAAGCCCGCGGCCAAGAAGACGACCGCAAAAAAGACGGCAAAGACGACTGTCAAGAAGTCCGCTGCCAGGAAAACCACAGCCAAGGCGGCGACCGCCAGGAAAACCACCGCGAAAAAAGCATCTCCCAAAAAGAAAGAGGAGGGCTGAGCCATGGAGGTGAAGGTCATTGGCGCAGGGCTGGCCGGCTGCGAGGCCGCCTGGCAGCTGGCAAACCGGGGCATCGACGTGAAGCTTTACGAGATGAAGCCGAAGAAAATGACCCCCGCTCACCACAGTCCGGATTTCGCCGAGCTGGTGTGCTCCAATTCCCTCCGGGGTGACCGACTGGAAAACGCGGTGGGTCTGCTGAAAGAGGAGCTTCGCCGGGTGGGCAGCCTGATCCTCACCTGCGCCGAGGCCACCCGGGTGGAAGCCGGCGGGTGCCTGGCGGTTGACCGGGGCGGCTTTTCCCGGATGGTGACGGAAAAAATCCGCAGCCATCCCCGCGTTACCGTGATGGAGGAAGAGGTGACTCAGGTTCCGGAGGAACCCGTCATCATCGCCACTGGCCCTCTGACCTCCGATGCCCTCAGCCGCGCCATCGGGGCGTACTTCGGGGAAACCGGGTATCTGCACTTTTTTGATGCTGCCGCGCCGTTGGTGACGGCGGAATCCATCGATAGGAATCTTGCCTGGTGGCAGTCCCGGTATGACCGGGGAACCCCGGATTATGTCAACTGCGCCATGGACAAGGAGGAATATCAGGCCTTCTGGCAGGCACTGACCACCGCTGAGGAAGCGGAGGTTCACGGCTTTGAGGATAAAAACGTCTTCGAGGGCTGTATGCCCGTGGAGGTCATGGCGCGCCGGGGCATCGACACCCTGCGCTACGGCCCTCTGAAGCCCGTGGGTCTGACAGACCCCAGAACGGGGAAGGAGCCATACGCCGTGGTGCAGCTGCGTCAGGATAACGCCGCGGGCAGCGTTTTCAATCTGGTGGGCTTTCAGACCCACCTGAAATTCGGGGAGCAGAAGCGGGTGTTTTCCATGATCCCGGCTCTGCGCAATGCGGAATACGTCCGCTATGGGGTCATGCACCAGAACACCTTCCTGCAAAGCCCCAGGCTGCTGGACAGGTACTACGCCGACCGGCGAAATCCATTGGTTGCTTTTGCCGGGCAGATGACCGGCGTGGAAGGTTATGTGGAATCCACGGCCTCCGGCTACCTGGCTGCGGTTGCCATGGCCGCAAAGCTCCAGGGTCGGCCCCTGCCGGACTTCCCCAAGACCACCGCCATCGGTGCTTTGGGTTTGTACATCAGCGATGAGACCGTGGTCAATTTCCAGCCCATGAACATCAATTTCAGCATTATTGCTCCTCTGGAGCAGCGTATTCGGAAAAAGGCAGAAAAAAATCTTGCCATTTCCAACCGGGCTCTTGCCATTGTGGACGGCCTGGTGGAAGCAGGCATCTAAAGAAAGAGGTGCTAAGATGAAGATCATTCTGGACGCTATGGGCGGCGACAACGCGCCCCAGGCCCCGGTGCTGGGTGCCATTGAGGCGGTGAAAAAGTACGGCGCGCAGATCATTCTGGTTGGCAGGGGTCAGGAAATTCTGGAGGTTCTGAAAAAGAACGGCCTGGACACCCTGCCTGAGGGCGTGGAAATCGCCCACGCCGATGATGTGGTGGACATGCACGACGACCCGGCCTCGGTGATCCACAAGCGGAAGAATTCCTCCATGATCATCGGCCTGAAAATGCTGGCCGAGGGCAAGGGCGACGCTTTCGTCTCCGCCGGCTCCACCGGCGCGCTTTTAACGGGGGCGACGCTGCTGGTCAAGCGGGTGCGGGGCATCCGTCGGGCGGCCATGGCTCCGGCCATGCCCACCAAGGCAGGTACCAAGGTCATCATCTGCGACTGCGGAGCCAACGCCGAGTGCACCCCGGAATTTCTGCTCCAGTTCGGCCTGGTGGCTTCGGCTTACAGCAGGTTTACCCTGGGGGTGAAAAATCCCAAGGTGGGTCTTCTGAACATCGGAAGCGAAGACAGCAAGGGCACCCAGCTCCAGAAGGACGCTTACGCCCTTCTGAAGGACGCTTCCGCCAAGGGACTGGTGAACTTTGTGGGCAACGTGGAAGCCCGGGACGTGCCTCTGGGGGCTGTGGACGTTGTGGTCTGCGACGGCTTCAGCGGCAATATTCTCATCAAATCCATCGAGGGCACCGCCATGTTCATGGGCAGTATGCTCAAGCGGATGTTCAAGAAAAATCTTGGCTCCAAGCTGGGTTATCTTCTGTGCCGCGGCGGCGTTCAGGATATGATGAAGTGCCTTGACTACCGGGAGATCGGCGGCACCCAGTTCCTCGGCATTCAGAAGCCGGTGATCAAGGCTCACGGCTCCTCGGACGCCATGGCCTTCCGCAATGCGGTGCGCCAGGCCATGACCGCCGCCGAAGGGAGCTTTACCGCCCAGCTGGAAAAGAGCCTTGCGTCGCTGAAGGGAAGTGAAGCCGATGCTTAAGGATCTGGAAGCCGTCATCGGTTATCATTTTCACAACATTTCCCTGCTGCAAAACGCGGTGACACACTCCTCCTACGCCAACGAGCGTTGGCACAACAGCCTGCTCAGCAACGAGCGGCTGGAGTTTCTGGGGGACAGCGTCCTGGGTATGCTGGTGGCGGAGTATCTGTACCGGAATTTTCCCAACCGTCCGGAAGGGGAGCTGACGAGAATGCGGGCGGATATGGTCTGCGAGCAGACCCTGGCCGCCGCCGCCGAGCGGATCGGCCTGGGCACCCATCTGCTCCTGGGTCACGGCGAGGAGCAGGGAGGCGGCAGAACCCGCAGTTCCATTCTGGCCGATGCCATGGAGTCCGTCATCGCCGCCTGCTTCTTAGACGGGGGCATTGCGGCGGCACTGCTCATCATCCGGCAGTTCATTTTCGTGGAGGTGCCGGTGACCAAGCTGCACAACGCCGATTACAAGACCAAGCTTCAGGAGCTGGTGCAGCAGAAGAAGAACCAGGTGCTGACCTACACCCTCATCGGCGAGTCCGGCCCGGATCACGATAAGCACTTTGCGGTGGAGGTCTGCCTGAACGGCACCGTGGTTGGCAAGGGCACCGGCAGCAGCAAGAAGCGTGCCGAGCAGGATGCGGCTCGGGTGGCTCTGGAGAAGCTTTTTCCAGAGCAGGCTCAGTAAAGAAAGAGGAGAAACATATGGAGCTTTTTGACAAGCTGCTGGAGGTTTCCCGGGCCTTCCGGATTCCCTATGCGTACCTGGGCTATGAGACAATCCAGATGGGCAATGTGAACCGTACCTACAAGGTGAATTTCCGGCTGCCCGAGGGGAAGGAAAAGTCCTTCCTGGTGCAGAACGTGAATACCTACGCCTTCCGGAACCCTGTGGGTCTGATGAACAACATCGACAGCGTCACTGAGCACATCCGCTCGAAAAAGCCTGGGAAGCTTGCCCTGCATTTTCACCATACCGCCGACCGGAAGACCTATCTGGCCGATGGGGAAAACTTCTGGCGGATGACGAACTACGTCCCCTCCGTGACCTACAACACCGTCACCGATCTGGCCGTTGTCCGCAGCGCGGGCAAGGCCTTCGGGGAATTTCAGATGGATCTGGAGGATTTTGACATTTCCTCCTTGGTGGAGACCATTCCCGGCTTTCACGATACCCGCAGGCGGTACGCCGATTTCCGCCGGAGCGTGGAAGAAAATAAGGCAGGACGGGCATCTTCCGTCCGGGCGGAGATCGACTACCTTCTGTCCGTGGAGGACAAGGCCTGCTGCCTGACGGATCTGTACCGGGCGGGGGAGCTTCCGCTCCGGGTAACCCATAACGATACCAAGATCAATAACGTGCTTTTTTCCCCGGAAACCAACGAGGCCATGATCGTGATTGATCTTGACACCGTTATGCCCGGCCTTCTGGGTCACGATTTCGGCGACGCCATCCGCTTTGCGGCCAACCGGGTGGAGGAGGACTGTACCGATTACGACCGTGCTCAGGTGAACCTGGAGGTATTCCGGGCCTTCGCCGAAGGCTTTCTGTCCATGACCGCGAAAACCATGACGGACACGGAGATCAGAACCCTTGCCATGAGCTGCTTCGACCTGACGGCGGAGCTGGCCACCCGGTTCCTGGCGGACTACTTAGACGGCGACCTGTATTTCAATATCCGCCGGCCGGATCACAACCTGGTTCGCGCCCGGTGCCAGATCGCTCTGGCCAAGGATATGCGCAAAAACATGGACGAAATGGAAGCCATTGTAGAATCCTGCGTCCGCAATTCCCGATAACCCCCAAAGAGGCACCCGCCCGGGTGCCTCTGTTTGCCGTAAAGCCATGTCACTGGTGCGGCAATCCCCCTGTTCTTCCGAGAACCCTAAGGAAGCTCTGAATCAATCGTCTGCGGCTGGACAACGGATCTTTTGTCCCGACTGTGCAGTTTGAAAAACTTGAAATACATACAGTATTC
>ERZ808240.4991-NODE-4991-length-11163-cov-2.988747_pt1 | contig 11163 bp, 9 predicted proteins | sample MGYA00521084_ERZ808240 | MGnify/ENA primary metagenome ERZ808240 (study PRJEB31516, sample SAMN03275571) | gut metagenome | biome: mammalia-associated habitat; material: feces | host: Papio cynocephalus | place: Kenya | collected 2012-08-06 ... | reverse complement strand
CTGGCGTGGCGTGTGCGCTGTGCGCTGCCATCAAGCCCGGTAAGTGGGGAAGTGATAGCTTATGAAAGCAACTGTTTCATCGGTAAAGTCGGCAGTGCTGAAGCTTGTGAAGAGCCTCAGCACTGCCGCTGTGCTCCAATACATGGGCTTTGTGCTGGTGTCGGCGGTGTTTTGGTGCTTCATCACGTTTAACAACGACATTCAGCAGGACATCGACGTGAAGCTTGAAATCATCAACAAGCCGGCCAACGTGACCTACATCAACGACCCGCCCACCACCATCACCGTAACCCTGCGCGACAAGGGCTCGGCCTTTGTGAAATATCTCTTCACCTCGCAGCCCAAACTGCAAATCGACTTCACCAAATATTGCGATGCCGGCACTGGCTACCTCAAACTCAACAATGTGCAGCTGCTCACCGCACTGCGTAAGGTCATAAGCCGCAACGCGTCGGTGATGAGTGTGCTGCCCGAGTCGCTGTCGGTGAAATACACCGACCAGGAGGGCAAAAAGGTGCCCATACGCTTTGATGTCGACGTGGAGCCCGACATGCGCTATGTGCAGAATGGCGACATCAGTCCCAACGTCGACTCTGTGGTGGTGTATGCCGACCGCGAGACCCTGTCGCAAATCAGCGAGGTCTACACCTATCACGTGCAGCTCAGTGGCCTCACCGACACGCTCAACCGCTGGGTGTCGATAGCCCCCGTGGTGGGTGCCAAACTGGTGCCGTCGTCGGTGAAGATAATGGTGCCCATCGAGCGGCTGGTGCAAAAGAAGCAGAAGGTGGCCATACAGGCGCGCAACGTGCCTGCGGGCGAATCTCTTGTGCTGTTCCCGTCGTCGGTGGATGTGCTGTGCCTTGTGCCGCAAAGCGAGTATAAGTCCGACATTTCAAATATTGCCGTGGTGGCCGACTACTACACAATCGACCTCAGCACCACATCGAGCAAGGTGCCCATCTACGTGGCCAGCGTGCCGCCGGTGTGCCGCCGGGTGGAGCTGCCCACCGACAGTGTTGACTACATAATTGAAAAGCATTAATTCTCGCACATGGCACAACTTATAGCAATCACAGGCGGCATTGGCAGCGGCAAGAGCGTGGTGTCGCGCATATTGCGCACCATGGGCTACCCCGTCTACGACACCGACTCCAATGCGCGCCGCCTTATGGACGCATCCGGTGAAATCCGCCGGCGCCTTGTCGAGCGGTTTGGCCCAGAAGTGTATCTGCCCGACGGCAGGCTCGACCGTGCCCGCCTGGGCGGCATCGTGTTTGGCAGCGCCGAGGCTCTTGCCGGCCTTAATGGCATAGTCCACCCGGCTGTGGCCGCCGACGTTCGGCAGTGGGCGGCAGAAAAGCGTGTGGCGTTTTTCGAGACCGCCATTCTGCGCAGCAGTGGCATGTGGCGCATGGCCAGCAGTGTGTGGCGAGTAGATGCCCCTGTGGATGTGCGTGTGGCCCGCGTTGTCAGGCGCAACGGCCTTGCGCCCGATGCTGTGAAGGCGCGCATGGCAGCGCAGCAGGCCGAACTGACCGGCTTCGATGGCGAGCATGTGGTGGTCAACGACGGTCGGCGGCCAGTGTTGCCGCAAATTGTGGCATTGGTTGGCCGTCTGGGCTAAAAAATGCTTCCATAGTGGGCTCAAGTCATTTTTTATGGCTATCTTTGCAACAATAAGACAGGCGGTGACGCCGCATTTTTTTGAATTAACACATATAAAAACAGAAACAACACTATGCTTAAGAAAATACTTGCTATCTCGGGCAAACCGGGTCTTTACAAACTCATCTCGTTTGGTAAAAACATGATCATCGTTGAGGGCTTGGCCGACAAAAAGCGCTTTGCCGCCCACTCGCGCGACAAAATCATTTCGCTTGGCGACATTGCCATCTACACCACCGGCGATGATGTGCCTCTGGCCGATGTGCTTGAGTCGGTGAGTAAAAAGTTCGAGGGCAAGGAGGTCAACGCCGCCGACTATAAGGAGCCCGAGCAGCTGGCCGCATTCATGGCATCTGTGCTGCCTGAGTACGACCAGGAGCGTGTGTACAAGACCGACATCAAAAAACTCATCTCGTGGTACAATATCCTGGTTAAGGCCGGCATCACCACTTTTGTTGAGCCCGAAGAGACTAAGGCCGAGGGCGAAGCCGCTGCCGAGTAGCGCAGCGTGCTTATAGCCCGGCTCAAAATAAATCAAGCCATACGTGCACACACGCGCTTGCCGCAACAGGAGGCAGGGGAGTGGAGCGTATGGCTTTTTTCGTTGCTATTAGCTGACTGATATGCTGAATTCATCTAACCGCTTTCATTTGCTCGCCTGCTGCCTTATGGCATTGCTGCTTGCAACTGCGTCGTGTGGCACTTCGAAGCGCAGCGTGCGCGGCGGGGCGTCCTATTCATCGCGCGGCGGCGGGGCGCCTTCGGGCCGTGCCGACGGCTGGGCCACTCTCGATGTCAAGCTCGGCCCAGGCGACAACCGCCGGCTCTACAAAGAGATTAAGGGGTGGCTGGGCACCCCCTACAAGTATGCGGGCACGGGCAAGGACGGCGCCGACTGCTCGGGTTTCGTGATGATGGTGTATCAGGCCGTGTATGGCAAAAAGCTGCAGCGCAACTCGGCGCGCATGTATGAGCGCAATTGCCGCAGCATCGACCGTGGCGACCTGTGTGAGGGCGATCTGGTGTTTTTCAACAATGGCCGCGGCGGAGGCATCAACCATGTGGGCATATATCTGAAGGACGGCAAGTTTGCCCACACATCGTCGTCGCGTGGCGTGATGATCAGCGACCTCGGTGACGCCTATTTTGCCGCGCGGTTTTTTGCGGCCGGCAGGGTCGATTAGCGGCCGTACACCTCCACAGCACCTTGGGTGGCAATGTCGTGCGTTCGCAGCCCCAGTTTGCTGCACCGTTCCATCAGCACTTTGCGCTCGCTGGCATACGCTGCCCCCGAAATCACATACGTGCCTATGCCGCCGGCATACAACGAGTCAACTATTCCAATGTCGCTGTGAAACTGCCGTGTAACCACGGCCATGTCGATTTGCAGCCGCGTGCGCACCCGTTGCGCATGCTTCCACCTGCCGTGCCCTATGGCCACCAGCCGCTTGCCGCCAAGATGGGCATATGGCGGCTTGATTAGCGCCTCTGGGTTGTGCAGCTCGCCCACCAGCCGCAGCTGCCTTATGCCGTGGTGTGCCATAAATCCGCTGTTGGCGTCGGTGAAGCGTTGCATGTCGAAGGTGTCGTTGTCGGGCACCCACACCACAGCATTGCCGTGGCTGAAGGCCATAATGGGAGTGGAGTCGAACGAATTGAACACCACAAGGCCCGATTGCGGCGTGCGCCATGCCTCCACAGCCGCATGCGCCACGCCGGCGGCGAGCAGTGCGGCGGCGCATAGCAGCGGCGTGCGGTTGCGCCGCTTCAGCCACAATGCCATGCAGCACATTATTCCAAAGTAGATGGCCACTTCGGCCGAAGTCACCCACAGTCCCTCTGCGTGCGAGCCCGGCATGGCGCACAGTCCGTCCACCAGCCACCGCATGGCCTGGCAGTAGGCGTCGAGTGCCTTGCTGAGCCATGCAAAGTCGAGTCCGGTGGCACACAGCGTCACATAGGCTATGCCTCCCACCATGAATGCCGGAATCGTGGGCAGAATAAGCATGTTCACTGGCACGGCCAGCAGCGGTATGCTGTGGAAGTAGTGCGCCGTGAGCATCATTGTCGACAGCGACGCAATGGCCGATGTGGCGGCCAGGGTGCCTATGCGGTAGGCCAGAGTGCTGCGTGTGGCGGCGTTGGCCGTGCGGCGGCCAAACACCAGCAAGGCCGCCACCGTGGTGTAGCTCAGCTGGAATCCGGCATTGTGCAGTGCCGATGGCGAGAACAGCAGCGTCAGTGTGGCGGCAGCCGCCAGCGAGTTGAGCGGCGAAGCCTTGCGTCCCATCATCACTGCCACAGTCACAAAAGCAGTCATCACCGTTGCCCTCACCACCGACGGCTGGAGTCCCGTGAACATGTCGAATGCCGCCAAAGCCACCAGTGTCAGCGCCAGCCGCAACCTTTTTAGCCGCACGTAGTCGAGCGGCATCAGCAGCCACCACACCACCAGTCCTATCAGTCCCACGTGCAGTCCGCTCAGTGCCAGCACGTGGGCAATGCCGGCATTGGCAAAGTCGCGGCGCGTGTCGCTGTCGATGAGGCTGTCGTCGCCCAGCAGCAGGGCGGCCACAAAGTCTTGCGTGCCTTGCTGCGTGTGCCCCGAGGCTATGCGGCGCATCATTGTCGTCCGGGCGTTGCCCAGTTTGTTGAGCAGTGTTGGGGCGCAGCCCACCTTAATCAGCCGCTGTCCGGGCCCTATGTGCTGCGCGTAGATGATGCCCTGCTGCCTTAGCAGGGCGGCAAAGTCGGTTTCGTCTGGATTGCCCATGTTGCGCACTGGCTGCAGGTCGGCCTTGAAGGCCACCAACTGGCCTTGGCGCAGGCTGTAGTCGCAGCCGCTGGTGCTCAGCCTTATAATGGAGTGGGGCAGTGGGGCGCCGTTGCCTCTTTGCAGCAGCGTGACGTTGGCGACGGCCGAGAAGTCGCGGAACGAAATCATGTCGATGCGTCCCACAGCCACAGTGCCGTTGATGCGGCCAGTGTCGAGCGTGGCAGGCTGCTGCACAAGCGCGGCGCACCAGCCTATGGACATTGCGGCCAGTGCTATGGGCACAGTGTGCAGCGGCCTCAGTGCTTGTCTGCGCTCCAGGCTTCGCCTTGCCGCCACTTTTAGCGCAACGAAAACGGCTGCAGCCACCACCGCCGCCGCTATGGGCGCAACAGGGCTGCCGCAATGCTCGAATGCCACAATGCCGCAAACCATTGGCACCAGGATGCGCAGCATGGGCACGGTGGCGAGCAGCGGGGTGCGGCTTGAGTCGGCCATGTCGTGATGGAAGAAGAGGGCGGTGTCACTTCATGTTCCAAATCTCGTAGGACTGGAACGCTTGTAGCAGCAGCATTTCGAGCCCGTTTTTCACTGTGGCTCCATGCTGGCGGCATTGCCGCATGAATTTTGTCTCGTCGGGATTATATATCAAGTCGTAGCACAAGTGCTCGCTGGTGATAAAGCGGTAGGGAATGTCGGGGCACTCGTCCACGTGCGGATACATGCCCAGCGGAGTGGTGTTAACCACAATCTTGTGGCTGTGCATCATGGCCTTGGTCAGCTCCTCGTAGGTGAGTGTGCTGGCCGTCTTGCGCCGCGACACAAACTGCACCTCCACACCCAGCTGTCGCAGGGCGTATGCTATTGCCTTCGACGCTCCGCCAGTGCCAAGCACCAGTGCGCGTGAGCGCGCCGGCGTCAGCAGTGGCTCTATCGACTTTTGGAATGCCGAGGCGTCGGTGTTGTAGCCGCGCAGGCTCAGCCCCTCGCCGCCGTTGCGCACAAAGCGAATCACGTTCACGGCGCCAATCTCATTGGCCCCCTCGTCGAGCGAGTCGAGAAACGGAATCACCTGCTGCTTGTAGGGCAGCGTCACGTTGAGTCCGCACAGGTTGGGCGTCTCGCTTATAATCTCGGTGAGTTTGTTCACATCGTCAATCTCAAAATTGACGTATTCTGCGCTTATTCCCTCCGACTCAAACTTCTGGTTGAAGTAGTCCTTCGAGAATGAGTGTATGAGCGGGTATCCAATAAGACCGTATGTCTTGTCGACGTGATGCTGTGACATGATTGTGTTGCTATGCTTTAATTATTAGTGTGACACGTTAGAAATAGATGTTGCAAAAATAGCGTTTTTTCGCGTTCATTAAAAAAATGCGGCCACATATATTAATGCAAGTGGCGGTTTTTTGTTAATTTTGCACCATATTGCCATGGCGTGGCGCTGTGCCAACGGAATATTGACGATATAAATGAAGATATGGAACAGCGAGCATTCGCCTATTTTGACTAATATTGCAAAATGTTTTGGCCCTTTGCCAGAGTCGAAACGCAATATATTGATTAATAACACATAGCAAACTATAAAATGAAATCATTCTTCACCAAGAACGTTCTGATTGCACTCACCGTGGTGGTCAGCCTGTGTCTGCTCTACTGGGGCATTGAATACCTCAAGGGCATCAACCTGTTTAAGCCGGCCAATTTCTACTATGCCAAGTTTGAAAACGTAGGTGGGCTTACCGTGTCGGCCCCAGTCACTGTCAACGGCTTCCAGGTGGGCCAGGTCAGGGAGATAAACTACGACTATGCCAACAACCAGATTACGGTGCTCATGAGCCTCGACAAGGAGCTGCGCGTGCCGCGCGGCTCGCAGGTGTCGCTGTCGAGCGACATTCTCGGCACTGCTGCGCTCACGCTCAATCTGGCCAAGAGCGACTCATATTATAATGTCGGCGACGAGATTCCCACTGCCGTCAAGGCTGGCCTTATGGACAAGGTGGGCGACGACGTGATGCCTCAGGTGGTGGCCATGCTGCCAAAGATCGACTCGATTCTGAGTAATGTGAACGGCGTGCTGTCGAACCCCGCAATCAACACTTCGGTGTCGCGGCTCGACGGCATCACTGCCGAACTGGCACGCAGTTCGCAGCAGCTGACGCTGCTCATGAACAGCCTCAACCGCTCGGTTCCCGGCATTATGGGCGACGTGAAGGGCGTCACTGGCAACCTCTACACCGCCTCGGGCGACATCAAGCACCTCTCGGCCAATGTGAGCAACATGCCTCTCGATTCCACCATCAAGAGCCTCAATGCCACGGTGGCCAACCTGCAGGCCCTCTCGGCCAAGCTCAACAACAAGGAGTCGTCGCTCGGCTTGCTGCTCAACGACAAAGCCCTGTATAACAATGCCAACAGCTCTGTCATGAGTCTCGATTCGCTGCTTAAGGATGTTAAGAAAAATCCCAAGCGCTACGTCACCATCAAGGTGTTCTGACGCTTGCTGACTAATATGCCTGTTAGTTCATTGTTTAGATGCGCTCTAAATAATGGACTAATTTTTTGTATTGCTAAAATAAATATAACGGTTTGATTGTTAGTGTGATGCATAGGGCGTGTACACTAAAGAGGTAGGCGTGTTGCGAAGTTTTGCACAAGGTGTAACACGTTGACTTATCGTGCAATATGCCACAAGCGTTTGTCTTGCCGTTGTTGCCAAAGCCGAGAATTGCAAACGGCTGCAAATCAGCCTTGTTATAACCGCTGTAAAATATGCAAATTTTTTTCGGCTTTTTTATGAACAATTTTAGTCCCAATTTTGCAGTGCGAAAAGTTACATGTTAAGCATATAATCACATTCATAACGTAAACGATATGGTATCTAACACGGTTTTACAACAGTGGAAAAATTGTCTGCGCATCATCAGCGACAATTTGTCGGCCGAGCAGTTCAACGCTTGGTTTGCCCCTATTGTGCCTGTCGATTACGATGACGGACGCAACAATTTGTTTCTCAGCGTGCCGTCGCAGTTCTTTATCGAGCAGATAGAGAGCCGCTACCTCAACCTGCTGTGCTCGGCCCTGCGCCGCGAGTTTGGCGACAACGTGCAGCTCAGCTACCGCCTGCGGGTGGTCAAGGACAGCCCGTCGAGCGAAATCACGCTCAACGAGCAGAAGCGAGGCCGCAAAGTGAGCATCAGCAACCCCTTTGCCGAGCCTGAATACGACGACATCGACCCGCAGCTTAACTCCAACTACACTTTCGAGAACTATTGCGGCAGCCAGAGCAATAAGCTGGCCGTGAGCATTGGCATGGCCATTGCCACCGACCCCAACTGCAAGACGTTCAACCCCCTGTTTATATTCGGCCCCACAGGCGTTGGCAAGACACACCTGATTCAGGCCATTGGCTTGAAAATCAAGGAGCAGTTTCCGCGCACCCGCGTGCTCTATCTCACTGCGCGCGTGTTCGAGAGCCAGTATACCACAGCCGTGCGCAGCAACCGCGTCAACGACTTCATCGCATTCTATCAGAGCATCGATGTGCTCATCCTCGACGATGTGCAGGAGTTTGCAGGCAAGACGGCCACGCAAAACACCTTCTTCCACATCTTCAACCACCTGCACCAAAACAAGAAGCAGCTGATCCTGTCGAGCGACTGCCGCCCGAGCGACCTCGACGGCATGGTGCCGCGCCTAATATCACGCTTCAAGTGGGGCATGACCGTGGAACTCACCAAGCCCGACTACACCCTGCGCCGCGATGTGCTGAAGATGCGCGCCTCGCAAGACGGACTGTCGATAAGCGCCGACGTGCTCGACTTCATTGCCCAGAATGTGACCGACAGCGTGCGCGAGCTTGAGGGCATAGTGGTGGCCCTGCTGGCGCATGCCACCATGCTCAACCAGGAAATCACCGTCGACCTCGCCCGCATGGTCATTGCCAACTGCGTGAAGGTGAGCAAGCGCCAAGTCACATTCGAGAAGATTGCCGAGACGGTGGCCAGCCACTACAACATCGATACCGAACTGCTCTACGGCAAGTCGCGCAAGCGTGAAATTTCCGACGCGCGTCAGCTGGTGATGTATTTCGCCAAAAAGGACACCCAACTCTCGTCCACCAACATCGGCATGCGCCTGCAGCGCAATCATGCCACCGTGCTCCACGCCTGCAAGCAGATAGAGCAGCGCATATCGGTTGAAAAGAAATTCCAGGAAGACGTCGAGAAAATCGAAAACGAACTCCGCAACTAATTCCCGCGCTCACCCCCTAACCGCCACGCTTTCACCCGAAACAGCTAAATTCGCTTAGCCTAAAACACATAAAACAGTATGAACAACAAGGAAGCTAACACCTCACACCACACTTGGACATACTCCCCAGGGCAGAAGGCCGTAAAGTGGGACTACTGCCAGAAGCATGGCATTATGTGCCTTGATTGGAGTGAAGTGCCCGACTTGACGCAGTTTAAGTCGCGCCAAGAGCTAATAGCATTTTTGCAGACGCTTAACGGCAAGCCAGATGCCTCGTTTAAAAACGTCAGTCTTGCCCTGTGGCAGTTTGTCAACGAAATGCATGAGGGCGATGTGATTCATGCCAAGGTGGGCACCGACACCATAGTTGGCCGAGGCATCGTGGAGGGTGGATATTATTATAGCGCTGATGAGCCCGACTTCAAGCATAGGCGCAAGGTGCGCTGGACGCATGTGGGCCGCTGGAAAGTGCCGCGTGAATACATCGCGTCGAAAACGCTTACCGATGTAACGCCATATCCCCGCGAAGTGGCCAATTGTGAACGCATAATTTTGAGTACTGAAGACGAGCAAGTTGCCGATGAACAGCCGGCAGTCTATACCAAGTCCGATTTCCTGCATGAGGTGTTTGTCTCCGATGAGCGGTATGAGCAAATGCGCGGTCTGCTACTAAACAAGAAAAACGTAATATTGCAAGGGGCGCCAGGCGTGGGCAAAACGTTTATAGCAAAGCGGCTTGCCTATTCGCTGATGGGGTGCAAGGACGATGGTAGGGTAGAGATGGTGCAGTTTCACCAAAGCTACAGCTATGAAGACTTTATAATGGGCTATAAGCCTAATGCCAATGGTGGCTTCGACCTCACTCCGGGTGTGTTCTACAATTTCTGCCAAAGGGCAAGCAGTGATACTGGTCACAGCTACTTCTTTATAATCGACGAGATTAACCGCGGCAACTTGAGCAAAATTTTTGGCGAGCTGCTTATGTTGATTGAAGACAGCTACCGGGGCAATGAAATCAAGTTGGCCTATAACCAGATGCCGTTTTCAGTGCCTGCCAACCTGTATATAATAGGTATGATGAATACCGCCGACCGCAGTCTGGCCATGATTGATTATGCATTGCGCCGCCGCTTCAGTTTTGTAGAGATTGAGCCCGGCTTTGATTCGTCAGGATTCAAGCGCTATCAAGCCCGCCTTGCCAACGGCACCTTCAACCGATTGATTGAGGCCGTTAAGGACTTAAACCGTAAAATCAGCAGTGACGACTCCCTTGGCAGCGGATTTTGCATAGGCCACAGCTATTTTTGCAACCAATCGGAGTGCTCCGAGGCTTGGCTAAAAGCGGTGGTTGAATTCGACATAGCCCCAATGCTCAGGGAGTATTGGTTCGACAGCAAAGAGACCAGTGAGGCCGAAATAGCAAAACTAAACAGCATAGTGCAATGACCGACTATGGCGGAATACCGATAAGAAACATCTTCTATATGCTTGCCTATGCCTTTAAGGAACTTAGGGGCAGCAATTATGGTCGTGTGGCGACTGAAGACTTCAATGGTGCCCATGACCTGTTCGCCGAGGTGCTGCAAATTGGCATATCCAGTCTGCTAAAGCAGGGGCTTCACCGCGAGTATGTGCTGAGAAGCGACACGCTTGTCACACTGCGCGGCAAACTTGATGTGAGCGGCACCATGGGCGTGCGCATGGCACTGCGTGCCGCCTTGGCGTGTGAATTCGATGAACTTTCGGTCGACAACACCTTCAATCGGATACTAAAATCCACCTCTGTGCTACTCTTGCGAAGTTCTGAGGTGGGCAAGGCCAGAAAGGCTGCTCTGCGCCGGCTGATGCCATTTTTCAGCGAAGTCGGCATGATTGATTTGAAGTCGCTGAAATGGGGCCAACTGCGGTACGACCGCAATTCGCGTGTCTACCAAACGCTGCACGCCATCTGCTACTTTGTCGTGGCCGACTTGCTTCCCTCCACCGAAGCTGGCGGCAGTCATGCCCCGCAATTCACCGATTCTAATATGGCCTTGCTGTTTCAGCGGTTTGTAATGGCCTATTACCGGCGCTGGCATCCCGAATTGAAGGCAAGGGCCAAGATGATAGGTTGGAACATATGCAAGGATGCTCCGCAGTCGTCGTTGCTGCCCACCATGAACACTGATGTCACATTGTCGTTTCCCAGTGGACGCACCCTCATCATCGACGCCAAATACTATTCGCGCACGCTGCAAGAGCATTATGGCCGGCTGTCGATCCATTCGGCAAATATCTACCAAATTCACACCTATGTCACCAACGAGGATAAGAAGCACACCGGCGAGGTCGACGGCATGCTGCTCTACGCCATGACTACGGCCTATGGTGCCATGTCGGAACGCATGACTCTAAATGATGGCAACATCATCATGTTTACCACATTGGACCTGAGCCAGGATTTTGAGTCGATAAAGAGTCAACTCGAA
>ERZ808240.4990-NODE-4990-length-11164-cov-5.072374_pt1 | contig 11164 bp, 11 predicted proteins | sample MGYA00521084_ERZ808240 | MGnify/ENA primary metagenome ERZ808240 (study PRJEB31516, sample SAMN03275571) | gut metagenome | biome: mammalia-associated habitat; material: feces | host: Papio cynocephalus | place: Kenya | collected 2012-08-06 ... | reverse complement strand
GGCTTCTGTCCTGAACCTCATCGTCTTCAAAGGTGGAGACTTCCTTGCTGTGGTCGTGGGCGTGTTCCGTTTCCTGCATACCCTCAACGGTTTCTTCCGTTTTCACGGAATCGCCAAGGACATCCAGCAGGTTGATGACCTTCATATCTTTGTTGGTGGCATTTTTCAGCGCATCGTCCACCCATTCGTCGGACTCTCCGCCGACATAGATAAAGAGATCGCAGTCGGAAATTTTGACAATATCATCGGCAGTGGGCTGATAGCTGTGCAGGTCAACGCCGTTGTCCAGAAGCATCGTGATCTCGGCGTTATCCGCTTTATCACCGAGAATTTCTCTGACCCAATCGTATTCGGGGAAAATGGTAGTAACGATGCGAAGCGTTTTGCTGCTAGGAGCCGCCGTTGCTGTTGCCTCAGCCGTGGCCGCTGGCTGCGCTGTCGATGTAGCTTCCGGCGTCGGGCCGGCCTCTTCGGTCGTCTGTCCGCAGCCAGCGAATACGCTGAAAAGCAAAAGAAATGCGAGAATAAGGGAACATGTTTTTTTCATAATAAAAATAACCTCCGGGTCAAAAAATAGACGCAAAAAAGCAAGGGCCGCGGCAACGCCACACGAGCCTATCCGAAAACGGATAGACTACGCCCTTGTTGAAATGCTTCTATTTTTAATCCGAAAGTTTTACCTTAAGCGAAACAAGTGTAAATTGGGATGCCGCCGATGCGCAGCGGAAGGCAGTGCCGCGATACGCACCGCCGGACAGCGAGACGAGCACTGCCGCGGCCACGGCAAGCGTAATGAGACGCAGCGTATCCCGGCAGATGGCGATCTGGCGGCAGATCCGGCAGTCTTCTCCGGCACAGTCGTGTCCGGTCTCCGCAGCAATATAGAAAACGGAAAACAGCATGACGATAGCAAGGAGCGCTGCTGTCAGCGCAAAAAGAACGCGGGTACGCTTCGCCATTTCTGTCCTCCTTTGCTACGGATCCATTTCCCCTTATACTCTCCTCCCGCCGTTTTGTCAAGCACTTTATCGCAGCGAGAGCGTGAGCAGACGCGCCGCAGCGCTCTCCTCGGCGCGGCACTCTGCGGCAAAGCGGCGCGCCGTTTCCGGTGCGAGGGGCAGGGTGTTCTCCTTTGCGCTCTCATAGAGCCGCGCCCGCGCGCGGGCCAAAAGCACGATCTGCCGCAGCGCCGAAAGGACGCCCGGCGGCGTACCGGGGCGAAGCTGCGGCGCTCTCTCCCCTTCGCGGAGGAAAAATTCGGCGTGCAGTGCCCGCCGCCGCGTCTCACAGCGGCGCAGCGCTTCGCCGAAAGCATTCTGACACGCACGGCTTGTGCGCATAAGATAGCGCAGCCGCGCCGCAGTCTCCGCCTCAAGACGAACCCCCTCGCGCAGCGCGTCCGGCGCTTCCCTCTCTTTCTCCGGCGCAGCTGGCCCATATACGCGCTCCAATACGCGCTTCATACGCTCGGTATCCATACGACCGCCTCCCAGTACAGTCTATTCCACCGCGGCGCTTCGGTTCCCGTCTTGCAATCCGCGTCAAACTATGCCATAATAAGAAATAATGTTATGTGTGGGAGGATGCTGCTCATGCCGAGATTCTTTCTCTCCGGCGGAAGCTCGATCGCCGGGGGTACGGCGTTTATTCTGGGAGAGGACGCCGCGCACGCCAAGGTGCTGCGCCTTCGCGTCGGCGACACGATGATCGTGTGCGACGGCGGCAAGGACCACCACTGCACCGTTACGAAGATCACGCCCAACGAGGTCGAGGCCGAGATTTTTGAGGTCGTCCCCTGCCAGGGCGAGCCGAGCGTGCACACCGTCATTCTCGCGGGCCTTCCCAAGGGCAGCGACAAGGCCGACTACATTCTCCAGAAATGCACCGAAGCGGGCGCATCGGAGATCTATTTCTTTGCCTCCAGCCGGTGCGTGGCGCGCATCCAGGGCGACGCGGACAAAAAGATCGCCCGCTGGCAGCGCATTGCCGAAGAAGCCGCCAAGCAGTCCGGCCGCGGCGTGATCCCCACCGTCGGATTTCTGCCCGATCTCGCGGAGGCCTTCAACAAGGCGAACGCCACCGCGCTGCCGCTCTTTATGTACGAGACCGGCGAGCGCGAAACGCTGCGCGAGGCCGTGGAAAGTGCAGGAAATATCGCCTCTGCCGCCATTCTCACCGGTCCGGAGGGCGGCTTTGAACCGTTTGAGGCGGAGCTTGCCCGCATTATGAAGCTGCACATCTGCTCGATGGGCCCGCGCATCTTCCGCTGCGAGACTGCGCCGGTCGCCGCGCTCTCGGCGCTCATGTACGCCACCGGCAATATGTAAAAAACTTCTTTCTTTTTTCTGTATATTTCATCGAATCGCCCGCGAAAAAGCATTGCTTTTCCGCGGGCATTCTGTTACAATGCGTTCTGTCGAGAACATTTGTTGTCAAGCAGAGGACATATAACCTTTTAGAGAAAGAAGGCGATGCCGTGAAAGCTGCGGTTTTGGGATACGGTACGGTCGGCGCGGGCGTTTACCAGATGTTGCTGGACGCCCCCGGCATGGAGGCGGGGCCGGTACTCGTGCGCCCCGGGAAGGCGGTCGAGAGCTTCATGGTGAGCGACGCCGCGCTCATTTTCGGCGACCCGACAGTGGACGCCGTAGTGGAAACGCTCGGCGGGCTCGACCCGGCCTATTCCTACGGTATGCGCGCGCTCGAGGCCGGGAAGCACTTTATCACCGCGAACAAGGCGATGGTCGCAGCGCACGGCCTGGAGCTTGCAGCGCTCGCGCGGGAAAAGGGCGCGGCGTTTCTCTTCGGCGCGGCGTGCGGCGGCGGCGTGCCGTTTCTCCACAATCTCGCGCTCTCGGCGGAGACCGACCGCATTGAGGCCGTTTCCGGCATTTTGAACGGCACGACGAACTATATGCTCGACGCCATGCAGCGCCGCAGTCTTTCCTACGGCGATGCGCTCCGGGAAGCGCAGGCGCTCGGCTATGCTGAGGCCGACCCGACGGCGGACGTCTCCGGGCTCGACGCACTGCGGAAAATGCAGCTTGCATGCGCGGCCGCCTTCGGCGTACTGCCGCAAAGCGGCATGCTCTGCGAGGGCATGGAACACTTCACCGCCGCAGATGTGGAGGATATCCAAAGTCGCGGCCTCGTCTGCCGCCTTATCGCGCGCGGCTGCCGCGCCGGGGACACCGTTTCGTCGTATGTGGAGCCGGTGCTCTTTCCCCGCGCCGCGCCGGAGAGCTCGGTTTTTGAAAACAACAACATGGCGCGCTACACCGGCAAACGCTGCGGCTCCATCGTGCTGATGGGGCAGGGCGCGGGCCGTTTCCCTACCGCTTCGGCGGTGCTGCGCGATCTTGCCGCGGCGCAGCAGGGCGTGCGATCCATGTTCCCGGAAAACTGCCGTGCCGCGGAAGCCGATAACCGCGAAGCGGTGCATTCCTACTATATCCGCACCGGCGGCTTTGCCGTCGTTCGCCTCCCGCTCCGGTCGGTGCTCGCGCAGGGCGACGTTGTCCGCGCCGTGACCGAGCCGATGAGCGCGGAGAAAATGCACACGCTCGCACAGAACATCCGCAAGGACGGAAACGATCTGTTCTTCGCGGCGCTGGAGGAAGAACTATGCTGAAAGTATGCAAATTCGGCGGCTCGTCCGTCGCAGGGGCGGAGCAGTTCCGCAAGGTGCGCGATATCGTTCTCTCCGATCCGTCGCGCCGCGTCGTCGTCATCTCGGCCGCCGGAAAGCGCACGAGCGACGATCACAAGCTCACCGATCTTCTCTATCTCTGCCACGCGCATCTGACCTACGGCGTCTCCTGCGCCGACATTCTCGCCGCGATCCGCTCCCGGTTCGTCTCCATCCGCGACGAGCTGGGTCTTTCCTACCGCGTGGAGGACGAATTCGACGCTTACGCCGCGACGCTCTCGCGCGACACGAGCGTAGATGAGCTCGTCTCCCGCGGCGAATACTTCACCGCGCGGCTCATGGCCGAAACGCTCGGTTACACCTTCGTAGATGCCGCCGACTGCGTGTTCTTCGGCTTTGACGGCCAGTTTGACCGTGCCCGCACCGATGCCGCCATCGCCGCGGCGCTTGAAAAGAACGGGAAGATCGTCCTCCCCGGCTTCTACGGCCGCGTGCCGACCGGGAAGATCAAGGTAATGACGCGCGGCGGCAGCGACATCACCGGCGCGCTCGCCGCAGCCGCGGTGAACGCGGACATATACGAAAACTGGACGGACGTCTCCGGTATATTGATGGCCGATCCCCGCATTGTGGATGATCCCCGGCCCATCCCCCGCATCACGTATGCGGAGCTGCGCGAAATGGCGTTCATGGGCGCTTCGGTGCTGCATGAGGAATCCATCCTCCCGGTGAAGGAGAAGGGCATCTCGCTCAATATCCGCAACACGAACCGCCCGGACGAGCCCGGCACGTTCATCGTAGAGCATATCGAAAGCGAAAGCGAGCTTGAGCGCCCGATCACCGGCATTGCCGGGCGGCGCAACTTCACGATCCTCACGGTGCTCAAGCGCAACATGAACGCCTCCACGACGCTCTGCAACGCGCTGGAAATTCTCGACCGCTACCACGCGAGCGTGGAGCACATCACGCTGGGGCTGGACAGCTTCGCGCTCGTCGTCTCGTCGGCAGCACTCGAAAATACACTCTACGATGTGATCGCCGACATTCAGAAGACCTGCCGCCCGGACGATGTGCGCGTGCAGGACGGCATTGCGCTCGTCGCTGCCGTGGGCCGCAAAATGCCCGCCCGGCCCGGCACGTCCGGCAAGCTCTTCCAGGCGCTCGGCGAGCATGGGCTGAACATCCGCACCATCGCCCAGGGCGCGGACGAGCTTTCGATCATTGTGGGTGTGGAAAACTGTGATTTTGAAAAGGCGATCCGCGTATTGTATGACGGGTTCACCGGCTGACGGAAAGGAGATCCTCTTATGAAAAACTGCAATATCGCCATTCTCGGCGCGACCGGCGCGGTCGGCCGCGAAATGCTCAACGTACTGGAAGAATACGACATCCCCGTTTCGCGTCTCAAGCTTCTCTCGAGCGCGCGCAGCGCAGGGAGCAATATTTCCTTCCGCGGGGAGGAACTCACCGTGGAGGAGGCGACGGACGCTTCGTTCGAAGGGATGGACTTTGTTCTTGGCGCGGTAAAGAGCGGCATGTCCCGTGCGTTTGCCCCGGCCATCGTGAAAAGCGGCGCGGTGTATATCGACAACAGCTCCGCCTTCCGCATGGATCCAGCCATCCCGCTCGTTGTGCCGGAGATCAACGGCGAGGATGCGAAGAGCAATTCCGGCATCATCGCCAATCCCAACTGCTCCACGATCATCACCGCCATGGCCGTCGGCGCGCTCAACCGCCTCTCGCCGATCGAGAGCATGGTCGCATGCACCTATCAGGCCGTGTCCGGTGCCGGACAGGGTGGGCTCGAGGAGCTGGAGCGCCAGATGGATGCGCTCGCTCGCGGCGAAAAGTGCGAGGCAAAGGTATTCCCCACGCAGATCGCGCTCAATGTCATCCCGTTCATCGGCAGCATGCTCGATAATCTCTACACCGATGAAGAAATGAAAATGCAAAACGAGGGGCGAAAGATCCTGCATCTCCCCGAGCTTCGCGTTACCTGCACCTGCGTGCGCGTGCCGGTCATGCGCTCGCACTCCATCGCCGTCACGGTGCGGACGAAGGAAAAGATCACCGTCGCCGAGGCGAACAACGCCATCCGCGCCTTCCCCGGCTGCCGTCTGATCGAGGACTACGAGGGCCGGTGCTACCCCACCCCGCTCGACACGAGCGGACAGGACCTTGTCTGGGTCGGCCGCGTGCGCGAGGATCTCACGCAGGAAAACGCTCTCACGCTCTGGTGCTGCGGCGACCAGATCCGCAAGGGCGCGGCGAGCAACGCCGTACAGATCTTGAAATACCTTCTGTAAGCGTTTTATTCATATGCAAATATCCGGCAGTCTGCTCGCGGGCAGGCTGCCGGATATTTTTTCACTCATCGCGTACAATTATGCACAAAGCGTTTGGATAATATTCCGTATTTGCCGTATATTATTTATAATATTACAAATATTCCGAATTTTTTCTCATTTTTGTGTTGACTCGCGTGGATAATTATGCTAATATTCGCACCATCTTAAATAAAAATTCATTTCGCGATGGAGGCACACAACAATGAAAAAGAAAACATTTGCAAAGATCCTTTCCCTCGCTCTTGCTGCACTGATGCTCTTCGCGCTCTGCGCCTGCGGCGCGGCGGAGACGCCCGCCGCAGAGCCAACGGCTGCTCCTGCCGCCGACGTTCCCGCATCCGAAGCCCCCGCCGAGACCGAAGCTCCCGCCGAATCGCAGGGCGTGCTCGACCAGATCAAGGCCGACGGCGTTCTCTACGTCACCCTCTCCCCCGACTTTGCCCCGATGGAATTTGTCGATTCCTCCAAGGACGGACAGGAGCAGTACGTAGGCTTTGACGTGACGCTCGCCAAGTACATCGCCGACTACATCGGTGTGGACCTCGTCATTGAGCCGATGAGCTTTGACGCCTGCCAGACCGCCGTTTACACCGGTTCCGTGCCGATGTCCATTTCCGGCTACTCCTGGACGGCGGAACGCGGCGAAAACTACGAGATCTCCGATTACTATTACGCCGGGGATAACGAGACCGAGCAGGTCATTCTCATCAAAAAGACCGACGCCGACAAGTATACCTCCGCCGAGGACTTCTCCGGCGTGGATGTTGGCGCGCAGAACGCTTCTCTTCAGATGAATCTTCTCACCTCCCAGCTGCCCGACGCGAACCCTGTCACCATCGGCGATCTCGGCGTGGGCGTGCTGGAGCTGCAGAACGGCAGCATCGAGGCGCTGGCCGTTGCGAAGGGCAACGCCGAAATGATCATCGATTCCAACCCCGATCTTATGATCTGCTCCTGGGAATTTGAAGTCGCCGCCGAGTACGAGGCGAACGTCATTCTCATCACCAAGGGCGAGACCGCGCTGCTGAATATCGTCAACGAAGCTCTCGCCAAGGCCTACGCCGACGGGCTGTACGGCACGTGGTACGAGGACGCCGTCGCGCTCGCCAAATCCGAAAACGCCGCAGAGGTCAGCGTTGAGGACTGACAGATCAGCGTCGAGGACTAACCGCAAATAACAAACCGCCCGCCGGAACATCTCCCCGGCAGGCGGAGGGGAAGGATCCGTCCATGAGTTTCATCAAATTTGAAAACATCATCAAGCTGTTCACCAAATACTGGGAAAAGTTTCTGGTGACCGGCGTATCATATACGCTGCTGCTCGCCGCGATCACGGTGGCGTTCGGCGCGGTGCTCGCGTGCCTGCTTGCGGGCATGAAAATGTCGAAGATCGCGCCGCTGCGGTGGCTTTCCACGATCTATATTGAGGTCATCCGCGGTACGCCGATGCTTTTGCAGCTTTATTTCTTTTATTTTGCCCTGCCCGCGCTCATCCCGGCGCTCAACAAGCAGAAGTTTCTCTGCATCGCCATCGCGCTCATCTGCAACAGCGCCGCCTACGTCTCCGAGGTCATCCGCTCGGGATTGCAGTCGGTAGACGCCGGACAGAGCGAGGCCGCCATGAGTCTCGGCATGAATTCATTCCAGCGCACCTGGTACATTCTCGTGCCGCAGGCGCTCAAAACGATCCTCCCCGCACTCGGCAACGAGTTTATTATGATCGTGAAGGACACCTCGCTCGCGTCCACATTCTTTATCGGCGATCTTATGACGCAGTATCTCATCGTGCGCGGCGCAAGCTATCTTCCTCTGGAGCCGCTCGTGATCGTCGGCGTCATTTACTTTATTCTGACATTCCTGCTCAGCAAGCTGTTCGGATTCTTTGAAAGGAGGATGAGCCGTGCAGACCGGTGAAACACTCATTGAGGTCAAAGACCTCTGCAAACACTTCCGCGACGGTACGGTCAAAGCGCTCGACGGCGTGAGTCTCACGATCTGCAAGGGCGACGTGATCGTCATTATCGGGCCCTCCGGCAGCGGCAAGTCCACATTCCTGCGCTCGCTCAACCTGCTTGAAACGCCGACCTCCGGCAGCGTGATCGTCGAAGAGACGGATATCACAAAGAAGAAAAACGCGCAGGGAAAGAAAATCGATCTCGACGCGCACCGCCGGAAGATGGGCATGGTGTTCCAGCATTTCAACCTCTTCCCGCACAAAACGGTGCTCGAAAATCTGACCATCTCCCCCATCCTCGTAAAGAAGGCGGACAAGGCCGCGGCAAAGGCGAAGGCCATGGAGCTTTTGGAGCGCGTCGGGCTCGCCGACCGCGCCGACGCCTACCCCTCGCAGCTCTCCGGCGGGCAGAAGCAGCGCGTCGCCATCGTGCGCGCGCTCGCCATGGAGCCGGACGTGATGCTCTTTGACGAGCCAACGAGCGCGCTCGACCCCGAAATGGTCGGCGAGGTGCTCGACGTTATGAAGCAGCTCGCCCGCGACGGCATGACGATGGTCGTCGTAACGCATGAAATGGGCTTTGCCCGCGAGGTCGGCAACCGCGTCGTATTCATGGACGAGGGGCGCATCGTGGAGCAGGGTACGCCGGAGGACATCTTCCAGCACCCGCAAAGCGCCCGTTTACAGGATTTTCTCTCCAAGGTGTTGTGATATGAACGAGATCAAAAAAGCCGCGCTGCACGCGATCGACGCGCACGCGGATACTTTTACCGCGATCTCCGACGCGATCTGGGACGAGCCGGAGCTTTCGCTCAAGGAATTCAAGGCCGCGGCGCTTTATACGGACGCGCTGGAAAAGCTGGGCTTCACGGTGCAGAAGAACCTCTGCGGCATCGAAACGGCGTTTTCCGGCTCCTACGGTTCCGGCCATCCGGTGATCGGCATTCTCGGCGAGTTTGACGCGCTCTCCGGTCTTTCGCAGCAAAGCGGCACCGCAAAGCCGCAGAGCGTCACCCCCGGCGGAAACGGGCACGGCTGCGGGCACAATCTGCTCGGCGCGGGTTCCCTCGCCGCGGCCGCGGCGGTAAAGGAATATCTTGCCGCGAGCGGAAAGCCCGGCACCGTCATTTTCTTCGGCTGCCCCGGTGAGGAAGGCGGCGCAGCCAAGGCGTATATGGCGCGCGAAGGGCTCTGGTACGGGCTCGACGCCGCGCTCACCTGGCACCCGTCCGACACGAACGAGGTCTCCACCGGCACAAACAATTCATGCATTCAGGTGCTCTATAAATTTCACGGTGTCGCCGCGCACGCCGCCGGAGACCCGCACAACGGGCGAAGCGCACTCGACGCCGTGGAGCTTATGAACATCGGCGTGCAGTTTCTGCGCGAACACATGACCGACGACTGCCGCATCCACTACGCCATTACGGATGCGGGCGGCGTGTCGCCGAACGTCGTGCAGGCAAACGCTTCCGTACTCTATATGGTCCGCGCGAACAAGGTCGCCGATTCCGTGAAGCTCCAGAAGCGCGTGGACGCCATTGCCGAGGGTGCGGCGCTTATGACCGGTACGAGCTACGAGCGCGTATTCATCGACGGCACCGCGGAAACACTGCCGAACTTCACGCTCGAAGCGCTGCTGCACGCCTCTCTCGCCGAGACCGGCGTTCCGCAGTATACGGCGGAGGAACTTGCTTTTGCTTCGGCGCTCTGCCAGACGTTCCCGCCGCAGACGCGCGCCCCCGGCATCGGCGCAAAGTTTGACGGCGAAATCGCCAAAGAAGCCCGCGCACTTTCGGAGAATATGACAAAGCCCATGAACGACTTTCTTCTCCCGCTCTACTCCGGCGAGGGGTTTCTCCCCGGCAGCACGGACGTCGGCGATGTGAGCTGGCAGACGCCGACGGCGCAGGCGCTCATTGCTGCGTGGCCGGCGGGCGTGCCGGGTCACTCGTGGCAGGTCGTTGCCTGCGGGAAAACGTTCCTTGCGCACAAGGCGATCCTTTGCGCCGGAAAGACTCTGGCGAACGCCGCCATCGCGCTCATCGACGATCCCGCGCTGCTGCAAAAGGTACAGGAGGAATACGCCGGGCGAGCCGAATCCGGCTACGTCTGCCCCATTGAGCCGGACGCCGTGCCGATCGCGATCTGACGCAATAAAACGTTTTTCAAACAAATGTCCGCCGGTTCTTCGTCCGGCGGACATTTATTTTTTATTCATTGTCAAAATCCACAGTATATTCATTTTTATTCGTGTTTCCCCGTTCACGATTCATAAATTCCACAAATAAGTGAATTTTATTCGCAAACAGGCTTGACTTTGCAAATGGTTGGTGCTAATATCCAGCCATACTAAATAATAATTCTTTCGGAGGAAAAAACAATGAATACCGTCCCCAAGTACATGTCCAACGCCATCACCGCCATCCAGTGCGCAACGGTCGTCGCCCTGATCGCGATCTTCGCCCCGCTGTTCATGTAAAAAACACCGCTCCCGGATCATCCGGCGAGAGACGAAACCCCCGGCGCAGCATGTGTGCCGGGGTTTTCGCGTTTTCCGGAAAGGAAAAAGCTGTACGAACTCTCGTTCGCACAACTTTTTCTTCGGGCTGTCAAACAAGCCTCGCAGAGTTTGCGCCCGCAGGCGCAAATAGAGTTTAATTCATTTTCTCCGGCGACATGTGCGTCGGAGAAAATACCGCTCGGCTCGCAAACGTGCGAGCGAAGCGAGTGCGCTGCGGCGAGCCGCAGCCTTTTCAAACGAGAGCCCAACGAAGTGGGTCTCGTTTGAGCGGTTTACCGGCAGACGAGTTCGTCGTTCTCGACGTCCACCGTGAGCGTGCTGCCCGCGGCGAGATCGCCGGAGAGGATGGCTCTCGCCAGCAGCGTTTCCACGCTGCTCTGGAGATACCGGCGCAGCGGACGCGCGCCGTAGAGCGGATCGTAGCCGCGCTCGATGATAAGCTCCTTCGCCTTGTCGGTGATGCAGAGCTTGAGCGAGCGGTCGGCCAGGCGCTTCTTGAGCCCTTCGACCATGATGTCGATGATGCCGGTGAGGTTGTCCTTCGTGAGCGGCTTGAAGAGGATCGTCTCATCGAGACGGTTCAAAAACTCCGGCCGGAACGCGCGGTGCAGCTCGCCCATGACGGCTTCCTTCGCGGAATCGGTGATGTTGCCGTTCATATCGATGCCTTCCAGCAGGTACTGGCTGCC
>ERZ808240.4989-NODE-4989-length-11167-cov-3.959953_pt1 | contig 11167 bp, 9 predicted proteins | sample MGYA00521084_ERZ808240 | MGnify/ENA primary metagenome ERZ808240 (study PRJEB31516, sample SAMN03275571) | gut metagenome | biome: mammalia-associated habitat; material: feces | host: Papio cynocephalus | place: Kenya | collected 2012-08-06 ... | reverse complement strand
GACCCTCTGCTTGTAAGGCAGATGCTCTCCCAGCTGAGCTAAGATCCCATTTCGTTTGTGCTCTCTGTCGAACACCTTTGCTAGTATAAGGGATATACCGATAATTGTCAAGAACTTTTTTCAACTTTTTTAAAACTTTTTTATCTGTCAAAAATCCTGCTTCAGGCTACATTCGATGATTGTCGATCAGACTGATGATCAGGTTCACGATAAACAAAATTGCAGCAACCGGAATGATCACATATACAAGGATCTTAACTCCGATCACAACGAGCAATATGATCAGTGCAAGTAATAAAATAAGTCCGATTCCGATCACAACCTTACCAAGTGTCGTAGAAAAATCAAGTTTTCCAAAGCAGACACTGGTATTTCCGTTTTCATCCATTTTGACATGCCAGCCCTTTGGCTCATCTTCTCCATCCCGGCTCACGCTTCCACGTCTGCCGCCTGCTGTCTCTGTATAAGTATAACTCTGTTTCGTCCGATCTGTCCCAGCAGTATCAACGATCGTCTTTGCGATCAATCGACCGGAACCAAGTTCCGCAACGATCTCTTCTTCCGTCTTACCTTCCGCTAGTTTTCTCTGGAAATAAGACTCATAATATTCTATTGTTTCACGATATTTCTCATATGATACATTGCCATCCAGCCCTTCTCTGAGCTGATCCATAAATTCTTTCTTACTCATGTCTATCACGCTTCACCCAATCCTGTTCATCAGGTATTGAGTTTTCCTTTCTCCCATCCTATAATGGGTATCTATATCTATAAAATCAAAATCATGTGTTTATATATACAACTATCACATAATATTCTCCCATATCTTCAACAAGATATTTAAGTTTCTTTATAGCCGGACTGTTATAAAGAAATGACAGATCCGGTCTTTCAGTATCCATATTATATACCATTGCTTCTAACACATCTGAGCGTCCGATCTGCTTCATGATTCCTCGCTGATATGCTTCAAAATCGTCAAATGCAGCAAATGTCTTCACATAATAATTCATATCTGTATCTGTACAGGTACGGTAAAACTCCCGTTCCCATGTATGATTTTCTGCAAGTACCTCGTCCGTCAGGTTAAAATATGTATGTTTTATATACGATCCCATATCAGGAACTGCATCGTCCCAGGTCAGATCGATATTATACCATTTGCCTCCAAGTTCAACCTGATTCCAGGCATGCAGATCACCATCTGCTGTTCCAACGACAATATCACATGGAATATCAAGACAGGTCATAAGCATAAAAAATGCTTCCGAATAACCATCGCATACTGCCTTATGGGATACAAGGACACCATATGCGTCATATGCATCCTGCTGTTCCTCCGGAAAACCATATACACAGTTTTTTATCAGATAGTCATGTACCGCCACCTCTTTGTCAAAATCACTCATCGGTTCTTTAATGCAGGTCTGGTAAAATTCCATATATGCATCATACATGGCAAGCGCCTTCTTTTTATCCGATGGTATCTCTTCATCAAAAAGTACCTTCCTGATCACATAATAATTCTCACTCCGATCAAAAGAAAGCTGAATTGCCAGATAATTACCGGATGAAACAAGTACCCGATAGGTATCTACGCTTCCAAATGCCGAATCCACATATTTATTGATATCACTAATATCTTTTATCTTTACATTTTTCACATAAAAGATGTCGGAATCGTTTCCGTCCTCCATCGACCGCATTACGTCCGTCCGTAATGCTACCAGTCCGTCTACAACATCCTGCCGATGAAATATATTAAAAAATGCCCACCTTCCGACATAGAAAAGAACAACCAGCACAAGAGCGGTAATGATTCCTTTCAAAATAAAATGTCTTTTCTTCATCTAATCCATCCATTCTGACAATTTAGGTTATTTTATCATCTGTCTGCAACTGCTGTAAACCAGTAAATATCTTTTTCATAAAAATTTGATATTTACACTACAAAATTCGTCTGCTGATCTCTGTTTTTGTTGATTAAGCACTCATCCTGTTGTAAAATGAAACAGTTAAAATAATTTTAGAGAAAAGAGGAACTATATTATGGCACAGCTCTGGGGTGGTCGTTTCACCAAGGAAACAGACCAGTTAGTATATAATTTCAATGCTTCGATCTCTTTTGATCAGAAGTTCTATAAACAGGATATCCGTGGAAGTATCGCACATGTTACCATGCTTGCAGCATCCGGCATCCTTACAGAAGCAGAACGTGATCAGATCATCGACGGCTTAAACAGCATTCTTACCGATGTAGAAAATGGTACACTCGAGATCACATCCAAATATGAAGATATCCACAGTTTTGTAGAGGCAAATCTGATCGACCGTATCGGCGATACCGGCAAGAAACTGCATACCGGAAGAAGCCGTAACGATCAGGTAGCTCTTGATATGAAGCTCTATGTCAGAGATGAGATCATCGAGATCAAAGCTCTTGTTCTGGAATTAATGAACACCTTACATTCCCTGATGAAAGAACATATCCATACATATATGCCTGGATTTACACATTTACAGAAAGCGCAGCCGATCACTCTCGCCCATCATTTCGGTGCATACATGGAGATGTTCAAACGTGATTACAGTCGTCTGTGTGATATCTATACAAGAATGAACTACTGTCCACTGGGTTCCGGTGCATTAGCCGGCACAACCTACCCTCTGGATCGTGAATTAACTGCTTCCCTGCTTGACTTTGCAGGTCCTACCCTGAACAGTATGGATTCTGTTGCAGACCGCGATTACTGCATCGAATTATTATCTGCACTTTCAACAATCATGATGCATCTGAGCCGTTTTTCAGAGGAGATCATTATCTGGAATACAAATGAATATCAGTTCGTCGAACTGGATGACGCATACAGCACAGGAAGCTCGATCATGCCACAGAAAAAGAACCCTGATATCGCAGAGCTGGTTCGTGGTAAGACAGGACGTGTCTATGGCGCATTGACTTCTCTCCTTACCACAATGAAGGGAATCCCGCTTGCTTATAATAAGGATATGCAGGAAGATAAGGAATTTACCTTTGATGCGATTGACACTGTAAAGGGATGTATCGCATTGTTTAATGGTATGATAAAGACTATGACTGTAAATAAAGACCGTATGGAAGCATCTGCAAAGAACGGATTCACAAATGCTACGGATGCTGCTGACTATCTGGTAAACCACGGTGTTCCATTCCGGGATGCTCACGGCATCGTAGGTGAACTGGTTCTTACCTGTATCAAACGGAATATCTCACTGGATGAACTTCCATTAGATGATTACAAGGCAATCTGTCCTGTATTTGAAGATGACATCTATCAGGCGATCAGTATGGAAGAATGTGTAAATAAACGTAATACGATCGGTGCTCCGGGACCGGAAGCCATGAATAAGATCATCGAGATCAACGAAGCCTATCTGAAAGACCTGAATAAGTAAGGAGATGAAGCAGAATTGAACCGAACAACAAAAGCAAAATACGATCTGGCTGAACGAATGTTAAATGTCCACATCGACCCGGCCGAAGTTTCCATGATGAGTGATCTTCCACTTGAGGAAGTAGAAAAGCTGAAAGCAAATCTCATGAAAAACAGTGACACCGGCAGTACAACCGTTCAGGACTATATGGCAGAACTTGCCACCGAAGCCAAATCACAGCTAGAAGCAAAAAACAATAACAAATAAGGCAAATCAAACAGTTACGATAAATTAAATAAATTATAATGAATAACAATTTATCTACAAACAAATAAAGAGACATTTATATTTTGTGTAGCAGACCTCTTTTCACGTCGGTCCTTAACGAACCGCCAAGCGGTGAGTTTAGTACCGCTACGTGATAACTGAGACCTTACCAAGGCTATTAGCCGAGGTTAGTTCGAAGTTATACAGCGTAAAATAGAATGAAAATGCTCTGCGTAACAAAGATATAAATGTCTCTTTATTGTCCGTATATCAACGAAGGTAGCCTTTTAGCGATTTGATCGCACTCTTTTCGATACGGCTGACCTGTGCCTGCGAAATGGCAATCTCTGATGCGACTTCAGTTTGGGTCTTTCCTTCAAAAAAACGGAGTTTTAGAATATTATATTCTCTCTCATTTAATTTCTTCATTGCCTCTTTCAATGAAATATTTTCTACCCAGTTTTCTTCTTTATTTTTTTTATCACTTAACTGATCTACGATATATAACGTGTCTCCGCCTTCCTGATAAACCGGCTCATATAATGAAACCGGTGTTGATATGGCATCCAGTGCTGTCGTGATATCTTCCGGTGCAACATCGATCTCCTTTGCAATTTCATCCACGGTCGGTTCCCTATCCAGTTTCTTTAATAAAGCATCCTTTGTATAGATCGCCTTATATGCAATATCCCTTAACGACCGGGATACCCGGATACTGTTATTATCCCGCAGATATCTCCGGCATTCTCCAAGTATCATCGGAACTGCATATGTCGAAAACTTCACATCCAGACTCCGGTCAAAATTATCAATTGCTTTTATTAATCCTATGCATCCAACCTGAAACAGATCGTCAGGGTTCTCATTTGAATTTGAAAATCTCTGGATCACACTCAGAACCAGTCGCAGATTACCCTTGATAAAGGTCTCTCTGGCAGCCATATCTCCCTGCTCGATTCTGTCAAACAATTCATCCTTTTCCCTGTCTGTCAGTAACGGAAGTCTGGCTGTATTCACACCACATATCACTACCCTGTTCAGTGCCATATCATGTTCCTCCTGCTTATGTCTGCCTGTCCGTCAAACGGATTTTTTCTTAGGCCTCATAAGAAAAGGATTTACATTTTCAAGGTAGATTATTCATTTATTTAATTCTTTCTGAACTCTAAAAGTTCAAGTCCTTCATTATGCTCAAGCACCTGATTGATCACCCATTCATTTGCAAATAACAACAATGGATTACCCTTCATATCCTTCACCTTCTTAACATCACTGACACGCTTCAGCTTTGTAAGATCTGTGGATGGATCTTTTACCCAACGGATATAGTTATATGGAATCGGCTCTAAACGTATCTCACATCCATATTCATTTTCCAGTCTGTATTTTAATACATCAAACTGAAGGACACCTACAACACCGACAATGATCTCCGATAACCCTGCTGTATACTCCTGAAAGATCTGAATTGCTCCTTCCTGCGCGATCTGTGTAACGCCTTGTACAAACTGCTTACGTTTCATTGTATTCATCTGTACAACACGGCAGAAATGCTCCGGTGCAAATGTTGGAATTCCTTCGTACTGGAATTTCTTGCCAGGAACTGTAAGAGTATCTCCGATTGAGAATAAGCCCGGATCAAATACGCCAATTACATCACCTGCATATGCTTCTTCTACGATCTTACGATCCTGCGCCATAAGCTGCTGAGGCTGAGATAATTTTAATTTTCGCTTGCTGGCTGCATGGTAAACCTCCATACCAGCTTCAAATTTACCGGAACAGATACGCATAAATGCGATTCTGTCACGATGTGCTTTATTCATATTTGCCTGTATTTTAAATACAAAAGCAGAAAATGGTTCTCTAACCGGATCGATCACTCCCTGATCTGACATTCTTCCAAGAGGAGGTGTCGTCATCTTGAGGAAATAATTCAAAAACATATCGATACCGAATGTATTCAATGCGGAACCAAAGAATACAGGAGAAAGCTCACCCTTCCGAACCTTCTCAAGATCAACTTCATCGGTTGCACCATCAACCAGTTCGATCTCCTCTTTAAACTGGTCATACAAATATGGCCCGATCAGATCTTTAAGTTCCTGATCTTCGATATGATATTGTGTCTCCGCCGCCTTCTTCGCGCCACCGGTCGAAATTGCTTCAAAGGTATCTACCATCTTGGACTCTCTGTCATAGACACCCTTAAATTCCTTACCGGAACCGATCGGCCAGTTCATCGGACAGGTACGGATACCAAGGACATTTTCAATCTCATCTAACAATTCAAATGTATCTCTTGCATCACGATCCATCTTATTGATAAATGTAAAGATCGGGATATGGCGCATTACGCAGACCTTGAACAGTTTGATCGTCTGTGCCTCTACACCCTTTGATGCATCAATAACCATAACAGCAGAATCCGCAGCCATCAGGGTACGATATGTGTCTTCTGAAAAATCCTGATGTCCCGGTGTATCAAGAATATTGATGCAGTAGCCTTCATAATTAAACTGAAGAACGGATGAAGTAACTGAGATACCTCTTTCCTTTTCAATATCCATCCAGTCAGATACTGCATACTTGGAATTTGCTTTTCCTTTTACAGATCCCGCTGTATTAATCGCACCACCAAACAGGAGGAACTTCTCTGTTAAAGTCGTCTTACCTGCATCTGGGTGGGATATGATCGCAAATGTTCTTCTTTTCTTAATCTCGTTTTCGATATTCTTGTCTGCCATTTCTAATTTCCTCTTTTACTCATAATTGAATCTTTATTTTTTTTAGCCCATATCATCAAGGATTGAATGTTAACCGACATTTTTTCCAGTTCGGATAAAACGGAATCAAACTGTTCCAGTTCTCCTTCATCTACAATTCCATCGGAGGTGATATTGATCAGCTGCTCCGTAATATTTTCCATCTTCTGGGAGGATCCAAGGAACTGAAGGATCAGACGATCCAGACTGTCTGCACTGATTGGCTTTACTGTCTCACGACCGATCGCACATTCACCTGAGCAATACATATTACAAAGTTCCGGTATCTCATAGGCATCCGCCATTGCCAGAACTTCTTCCGGATAAGGAACTGACATGCCAAGCTCGATCCGCGATAACCGTGTCCGATCAATATTTAAGATCTCAGCCGTTTTCTCCCGACTGGTCAGATTTGGATTGTTCTTTGATGCATTATATCTTGCGATATAATACGGATTATTCAATGCTTTCGTAGCTTTTTTACTCATATCATGTTCCTCCAAAACTTTCCTTATGTATCCTATACATAATTTTTCATCATCATATTACCATACAATCTACGTTCTGAGAAGAAAAAAGAGCTGACTTATCAGAAAATACCGCATCTTCTAATAAACTTTCCTGATTTGAACAGACACAGAGATTATATTTCTGTCCTGCTTTATCTGTTATTCTCGCTTCCCGAAAGAATATATTCTCCTTCTCCATCTTCCCATGATCCATAACATTCTTTTGAACCGGGTCTGAAAAATCCAATCCTTTTCCTGTCATTTTTCCAAAAGACTCCATTCGCGTCCAAGCTCTTGCAAAATATTCATCTGCCTCAAACAGCTCAAGTTTTTTATACTGCTCTCTGTCAGTTTTCGAAAATAACCTGTTCACGATCTTCTCCCGTCCGCCCTGTATCATCTCGATATCAATGCCACAGGACAGACCATCAATCCTTCCTTTATGAAAGATCAACGCTGCAAATTGTCCACTGTGACTGATATTAAATACTATCTCAGGATGATCTGCAATACAAATTTTCCCATGCTCCATGACCTGATAGTGGCAGTCTTTCTCAGCCAAATGACACTCTTTTAATGCCCGGTCAAGCAAAATTCCAGCAGCAACCGACAATTTCTTATCCTTCTCATATCGAAGTTTATTCACTTTTCCCCGCCGATACTCTGACAGCTCTGCCAGATATCCTTCTATCTGCTTTTCTGTCATATCCGATACATCCGCATACCAAATATACATGAAACTGTTCCTCTCCTACAATCTGTTCATATAAACCTTTTTCTAGTATAACCATATTTTACTAAAAATCAAATTTTATATATCATCAAAGCTGATATTTACTAAACAGGATCTGTCACAAAAGCATATATTAGCTGAATAAAATCTGTCTTCTAACCAATATATATTTTATGATACAAAAAATCCTGCATACAGAAACTCTGAAAACCACAAACGGTTTCACACAACCTCCATATGCAGGATTCTTTGATGATATTATTATAAAGTACAAAGATTTGGGAAATCACGCATATCCCTGTTTACTTCGTCAATATGCAGTCCCTTGTAAGAACTGTCCACTGCATTATATGCCTTCTGCATCTCTGCTGCACATGCCATCATGGATGCAGGTACGCCGACATACATATCATTGATCGATATCTCGATCTCACCAGGATTTAATGTTATGGAATCTTCCTTTTCATTATATGGTTTATCCATCAGTATGCCTTTTACTGCTTTACTGAAATACGGCATTACATTAGGCACTGATATATATTTCTTATTCAACAGAAGATCTTTGTAACCATCCTTAAGTACACATAACTGCTTTTCCTCCTGAATATCATCCACAAATGCCGCTGCAACTTTCTGCATAACTTCATCACGACGGTCATTTGTCGGTGAACCAAACATAACATTGATATCATTCTCTGTCAGCTTCTTATCAGAGAAAGCAACTGATAACATTTTTTCAGGTCCATATGCTCCAATACCACTAAACAAACGGCGATAGATCTTCTCCATCTCATCCTTGACCGGAACGACTCTTCCGTTATCTATATTTACTTCATTATCCAACATCAGTCGGATCAATCCGTCCTTTACTTCGTTGATACGGCTGTCATTTACATAATCCGTTGGTAAGAACTCATGTCTGGCTGCATTCTTTAATATATTCTTCGTTGTTACCTTACCGGCATTTGCAAGATCCTCGATCGAATTCTTCAGATCTTCTCCAAATTGAGAATATATCTCATCCAGACGTTCCGCTCTCTGCTGAAGCCAGCGAAGTGTATCACCGAACAGATCCTGTGCATCGATCTCATCCATGATCCGATTTCTCTCTGCCGCAAGTGTCTCTTTAATGCAGGCATCATAATAACCATTTTCCGTCTCACGCTTTGCTGACGGGAAAGTGAAGAATCGTTTTGCTACAATCTCACAGATTGATTCAATAATTCTGGAATATTCGCCGGATGGTGTATATTTGCTGTGAAGTTCCTGCAGTTTCTTAACCTCTGCCATCATACCTCTGGTAGAATCTGCCACACCGGCTGTCGGTGCTCCGATAATATCGATTGCCGCATATGGTCCACACACCTTGATATATTTGGCAATTACAGCATCTAAGGAATTCCATAATTTGTTCTTAATAGATTTGATCATAACCGGAAGCTCTTTATCCATATGTTCAAGCTTCTCACCCATATGTTCTCTGAGTCCATCTGTATGTTTCTTTATCATCTTATAAGTCGGCTTTGTAAACTGTCCAAACTGAATCAGTCCATTTACACTGAGGTTGATCTCATCACCCGGCTCTGCATGAAGAAACTCATCCAGTTCCTTTAAAGCTTCTTTTATATCCACTTCAATCTGCGGATTATCAAATGGAGATACGAACAACCGCTTATACGCCTTGTTGAAAAGATCACTTTCACAGATATTCTCGATCTCCCGGATCGGAATCTTATAATCTGCTTCACTGACAACCTTATAATAGCAGTTTGCAGCTGCTATCTCTGAATCAGAATGTTCCATCTTCCAGTTTGTCACAGAATATTTCTCATTATCAAAGAACACATCCCGGAGCAGTTTTCTATCATCGTTCACATCATTATTGCCAATATATTTGTTACATGCAAGTTTATATAAGAAGCTTGCGGTATCCATCAGAACTGTTCCTTCAGGCAGATATCCCTGGTCATCCTTCTTGCCGGATACCAGCATGCAGGCATCAAACAGATTCTCCCGGATCACCATCTTATGCGTGGTACTTTCAAATATATATGCATCATTCTTTTCCGAAAGCTTCATATAATAATCTACTTCTTTTAAAGCAGCACAGCCATTTGCCATCATTCGGAACATTAACTCGGAATCCTCAGTCACACTTCTATTACCAAATATAACATCCGGCATTAACAGGCATCCTCCGATTCGAAGATTTGCCCATTTCTTCGCCTTTCCGTATGCCCGGATATTATATGTAAGATCGGACAAGATACCACTTCCGGTTCCACCGGAAAGACTTGATACGATAAGTACGTCCATCCAGTTACCATTTGCCTTATCATGGATCTCCTCCAGTCTGTCAAATAACAGCATACGGATATCCTCGTAAGCATTTGAAAACATCAGCCGTCCGATCTGACGATTGCCATGCGCACCGTCCTTTGTCACTGTAACATCCGGAAAATCTGCATCCATCCAGTTTGCAAGATTCGGATGTACCGGATTCTTCTTGATTCCATCTGCAAGTATATTTTCAATATTAGGTCTGTAGATACTTAATACTTCAAGTGCATTAAAACCAACGTGTTCTTTGCTGTCCTCAATTGTCTGTTCCATCTCAGGAATATCTGAATCAACCATCATAAAATGAATATTATCATCCGGTGTGATATCGTCCATCATCATCCCTTTTAAATTGCAAACTGTTCTGCTTCCGATCCCGCCAAGACCAATCACCAGCAGATTTCCATTAAACCGGTCATCATGACTGATCCTTCCAAATACGCGGATGTCTCTCAGTTTGCTAAATTCTTCTTTTTGCGTATCAATAAGTATCATATACAATCTCCTTATTATTACCATTCCCCCGGTACAGAAGCGGCTTCTGCCAATCCTGTACAGTTTCGTTACAAATATACTAACACACATATTTTATGCTAACACTATTTTATGTGATTTTCAACAAAAAACTGCATATTTTTTAGAAGTTTTGTATTCTTTTTCCTATACAATCTTAATATTCTACGCACAGCTCTTATTCTTTATGTATAATTTTTTACGACAAAAAGTTCAGGCGTATCCGCTCTCTGTGGCTGCCCTTACTATAAATAACTTGTTGCGTTTTCTATGAACTGCACATATCTGATTCGTAAATACTCCTGTGCTAACTCGCCTCCGGCTCAAACAAGCACCCGTATTTACTGATTATGTGCAGTTCATAACGAAATACTCACAAATGTTATTTTATAGTAAGGGCAGCCACAGAAAGTGGACACGCCTGAGTTTTTTCCGTATAACTATATAAATAAAAATATTTTGGCATAGTAATTATTTATATTGCCTTTTTTTAAAAAGTCCAACTGACATGCTTCGTCATAGAATCGGCTCTGCTGTAAAATGACATTAGCGAGAATTTCTTAGTTCGATGCACATTGCCAGTAAATACGAGTGCTTGTCTGAGCCGAAGGCGAGTTAGCACAGGG
>ERZ808240.4988-NODE-4988-length-11173-cov-7.281525_pt1 | contig 11173 bp, 15 predicted proteins | sample MGYA00521084_ERZ808240 | MGnify/ENA primary metagenome ERZ808240 (study PRJEB31516, sample SAMN03275571) | gut metagenome | biome: mammalia-associated habitat; material: feces | host: Papio cynocephalus | place: Kenya | collected 2012-08-06 ... | reverse complement strand
GATTATACAAAAAGGCGTCCTTTTTTCATAGGACGAGACATAAATTCAGCATACAAATAATTATTACGAAAACAGGAGTTAATCACTATGAAAACAAAAAATTACATAGCAGGTTTGTATTTGAGGCTTTCTCAAGAAGACGAACGCCAAGGCGAATCGTTATCTATCGAAAACCAAAGAACGATACTTCGCAAGTATGCGATTGAACACGGCATCCAAATTCACGACGAGTATATCGACGACGGTATTTCGGGAACAACTTTCCAACGTCCGGGAGTGCAAAGATTGTTAGACGATGCCAAGACAGGAGTTATAAACACTATTATCGTCAAAGACTTGTCCCGTTTCGGCAGAAATTACATAGAAGTCGGAAAGTATATTGATTACGTTTTTCCCGCGTTCGGTATACGTTTTATCGCTATTCAGGATAACGTAGACACAGAAAATCGCGACAGCGGTTCGATGGAAATGCTTCCGATTATGAACGTTTTTAACGAGTGGCATGCGGCAAATACAAGTAAAAAAATTCGCGCTATAAAAAGAGCGCACGCAATCGAGGGTAAATTCAGCGCGTCGAGAACTCCATACGGTTACATAAAAGGAACGGACGAAAAGAAAACTTTTCAGATAGACCCCGAAACCGCGCCTGTCGTAAAGCGAATTTTCGAGATGTACGCTTCCGGTATAAGCCCAGATAAAATCGCCGCAAAATTCAACGAAGAAGATATTCCGTGCGCCGGAAGAATTGCCTTTTTAAGAACCGGCAGAAAATATAACAATAACGAACACCCTTATTGGGAGCAAGCGACAATCAGACCTATCTTAAAAAATATTGCTTACCTCGGACATTTGGCGCAACAAAAATTTACGTCGGTTTCGTACAAAAACCACAAGGTGATACGTAAAGATCAAAGCGATTGGGTTATTGTATACAACACCCACGAACCGATTATATCGCAAGAATTGTGGGACAAAGTACACGAAAGAATGAAATCGAGAGCGAAAGGTCGAAGAATGCATACGGGCGTTACTCACCCTCTTTCGGGATTTTTATACTGCGCCGATTGTGGCGGTAAACTTAAAATGGGCTATGTATGGGATAAAAAGAAAAACGATTACAGATATAATTTCGACTGCGGAAGGCTCCAACGATACGGAAAATCTTATTGCTTTTCGCACCACATAACAGCCCCTGTTTTGGAAGAAATAGTTCTCGGCGATATACGAGAAATGGCTCAAAAAATCGTTCTCGACGAAGATGAAATCAGAAATGAGTTTATTCGTCAGAACGCCGAACTTGCCGACAGGTCAATGAAAGTCGCAAAGAAAAGTTTGCAAACGAAACAAAAACGAGTCGAAGAATTGGGAAAACTTATCCAAAACGTATACGAAGATAAGGTAAACGGCAAAATGCCTGAAAAAATGTGCTTTGAGTTTATAGACAAGTATTCTGCGGAAAAAGAAACATTGTTAGGCGAAATCGAAACTCTTGAAGAAAATCTAAAAGCGACCGAAAGCACAAAACAAACTGCGGACGATTTTATTAAAGCAATAAAAAAGTATCTTAACGCTCCTGCGCTCACAAGAGAAATGTGCTATGAACTTATTGACCGCATAATAGTCGGCGGCTTACCGAAAATAACAGGCAAAGAACGCACGATAGAAATCGTTTACAAAGTTGATATTATGTCCGTTTTACGTCATAAACTCAAATAATAACGAAAAAGCGTATGTTTCATTACGATTCATATGCTATTTCTTTGATTTATAAGAGTGTCCATAAAGAGAATTAGCAGTCATATACGTCCGTTATTCGAGCGACAGACAAACAGGACAATCCATAAAAAATAAGAAAGGAAAACATGTCAAATTTACATATCTACGGACAAAAGGAGAAAAAGAGAGCCAGCTGAAGGCATGAATGTGAAACCATCAAAAAACAGGCATTCAAAAAACCCCGGTACAAGACCGAGGCTTTCTGATTGTTATTGGTAGTTATTACAGGTAACTGTAAATCAAGTTCAGCTGTCCTTTCCGGAACTCTTTCTGTCGAGTCTTTCCAACTCGCGTTTCTTCTTAAGGGCAAGTTTCCTTTCCTTCTTCTTCATGGCCTGCATCTGGGAAAGAAGAGCATTCCTCTTTCCGATGACGCAGTCGTCCTCGTCCATGCTTCTGTTATTCTTCTTCAGATAAAGAAGATAACAGAGGACACAGACAAAGGCGATAAAGACGACGGAAAGAACGAAAATCGTAATCAGCATCAGGCGTTAGCCAGATGTGCTTCCTTGTCATTCATCTTGCGGTTGTAGAAGAAGAGACCGACGAAACCAAGGATGATGACCGGGAAGATGATGGCCATTGTCCACAACCATTCAAGGCAGACATAAGTGATGCAGCCCATGAGGTAGGAGACGATAAGCCAGAAGGCAAGAGTTCCATGATAGGCTTTTCCTTTTCCGAGTTCGCCTTTCGCGGTAGCGACAGAAGCGAAGCAAGGAATGGTTGTCATATTGAAGACGGCAAAGGCAGTAAGGGAAGCGGCATCGATGCCGTATTTACCGACCTTGGTGGCGTTGCTGGCTGCGACGATATCGGCAAACTCACCGCCGGAAGAGATGGCCTTGACGGAATCAAGAGAAGCGAACTGACTCAAAACGGAAGTGACGTTCTCCTTGGCAATGATACCCTGGATGGAAGCGACGGAGTATGTCCAGGCGAAGTCTCCGCCCTGGAGATTACCGAATCCCATCGGAGTAAACAAAGGAGCGATGATCATACCGATGTGGGCAAGGATGGAATCGGCATCCGTCAAAGTATCGACGGTCGGAATGAACTGCCAGCTCGGAGTGAAGCTGGAAAGGAACCAGATGACGACGGTGGAAGCGAAGATGATGGTGAAGGCTTTCTTGATGTAGTGTTTGCCTCTGTCCCAGACATGAAGGAACAAGGCATGAGGCTGAGGCATATGGTAGGAAGGAAGCTCCATGATGAACGGAGGAACCTTCTCTCTCTGGGTTGTCTGATTCATGATGATGACCATGACGATGGCAAGGACCATACCGAGAAGATAGATGAGGAAGGTGAACAAGTCAGCCTGGAAGCCGATTGCCGAAGCAACGGCAGCGGCGATGACGGCAAGGAATTCGGACTTGGCACCGCAGGTGAAGAACGGAATGACACGGATCGTCTTGATTCTTTCCTTGTCGGAAGCAAGGGTCCTGGTATTGATCATGGCAGGGACACCGCATCCAAGACCCATGATCATCGGAAGGAAGGCACGGCCGGAAACGCCGAAACGACGGAAGATACGGTCAAGGACAAAGGCGATACGGGCCATATATCCGGAATCCTCGAGGATGGAGAAGAAGAAGAACAGGACCATGATCTGAGGAACGAATCCCAAAACGGCAGAAACACCGTTGAGAATACCATCATAGATGAACGAAACCAGCCATTCCGGAGCATTGGCGGCAATCAAGCCCTGCTTGATTCCGACGCAGATCATACCCTGGATACCGGCGTCGTTTCCGCTACCGAAGAGGTTGGCGAAGAAGACACCGATGGAATTGAATCCGCCGTCTCCGTAGAAGAGACCGGCAAACGGAGTGAAGGTCATCGATTCGACGCCTTCCAACGTATCATCGATCACGAAGTTGGTGACCCAGCTTATGGCTCCGGCATAACCGTCGCCGAAGTTGACGCCCATGGCATGAAGATAGAAGAGATCCTCTCCGAAGGTGAAGTGGAAGACCAGGAAGAGGATGACGACCATCAGAGGAATACCCAGCCACTTGTTGGTTAAGACCTTGTCGATCTTGTCGGAAAGGCTGAGCTTCTTGGATTCCTGGACCGGAGCACCGGTACGGACACCGGACAGGGAACCTGTGATGTATTTGTAGCGCAAGTCTGCGCTTGTCGCTTCGAAGTCCTCGGCATTGATGCCAAGACGCTGTACTTCGTCGTAGGCCAATTTGTTGTCCTTGGCTTCAAGCTCGTCGCCTTCCAATGCCTTCATGGCATGGAAGAGAGCGTTGTCCACTGAGCCGTCTGTGTAGATCTTGACGGCTTTCTGGATGTTCTCCCTTTCGCTTCCGGTGTTCCAGACGGAACGTCCTTCGCGCTTCAGGGAAGCGGCAGACATGGCCTGTCTCATCAGCTCATCGAGATTGGTATAACGGAGTGCGGAGATCGGTACGACCGGAACACCGAGCTTCTTGCTCAAGGCATCGCAGTCGATGCTTTGTCCGCTGGATTTGACCGAATCCATCATATTCAGGGCAACGACGACCGGAACATTCATTTCCAATATCTGGGTCGTCATGTAGAGGTTTCTCTCGAGGTTTGTGGCATCAAGGACGTTGATGACGCAGTCGGGCTTGTCGTTCAGGATGAAGTTCCTGGAGATGACTTCCTCGGGAGTATACGGAGAAAGAGAATAGATACCGGGAAGATCGACGATCTTGGCTTCTCCAAGGTCCTTGTTCTTGTAAAGACCCTCTCTTTTCTCGACCGTGACACCCGGCCAGTTTCCGACATAGGCTGTCGATCCCGTAAGGGAGTTGAACAATGTCGTCTTGCCGCAGTTAGGATTTCCGGCAAGAGCGAAAACCATTTTGTTTCCTTCCATTATCTGTTATCCTCCGCACTGTTTTTCACATTGCTGATATCGGTGACCTTGATATCGACGAAATCGGCTTCCGATTTCCTGAGGGTAAGTTCATAGCCTCTCAATGTGATTTCGATCGGATCTCCCAAAGGAGCACGTTTACGGACGAATACCTCCGCTCCGGGAGTAAGACCCATATCGAACAGTCTTCTTCTCAGCCGGCCTTCGCCATTCACTTTGACGATGATGCCGACCGCTCCGATGTCCGTCCTGCCAAGAGGCAGAATGTCATCGACAGCAAGTTTCTTTGCTTTCTCTTCCATTTTTTGACATCCTTTCTTTTATTTCACGAGAATACCGCGAGCAATATTGTGATCAAGGGCAAGCCTGGTATCATTGATCTTGACGATGACTCCACCGTTTTCCTGGGACAAGACGATGATCTTTCCCTCCGGTACGATGCCAAGACTTTCCAGATGCTTTCTGACCTTGTCGTCTCCTCTAACAGTGAGGACGGTCAAAGTCTCGTTTTCCGGTGCTAATAGTAACGGCATAACACAACCTCCTTGAATCGAAATTGAGTTAGTCAATCGAAACTAACTCTTTCTATTTTAATCGGCGGAAACAAAAAAGCAAGAAAAAGTTAGAAAAATCTAACTATATCGTGTATAATCGAATCAACCTCTAAATATCTCTGTTTTGCTGCTATCCCTTGAAAAAAAGAGCAAAATAGACATAATAGAAAGATAACGAAAGAAAGCGAGGACTCAGAAATGAATCGTCATGAATCGATGGAAGACTATCTGGAACGAATACTGATGCTTGAAGAAAGCGGAAACACTGAGATCCACGCTGTGGAAATCGCAGCCTCCTTAGGATTCTCCAAACCATCCGTTTCGATTGCCATGAAAAAGCTCGAACAGCAGGGATATGTGGAAGTCGGACCGAAACTCAACCTCATTTTGACCGAATCCGGAAGAAAGATTGCCGCCAAAGTCTATGAAAGACATAAAATCCTCAGCGCCATCTTCATGAAGCTCGGCGTTCCGGAGGAAATCGCCAGGGAAGACGCCTGCCGCGTCGAACACGACCTCAGCGACGAAACCTTCGAAGCTCTGAAGGAACATTACCTGAAGTACAACAAGGAAAACTAGAACGAATGCACCCATATGGGTGCATTTTCCGCTTTTTTTACAAAAATGCTACAAAACCAGAAACAAAAAACAGACCATAACAAAAACGAAAGAAAACGCAGCTTTGCCGTTTTGGATACAAAAAAGGACCGTGTTTTCTGCTTCCAAGCAGATCCGCAGCCCTTTTTTGATGGTTATCCGATATGGTCGTAGTGGCAGTCGCAGTAGTTATCCCCGTTAGCCAGGGTACAGGACCTTGTAAACCTGGTGTGGTTCAATTCCGCCATGTCGTAGTCAAGCGTGCACATCGCCGGAATATATTCCCTAAGTCCTAGCTTCTCCATCAGATGGCAGATCCCGCAGGTATAGAACGTAGCGGTGTACTGGTTTATCGTCTTTCCGTCCTCGACTTTGAAAATCCAGGAATAGGGGTTCCTGTTCTTCTGGCTGGCTTCAGCCTGCTTCTTCAGCTCCGCCCTTCCTTTTTCGGTATAGGAACGGCTTTTTTTCGAAGCTATCCTGGTCATGAGGTTTGTGCACATGCTGTTATGGTAATAGTCTCTTATCTCCTCCAGCGAATATTTGTGTTCCAAGGAAAGAAGGACAGAAGAAAGTAGGGCGCAGCTTAGGATGTTGATGAGGAAACGGTCTCCCTTTTCGAATTCATCCACATCCTTCAGTATCGACTTGTATTTCCTGTGCGCGCTTTTCATCACCTTTCCTCTGTCGGATTCATTCAGCGTCAAGGATAACTGCTTTCTGAAGGTTCCCTTATAGCAGAACCACATCAGAAAAGGAAGAAATCCGTATCTCATAGGCTGAGCCAATCCTTTATGGCCTTATCGACATTCTCCTGGATGGAAATCCTAGCCTTTTTGCATTCCTTTGGATGCTTCCTGGCTTCCTTGAACATCAGTTTTACCAAGGCAGAAGAACAGAGGGGGAAGACATGCTTCAGCATGCTCTCCGGATGTATTTTGCTGTATCCCAGAGACTATCGTCCTCGGCTCCGACAAGGATCAGGATCCCTTTGATGTTTTCGATCTTGATGAATTCCTCTTCCTGGATCGGATGGACCTTCTCCGAATCATCGAAGATCCTTCTTGAAGCAATCATATTGCCGGTTTCCTTCGATTCCTCCATCATCACCTTCCAGTAATCCGGATGCTTGTAAAAGAAGGGCATATAAGGAAGCGGATTTCCGCGATAGCTGAACAAGGATTCAGAAGGACAGGGCCACTCCTTGCATCCGTCTTTCTTCCGCTGCTGAAATCCCTGCCAGATGAAATCGCTCGGTGCCATGGCGATGGTCGAGGTAATATCCGGAAAATAGGAAGCTGCCGTCAAGGAAAGGGTTCCGGTCGTCGAGGCTCCGGCGATTCCGAACTTTTCGTTTCCGTTTTCCTTCAGCCAGACAATCGCACTTTCGATGCTTTCCAGAGGATAGTTGTGATGGCTGTAGTCTTTCCTGGCCGGCGACATCGTAAGGACATTGACCTCGTATTCCCTCATCAGCCATCCGGCACTTGCCTTTGCCAGATGATCCAAGGCATCATCCCCGAGCATGGCGATGATGCAGGTCTTGACCGGTTTTCTGTTCTTCCAATACGCCCCATAGAATCCGTCTTTCTGTCTTTCGAAGACAACTGGTTTCATAATTCCTCCTTGAAATCGATTCTGACGATCTGCATTTTCATGAAATGGTCTCCTAGCCAGGCTAGGAAACGGAAAAAAGAAGAAACGGAAGAATCCTTCAGATCATTGTATCCGAGCATGTATCCGCGGCTGGATACTTCAGCGCTCTTGCACCACAAGGAAATCTCCTTTTTGGCATCGGAAAGCGCAAAATAAGCGCCGACATCCTTGATCTTGCTGACTCTCAGCCAAGTTCTCCTAAGAAGCCTGCTTGCTTTTTTGTTTGCGGCATCGAAGACAAGCCTTGATCCCGGGAAGAAGGATGCTGACTTTTTGACAAGCTCCCTTACCTGTTCGGTCAGGAAATAGTAGAAAACGCCGGACGCAAAGAAAACCACACCATCGGATTTGTCGATTCTGTCAAACCATTCCGTGTTGTTCAGATCATAGGCGAGGTTTGTTTCCCGTTCTTGGCAGGGAAGCAGCTGCTCTCTAACCTTAATCACATCCGGAAAATCCAGATTGTAGATTTTGCACATCCCGTTGTCGCAGACTCTTCCGGTGTTGTCTAGTCCGCAACCGAGATTGACGACGGAAGCATGCGGATGTGTTTTTAGATAATCCTTTATCTCATAGACGAGATCATTCTGCCTCATGGCTACTTCAAGGAATCCGAAGCGGTATATCATCTTTTTCGCCTGCTTCTTTAGATTGGTGAAATCATAGTCGATCTGCTCGATGAGCCTTTTTGCCGTATCATCCTTGTAAAGGCTAGGATAAATCTCCGTGCAGACCTTCCTTCCGTAAAGAGGAATCACAAGAGTTTCCTGGACCGTATTCTTTTCGATATGGTATTTCAGCCAGATGCTATTTGATGAATCTAAAATTGATTCGATGTCCTTTCCTCAAAATTATATTACGAAGCATGGTAAAATAGTTAGTATTAAATAACTTTGTATAACAAACTTAAGAAACAATCATTCCCTGCCGATTTCCTTGGGAAAGGAAAAGCCTCCGGTACAGACAATCGAATCCAGGATGGAAGAAAACTCCTTCGGTCTAAGGATCTGTATCTGCATATGGTTGCAGTTATCGAAAATAGGAAAATTCGCATTTGGATAGGCTTTTTTCACTGACTCCCTGTACTTAAAATGCTCCTCAATGCTTCCGAATTCGAAGAAGATACTCTTTTGTACCTCATAGGAAAGCTTGGGAAAAGTCTTGTCTATTAGGCTGTCCATCATCTGCTTTTTCAGATTACGATACTTAAGATTCTTTCCTGCCTCTATGAAATATGGTTTTATTTCCTCGCTGTCACACCAAAGTATCTTCTTAAGCGTGGCTCCCTTTGACCAGTAAAGACTTTTGATGGCCAGATAAAGGAAAGGTACCATGATTCTCCTTGTTCCCTTTTTGATCTGAGGGAACTGCCCACCATCGAAAAACGAATGTTCTACCACAAAACCGCTATGGACTAGGAAACTCAGACCAAGGTCTGCTCCGATGGAGGAGCAGACAAGCAAGGCAATCTTCGATACTCCTTTTTCCCGGAGGTATCCGACAATCTGGTTTATCTCATCCTCCTTGCTGACGTATTTCTGCTTTACACAGTAGACCGACGATGTCGGCAACACGCAGAAGTATCTATCCTTCAGCTGTTCTGCCACTTTGATGCTGCTTGTTCCTGTCACGCCCATCGCATGAAGAAACAAAATCGTCGGATTCTCCGGATTTCCAAGAACTTTAAAGGTCATATCATACCCTCCATCTACATAATGTTAGCTAATACTAACATTATACAATCAAGGAGAAAAAACTCAACTGAATCAGCTATAGAAAAGGAACCTTCCCATGAATCCATTTATCGTGTTAGAATCTCTTCCGGAAAGGTATCGGAAAACATGAAAATCATTGATCTGAAAAACAGAACCATCGATTCAGGGAAAATCGCTGATTACGGATTCAGGGAGTCTGACAGTGGATTGGTTCTGGAAAAACACCTAGATTCCTATTCCTTTACCGTTCGCTGTATTCTGAAAGACAATTCCCTTGAATGCCACCTCATCGACGACGACTTCAACGAAGAATATGAACTGGTCGATCTTAACCAGATAACCGGATATGCCGCACTGGTAAAGGACGAATACGACAAAACCATCGAGGACATCCTGTCTTCCTGTACGGAAAAGACCGAAACCCAAAAAGAAAGAATCATCCATTACGTCTATGACAGGTACCAGGACAAAGAGGAACACTTGTGGATAAAATTTCCGGAGGATTCCATCATCCGGAAACAAGAAAACAGGAAATGGTACTGCCTCTTCATGAAAGTGGAGGCAGGAAAACTAGGCTTGGAAGAAAAAGAAGAATATGACGTCATGGACCTAAGAGGAACCGAAGGACGAATCAAATCCATCGACAATATCCGTTTCTTTCCCGGCTACCATATGAACAAGAAACACTGGTATACCATCATCCTGAATGAAACCATGACGGACGAAGAAATCAAAACCCTGATCGAAGAAAGCTATAACCTGGCGAAATAAATGGATCAGCAAAACTATCTAGAATATGTTTCACGCGTTTCAAGCAGATCTTCGATATGTGTGTGGGATGATTTGTATAGAGTCTTAGCTGTGCCTTATCGAAATTGTTCACACGCTGCTCATAGAGTTGTATCGAATGCAGATTGATACCAGACGGTCAAGTACATCCTGTGAAAGCCTTTTGTTTTCGCGGATCTTATGAAGCTTCATTTCGGTTATGAATTCATCGTAGCGCCGATTCATCGATTCGTTGAACCTAGTGATATCCATTTCGCGGTAGGCAGGGTACATGCTAATGATACTGTTTAAAAAGCGCTCGAAAATATCCCTGAAGCGTTTGGCCGAGAACCATTGATATTGCCCAACCGGCCCAATATTCAGGAGTACGGCCATTACAAAATGCTGGAGCCGGAAACTCCTTGCCCGGATAGAACTTGGATAGGATATCCATGGCCATCTCGATTCTCTATTTTCCTGAAATCACAGACGGGTTTCTGTATTCGAATTGCGTGCAAAGCGAAGACTGTACAAAAAAGGCCGGCTGAACCAGTCAGGCTTCATCTGGCAGACAATGATGGCATTTTCGAATGCATTTGTCAGGTTGTTCATCGCATCATTCAAGTATAATTCGTTGTTTGCGTGGATTGTCATTTTTCATTTACTCTTTCAGAATATTCAAAACGAAAATGTCATTCCGGTAAGAAGAGCTGGTATCGATTTGATTCTGGTAAGCAGTCCTTGCCATCTGATTTCTGACATAGATGTTTAAGGGGCAAGATATTGCTGATAAACGACTGAGCATACAAAAAAGGAATCATCTGCCCTATATCCGATGACTAAGGCATAATGGCTTAGATCGATGGCTATCTCATCCTGTAAGTTGAATGTCCTGTTTTTGAGTAGCAATGCCATCCAATTCAGAACACGGTGTTTTCTGTCGAGAAGATTCAGGACATTCAAGCCATCCTTATCGAACCTGTATTCGTTTACAAACTCATCCCTGTTTGGTCTATGCCTCTATCAGAAGTGATTTTCTATAAGTACGACCATTGTAGAATTCAAAGCAAAAAAACATGAAAGAGTAATCTTCTGAAAAAACTCCCTCATTTTTTTGTAATATTTATAAAAAACTGCCACATTTTTTAGTGAAACTTTATTAAAAACTTCCTCATTTTTTATAAAAATACTTGCTTTTAACGATATAAGTCAATAGTATGTGTAAATAAGATATAGGTACAACGTTGTCCTATCTT
>ERZ808240.4986-NODE-4986-length-11176-cov-155.305908_pt1 | contig 11176 bp, 6 predicted proteins | sample MGYA00521084_ERZ808240 | MGnify/ENA primary metagenome ERZ808240 (study PRJEB31516, sample SAMN03275571) | gut metagenome | biome: mammalia-associated habitat; material: feces | host: Papio cynocephalus | place: Kenya | collected 2012-08-06 ... | reverse complement strand
CACCAGCAAGCCGCCCCGTCCTCCCGGAGCAAGGCCGCCGTGCTGAGCAGCAAGATGAAAATATACATGCCTGCGATCAAGAACGCAAATCGCAAGGCACAGAAAAGCGTGAAACCGCTGAAATCAAGCGGTTCCATCGGCGTGTCGAAAATAACCTACCAATGTCTTCGGCATCGTTCGATACCTTAAGAGTAGCCATCGCAGGCAAAATTCAGGTAACGAAACACACAACGGCATCCAACGCCAAATCATCAATCGCACGAATCAACGACAACGAATCCGATCGACAGCCACCGGCATCGACTGCGATACTTGCGTATATCCAGCATGGAACCCGCACAAGGACTTCAACCGGATCATCCCCATAACGCTTGCCGCATATCGGTATATGAAACGCAATCGCTCGCTACCGGCATCTGCCGCAGTGCTTGCGCACATATTCATGCCTAGGACAGAATCGCCCGTTACCAGCGGCGACCGCAATGCTTGCCGCCTACGCCCGACTTGCCGTCGGCGCCCCACGGTCCCCTGCCTTCGGCGCGCAGGGTGCGCAGATGGTGCTTCATCGCCACCAGCATGATATGGGTGTCTTCCAATCCCAAATGGCGTTCGGCCATGGAAGCGTCCAATGCGCCCTGCCGCTTGGCATAGGCGTCCAACGTGTTGTTGCCATATGGATGCTCATCATCGGGAATCGAACCCTCATCCCAGCGGCGGCTCATCGGCAGCGTATCGATGATGGTGATGTTGCCGGCCCGGTAACTCTCCGCATACCCGGCCACATTCAACATGAAGAAACCATGCTCGAACCGGGCGTTATGCGCGACATACGGTTGCTGCTGCAAACGCTGCAGCAACCCCATCTGCGCCTCGGGCCATTCGTCGAACATCCGATAAACCGCGCCATCATGCGCAGACATATTGCCATCGGACGCGCCATTCGACTGCGCGCATGGAGAATCTCCCCCAGCCGCCGTGGCGGAGAACTCGCGCATGAGGGCGCGAACCTCGGCGACGGAATCGGCACGGCAGGAAGCGCGTTCGCATACGTCGATGCCCGTCAAACCAAGAATCACGTCATTGCCCAACACCGCGTTCTCGGGTGTGACGCCAAAGGCGAGACGCGCCTGCCCGTAGGCATCGCCGGCATCATAGGAATCCTGCTCGTACCGATAGCCGACGGCCGCATCGGCAGGACGCGGCGAAATCATGTTCATGTATTCGAAGCCGGCATCGATGATGTACACGCGGGCGGGGTCGATGCCCGTGGTCTCGATGTCGATGCCCATGACCGTGTCCACATCACGACCCGGAAGATAGACGTCGCGCCAATCCGACCTGCGGTATTCCGCAAGCCGCCTCGCAGTCTCCGACCGGGCATGCTGCGGCGCGGCACCGTCATCGAGCAGCGCGGAGCCTCCAGGACTGGTGACGCCGCTGAGATTCGCCCGCGACATGGAATAATCGCTCGCGCGCTTCTGCCGGCGCTCCTCGGCGCGGCGCTCGGCACGCCCGTTGACGATTTCCGCGGTGCGGTCCTGGATGTCGTCAAGATTCACGGTACCGAGATGCGCGGCGGGATGGAGCACGGGAACCGTCACACGTTCGCGACGCTCCTCCGCGACCGTCCATAAACCCATATGAACGCCGATGCCACGAAGCAGGGCGATCTCATCGCACAATCTGCGATTCGCGTATGCGAGCGCGCGGGGAAGGCGATACGACGCGATCAAACGGTCGAAATCCGTCATGAACGTGCTGTTGCATTGCGCGATGACCGGTTCGAGACGATCGCGGATCGCCAGGTCCTCTTTCAGCAGATCATGCACCGCCTCCGCCGTCAGAGCCGTCTGTTTCAGAGGCTCTTCCTTGGCACCGGAGCACACAGCGGTTCCGGAACGCGCGGCAACGGCAATGTCCGAACGCGCGCCGGCACCGGCGTGAGCAACGGCATCGGCCCCTGCCGGCCGTTCATCCGTCCGGACGTTCTCCGCGGCATCCGCGGCGCCATGCGCGGCCCGCAGCAACACCGTCCGCAATACTGCGATCGCATCGACATGCCCGCGGGCCGCGGCACCTATGCCATGTTCGAGGTCGAGCGATGCCACCCAGCGCCAATCGATCGGCCGCGAATCGGCATCCTTCGGCATCGAAACCGACCACTGATCGATGTCTTGTTTGGCTTCCGTGAGCCAGGAACGGTCCATCGTTGCTTCGTTCATACCTCGCATGTTAGTCGGAGGGTCTGGAATTGGCCGTTTTGCCGGATACCGCCGCAGTCGGCCGCATCCGGTCTTCTCGCACAGCCGAAAAGGGACGTTTTCGCAGCATTGTTTGCTTATGTTGTATGCCGTCGATATTCGTCTACTGAATAGGAAAGCATGTACACACCGATTATCGTGCAGAAAACAATCATGTTCGGCAAAGCCGCGGAAGACCATGCAGGCCGGGAACATCCGCGATGCCGTCGGAGCGCCACATCACGAACGCGTTCGTTCCGCAAGTATGGGGATTGCGAATGCTCCATCGAGGACGGACGATGCGGCGTTTCGTGCCGCAGCCGTTGCGGATACGCGCATACGTGCGCCTGCCGTGGAGAACATGACATTCGCTGATTTGACGGTGGCGACACCGCCATCAACGCATGGTGCCGCACGCGAAAGCATCCCGCGTGGCAACACGTTCAAACGACATCGCGGGCGCGCGTGCATTTGGCCGCCCAATGCACGCGCGCCCGCGAATTGCGAATCGGCCGCAAAACGGTCACAGATCGAAGCCAAGCTCCTTGGCGGCCTCGGTGGGAACCGGATCCTCACACCAGAAATCCTCAAGGTTCTCATTGGTGGTGAGACTGCGGATCTCCGCCTTGTCGATATACAGTTCACCGCTCAGGTGGTCGGTCTCATGCTGGAAGATGCGTGCCGGCCAGCCGTGCAGATGCTCCTCATGCCGTTTGCCGTCCTCGTCCTGCCAGCGGGCGGTGATGTCGAGCCAGCGTTTGCGCACCGCCTGATAGCCGTCGAAGCTCAGGCAGCCTTCGTAGAAGCTGCGCGTTTCAGTGCCGATCGGCTCGTAGCTGGGGTTGATGATGACATGGAACGGGAACTCGGCGGCCTCACGCGGATCGTCCGCGTCATCGGGGCCGGCATGGTCCTCGACCACGGCGAGCGCCAGTCCCAGACCGATCTGGGTGGCCGCGAGACCCACGCCCGGCGCCTCCAGCATGGTGACATGCATGGTGTCGATGAGTTTGTCGAGTGTTTTGCGGCTCAATTGGCCCTCGTATGCGGCGGTCTGCTGGCGCAGCACGGGTTCGCCGGCCTGCACGATCGGCAGCAGCTGCTCCTTGCCGCCGGACTTGATGAGCTTCTCGACCTCGCGGTTGAGCGCAATGTTGACTTTTGCGTTGTGTCCGAACACGGATTCCTCCTACAGGGCGAGCTCTTCGGCGACGATCTTGGCCAGACGGTCGCAGACCTCGTCGGCCTGCTGCTGCGTCTCGGCCTCGGCCATGACGCGCACAAGCGGCTCGGTGCCGGACGGACGCAGCAGCACACGGCCGGTGTCGCCGAGCAGCTTCTCCTCACGCTCGACCGCGGCCTGAATCTTGGCATTGGTCTTGGAGGCCATCTTGTCGACGTTCGGCACGTTGATCAGCGTCTGCGGCAGCTGCGGGAAGTCGGCTGCGAGCTCCTTGAGACTCTTGCCGGAGTTCACCACTTCGTTGCACAACGTCAATGCGGTGAGAGTGCCGTCGCCGGTGGTGGCGAATTCGCGGTTGATCACGTGGCCGGACTGCTCGCCGCCCAGCGAATAGTCGCCGCGCAGCATCTCCTCCAGCACGTAACGGTCGCCGACGTTGGTCTGCACGGTCTTGATGCCCATGGAGCGCAGCGCCAGCTTCAGTCCGAGATTGCTCATCACAGTGACCACAAGGGTGTCGTGGTTGAGCTTGCCCGCGTTCTTCTTGGCGCGTGCGAGGATGCCCATGATCTGATCACCGTTGACCATGTTGCCTTCGCTGTCGACGGCCAGGCAGCGGTCGGCGTCACCGTCGAACGCCACGCCCAGGTCGGCGTCGGAGGCCTTGACCATGGCCTGCAGCTGCTCGGGGTGCGTGGAACCGGCGTTCTTGTTGATGTTGTAGCCGTCCGGGGACGCGTTGATGACGTTCACGTCGGCACCGGCGCGGCGCAATGCCTCAGGAGCGACCACGGAAGTCGCGCCGTTCGCGCAGTCGGCGACGACCTTCAGGCCCTTCAGCGGGGTCGGCTGGGATTTGTCCGGGCCAACGGGGGCGATGGTGGACACCAGATGGTCGATGTACAGGTTCGTGGCTGTGGCGGTGTCGTGGCTGATGCGGCCCACGCCGGCGCCGGTCGGGCGCTCCCAGTCCTGGCCGAGCACGGCCTCGATGTCGTCTTCCTTGGCGTCGGGCAGCTTGAAGCCGCCGCGGGCGAAGAACTTGATGCCGTTGTCGGGCATCGGATTGTGGGATGCGGAGATCACGGCCCCCATCTCGACATTCAGCACGGAGGTCAGGTAGGCGACGCCCGGCGTCGGGATGATGCCCGCGTCGATCACATCGAAGCCGCCGGCGGACATGCCAGCAGACAGGGCCGCGGCAAGAAAATCACCGGAGACTCGGGTATCACGGCCGACGAGCGCGCGGCGACGTCCCTCGAATTCGCCTTCGGCGTCGTCCCCGCCCAGTACGCGCACCGCGGCGTCGCCCAAATCGAGCGCCAACTGTGCGGTCAGATCCTTGTTCGCCAATCCTCGAACGCCGTCGGTTCCGAACATACGTGGCATGAGTCTCAAATCCTCGCTATCTCAAAACGATAATTCCTCGCACTATCGTACTCAACAGTGCCGCCGAAACGGCATAGCCACGGCGCAATCGCCGAATGATTCACATTTTGCGCCGGCGTCCCGGCTTTTCGTCTGTGGATCCGCAAGACGCGCGGGGCTCGTCTTCCTGCGATACGCTCCATCGTTTTCGCATGATCCACATTTCTCGCAAAGAAACAAGACCGTGCGAACGCAAATGCCCCCGAAGCCAGTGTTTTCCAGGAGATGAATACTGAAAACACCGGTTTCGGGGGCATTATCCGCAATCCGGTTTCGCACGATGCTCATATTTCTGACGAAATGAGCATTATGCGAAACCGCAGATGCCTTCAACGTGGTTCCGAGCCCGCGCGGACGAACCTTCCCTTGGAACAGGCGATGGCGCTCCGGAATCACCTACTGTGCAAACCGCAGGCGATGCCAAATCACATCGACGCCGAGATGCATCACAATGACGCGTTGAAATCGCGCACCTTGAGCGTGCGGTGCGAAGCCTCCACATTACCGCGGATAATGCGCTGCAACGCGTTGTCCGCATCGGCGTGGGATACCAACCAAGCATCGCCCAGCTCGACCAACTTGGACGGGTCGGCATAGCCCGGGTACAGTCCTTCGAGCAGCGCCTCGGCCATGTGGAAGGTCTTGTTCTCCCAGATCCAGTCGGCGACCTCGAAATACTTCTCCGCGTAAGGCTCGGCCAGATCGGCGCGGGGGGTGGCCGCGAAGCCACGGGCCACCGCTTCAAGCTGCATGTTGGTCAGACCGTCGTTGTGCAGGGCCTCGTTCCATGCCCAGGCCTTGGCTTCGGCGTTGCCCGCCACTGCGCGCGCGCCGAATGCGAACTCACGGTTTTCGGTGGTTTCGCGCTTGGCGAGTTCGGCGTCGATGTCGGCTTGGGAAACCGCATTGATGGTGCTCAGCGCGTTGATGACCGTCCAGCGGAAGTTGTTGTCGATCTCAAGGCCGTCCAACACGACGGAGCCGTCGAGCAGCCCCTTGGCGTTGGCCTCGAATTCGGCATCGCCCGGTTCGCCGTAGCCCAGGTAGGCGGTGATGAGCTGGAACTGCTCGTCGGAACCGGCCTTGGCGGCTTTGGCGAGCTGGAACAGTTCGGCCGCCACGTGCCTCACCACTTCGGCACGCTCGGCCGGAGCGGTGTAGTGCCATGCGGTGGTGCTGACCTGGGCCAGCGCGTAACGGAACGTCGTGGATTCGCGTTCGGTGGCGAGCGCGGCCAGCGAGGTGTCGATGAACCGGCGGGCCGGCAGTTCGCCGTCGCGGGTCATGTCCCAGAGCGCCAGCCAGATCACGGAGCGCGCGAGCGCGTCGTCGAAACGGTACAGGTTCTCGGTGGCGAACTTCAGGCTCTTGTCGTCGAAGCGCAGCTTCGTATAGGTCAGGTCGTCGTCGTTCACCAGGATCAGGGACGGGCGGGCCTTGCCAGCGGCCGCCTCGACGACGGTGCGTTCGCCGTCGACGTCGAGCGAGAACTGGTCGGTGCGCACGATCTTGCCGGTGGCGGGGTCTTCGTTGTAGAAGCCTACGTTCAGACGGTGGGCGCGCAGCACCGGATGCTCCGCGGACGCGGTCTGGCGCAGCACAAGCTGCCTGATGGCGCCGTCCTCGTTCTCCTGCACTTCGGTGGCGATGGTGTTGATGCCGGACTGTTCGAGCCACTGGGCGCTCCACGCCTTCAGGTCGCGGCCGGAGGTGAGCTCCAGCTCGGCGAGCAGGTCGGCGAGCGTGGCGTTGGAATAGGCGTGCTTGTTCAGGTAGCTGTTGATGCCCTTGAAGAACTTCTCGCGGCCGACGTAGAACACGAGCTGCTTGAGCACGGAGGCGCCCTTCGCGTAGGTGATGCCGTCGAAGTTGACGTAGGTGTCGTTCAGGTCGTTGATCGGGGCGACGATCGGATGCGTGGTGCTCAGCTGGTCCTGGCGCAGCGCCCAGCTCTTCTCGCCGGAGCTGAAGGTGGCCCATGCGTCCTTCCATTCGGTGGCTTCGGCGGTGGCGAGCGTCGACATGAACTCGGCGAAGGATTCGTTGAGCCACAGGTCGTTCCACCACTTCATGGTGACGTAGTCGCCGAACCACATGTGGGCGAGCTCGTGCAGCACGGTGACCACGCGGCGTTCCGCGTAGGCGTCGGTGACCTTCGATTCGAACACGTACTGGTCGCGGATGGTGACCATGCCGATGTTCTCCATGGCGCCGGCGTTGTATTCCGGCACGTAGATCTGGTCGTACTTGGCGTACGGGTAGGGCACGCCCCAGGTCTTGGCGTAGAAGGCGAAGCCCTTCTTGGTGATGTCGAACAGATAGTCCACGTCCTTGGCGAACGCCTTGGCAAGCGCTTGGCGGCAGTACATGGCCATCGGCACGGTGCGGCCGTCCTCGTTGGCGTATTCGGTGTGCCATTCGGCGTATGGGCCGGCGCAGATGGCAGTGAGGTAGGAGCTCATCTTCGGTGTGGATTCGAATTTCCACAGCTTGGTCGTTTCGGCCTCGTGGTCGCCGAGCGTTCCGGCTTCGGTGACGGTTTCGGTGTCGTCGACGGATGCGACCGGCATGTTGGAGGTGACGATCCAGGACTTCGCGGCCAGCACGGAGAAGTCGAACACCGCCTTCAGGTCGGGCTGGTCGAACACCGCGTAGACGCGGCGTGCGTCCGGCACCTCGAACTGGGAATACAGGTAGATGTTGCCGTCGGACGGGTCGACGCTGCGGTGCAGGCCTTCGCCGGTGTTGGAGTACTGGCACAGCGCCTTGACGGTGACCTCGTTGTGTTCCTTGAGGTTCTTCAGTTCGATGCGGCTGTCTACGAACGCCTCGGCCGGATCCAGGGTTTCGCCGTTCAGCGTGATTTCGCTGACTTCGTCGGCGATCAGATCGAGGAAGCTGTTCGCGCCCGGTTTCGCGTCGAAGGTGATGGTGGTGTCGGATCCGAAGTTCTTGGCGCCGCGGGTCAGGTCGAGTTCGACCGTGTAATGGATGGGCCCGTCGATGACGCTTTTGCGTTCCTCTGCTTCGATGCGGGTGAGGTTTGCTCCTGGCATGTCACTCCTTTCAATAGCAGGCGGCGCAACCGGTTGTGCCGGTTGCGCCGCCTGCATTCGTTGTTTGCTCGGCATTGCCTGGCAGTGCCGACATTCAGGCTGATTGCAGTCTACAGCAATCGTGGCCCCTGTATATTACTTCGCCGCGTTCAGACCCATCGTTTCGTCGATGTCCTGCGCGATGTCGGCGACGACCGGAACGATCATCGGCTTGCGGTGCAGCTGACGCGCCACCCAGCTTCCCAGCGTGCGGCGCATGATCTGCTGCAGCTTGTAGGTGTCGTGCGTGCCCTGCATCATCGCGTCCTGCAGTTGCTCGACGATCTGATGGCGCACCTTGTCGAATTCGCTTTCGTCCTCGGCTACGGCGTTGAGGTAGATCTTCGGGCCGGAGACGACGTCTGCGGTTTCGGTGTCGACCACGACGAAGCTGGAGACGAAGCCTTCGGTGCCGAGGATGCGGCGCTTCTCGAGCTCGTCCTCCGTCAGCTCGCCGACGGAATCGCCGTCGACGTACACGTATCCGCACGGCACGGAGCCGACGACCGCGGCCTGGCCATGGTACAGGTCGACGACATCGCCGTCTTCCGCAAGCACGACGTTCTGCGGGTCCACGCCGGTCTTGACCGCGATCATGCCGTTGGCGACCAGGTGGCGGTTCTCGCCGTGGATCGGCATGGCGCACTTCGGCTTGACGATGTTGTACATGTACAGCAGCTCGCCTTCGTTGCAGTGGCCGGAGACGTGCACCGCGGCGTTGTCGCGGTTGACCACACGGGCGCCGAGCTGCACGAGCTTGTTGATGACCTTGTAGACGCCGTGCTCGTTGCCCGGAATCAGGGAGCTGGCCAGAATGACCGTGTCGAACTCGTTGATGGTGATGTCGCGGTGGTTGCCGTCGGCGATGCGGCCGAGGGCCGCCATCGGCTCGCCCTGGGAACCGGTGCACATGTAGACGAGCTTGTCGTCCTGCACGTCATGGGCCTGCTTGAGGTCGATGACGGTGTTCTCCGGCAGACGCAGGTAGCCGAGGTCGGCCGCGATGGACATGTTGCGCACCATGGAGCGTCCGACGAACACGACTTTGCGGCCGTATTTGTGGGCGGTGTCCACGACCTGCTGCACGCGGTGCACGTGGCTGGAGAAGCTGGCGACGATGATCTTGCGGGTGGCCTGCGCGAACGCCTGGTCGAGCGCCGGGCCGATGGAGGTCTCCGGCTTGACGAATCCCGGTACCTCGGCGTTGGTGGAATCCATCATCAGCAGGTCCACGCCCTTTTCGCCGAGCTTGCCGAATTCCACCAGATCGGTGATGCGGTGGTCGAGCGGCAGCTGGTCGAGCTTGATGTCGCCGGTGTCGATCAGGGAACCGGCCGGGGTCTGCACGAATACCGCAAGCGCGTCCGGGATGGAGTGGGTCACGTTCACGAATTCGAGGTTGAACGGGCCGACCTTGAGCTTTTCGCGTCCCTTGACCTCGACCATCGTCGGGTTGATGCGGTGTTCCTTGCACTTCGCCTCGACGAAGGCGAGCGTCAGCTTGGAACCGATCAGCGGGATGTCCGGACGGAGCTTGAGCAGATACGGCACGGCGCCGATGTGGTCCTCGTGGCCGTGGGTGAGCACCAGCGCCTCGACCTTGTCGAGACGGTCCTTGATGTAGTGGAAGTCGGGCAGGATCAGGTCGACGCCCGGCTGTTCCTCTTCCGGGAACAGCACGCCGCAGTCGATGAGCAGGATGTGGCCGTTGTATTCGATCACATTCATGTTGCGGCCGATTTCGCCCAGGCCGCCCAGCGGCACGATGCGCATGGAGCCCTTGCGGTACTTCGGCGGTGCGATCAGCACGTCGTCCTGCTGGGGAGCGGTGGTCTGCGGAGCCAGATGCTGGCGGCGGCCGGTGCCACGGCTGGAATTGCCGTTGCGGGAGACGCGGGAGCGACCCGTTCCCTTCCTTCTGGAAGTGGTCTTCTCGGCGTTTTCGGACCTCGTCGATTTGCCGGACCTGGTGGATTTAGCGGATTCGGAACGCTTTGCAGCCTTGCTGCCGCGCCTATGTGTTGTTTTCTTGGTTTCTTCTGTAGCCATTCTTAGTTGGATTTCCATTTGCTAATTGCCCCCGCCTTTGCGGGAACGAGGAATTCGAGGGGCCTGCGCGACGGCGTTTCCGTAGCGTTCCGCCGTATCGTCACGATCATTTCCGATGACCGCGCAGACCATGGTCGCGATGGTTTCGTCTTCTGTTATGTATTCCGTTATAGCAGAAGCGCTACCGCGACAAAGCGCCGCGCGGATGGCCATGCCATCCGCGCGGCGGCAAGCATCATAGAAGGCCTGCGGCCTTCATGCCCTGTTCGGCACGTTCGTATTCGGCTTCGCCCGGACCGACGTTCGGCAAGCGCATGGTGGTGTCGTCGAGCACGCCACGGACCTTCAGCGCGGCCTTCGCCATGACCGCTTGGAAGCCGGTGCCGTTCAACGCCTCGACCAGCGGGGCGAGCTGGACGGCGATGCGCTGGGCCTCGTGGATGTCGCCACGGTCGAAGGCATCGGCCAGAGTCTTCATCGGGCCGGCCGCCGCGTGCGCGATCACGGAGATGATGCCGACCGCGCCGACGGAAAGGAAGGGCAGGAACAGGCCATCATCGCCCGAGTACCAGGTCAGACCGGTCTCCATGCGCTTGCGGACGGCGCCGGCGATGTCGCCGGTGGCGTCCTTCACGGCCTTGACGTGGTCGAGTTCCGCGAGGCGACGGTAGGTTTCCAGCTGGATGTGCAGACCGGTGCGTCCCGGCACGTCGTACACGATGATCGGTTTGTCGGCGGAGTCGTTGACCGCCTTGTAGTGGCGGAAAACGCCTTCCTGCGATGGACGGGAATAGTACGGGGCGACCACGAGCACCGCGTCGGCGCCCGCCTCCTGGGTCTGCTCCACCATGCGCACGGTGTGGGCGGTGTCGTTGGAGCCGGCGCCGGAGATGACCGGGACGCCCACCACTTCCTTGACCGCCTGGACCAGCTCGACCTTCTCCTCCATGTGGGTGGTCGGGGATTCTCCGGTGGTGCCGTTGACCACCAAGCCATCGGCGCCATCGGCCACAAGCTGCTTCGCAAGCTTTTGCGCGGCTTCGAAATCAACGGAGCCGTCGGCCTTCATAGGCGTGACCATGGCCGGAAGAATACGTCCGAAAGGAGCAGGATCAAGAAGATGCATTGTACCGTCTGTCATACGGTCAACGGTACTTCCCTCTACGGACGCATGCGGCCGC
>ERZ808240.4985-NODE-4985-length-11177-cov-9.150243_pt1 | contig 11177 bp, 14 predicted proteins | sample MGYA00521084_ERZ808240 | MGnify/ENA primary metagenome ERZ808240 (study PRJEB31516, sample SAMN03275571) | gut metagenome | biome: mammalia-associated habitat; material: feces | host: Papio cynocephalus | place: Kenya | collected 2012-08-06 ... | reverse complement strand
GTCTTAGCAATGATTTCACGTTGCTTCTTATTTGGGTAAATACGATAACGATAAGCCTTTTCCATTGACTTCACCTCGCTTTTTCTGATTCTTAATATGCTTTAAGTGTTTTCAATATGTTATATTTTATTGTTATTTAACACATGTATGTCAATTCATCCCATGGCTAAAACCACGGGTCTTCTTGACATTATAATAATCATAGAAATGGAGTGCATAGCAGGTGTAGAAGGTGCGCATCTTCGCATCTGTTGTGCAGAAATGGTGAGCTGCCACTTCAGGCAACATGATAGTCTGACGGGGAAGGCAGCACGCAGGTGAAAACTGCTGAAGTAGGCCAGTAATACTTGGCCTATGCAGCAACTGTAAGAACGCGGCTAGCGTTTATCCGTTGAAGAGCTAAACTCCGTGTGTAGGAAACCGTTAAGGTTTGTATGCCTTAGTATTGTTGTCTCGTAATAGCAAGCACGAGCTGCTATTACGGAAGGTACGACACTAGCGGAATCTTCACCATACTCCAGTAGTATAACAAGAGCTCGGGGCTGCAGCGTTCTGAGTTCTTTTTTTACTTGAAAAAGCCAACGATGTTATCCATGGCATAAACGTCATGGAAATATCCGACAGTTGCGTCTTTCATTCCACCGGGCAATAACGTCATCTTATATTTTTTTGTCCCGATATCTACTTCGACTTCTCTTTCGCCAAGAGTTTCTTTTTTTGAAATCTCTTTCTGGGAGCCATCTGTAAATCTCGCGTACATTAATCCGTTTTTCTGATCGAAATATACCTGTTCAGTATATGCATCTAAGAATAGATTTTCATTTGAGTAGAATCCTATTCTTGAAAACGCGCCGTATAAACCAGTCCATATATTGACCGGAATTCCCAGCGTAGTAACGTCAAATATTTTTTGCGGCATATAAATATCACCTCACACTGAATTTCTTCTTAAATCTTTTTGAGCATACATTCAGAATTATTGCGTCAATGTTCTTGAATTTTATGACTTCCTGAAATCCCTTCTTGCTGAAATTTTCGCTGAATTTCATGTATACTCCCTCAATCGGGTCAGAATGCATGCATGCTTCCTTGTCGTATTCAACAGGATCGAAATAGCTTATCATTCCGTGGTACTGCATATTTATAGGAGATCCCAAGTCAATTATCACGCAATTGCTTCCGCCTGACACTTCAGTTATGACCGCCTGGGAAATTTCCTTCCCTGCATATGTCATTCTGAAAATGTCTCCTGGTTTCGGCATTCTGAATTTGTCGTAATATTCCGTAGATGGAATGAAATCCTGAGCCGCAATCTGTAAGGAAGTTCCCCCGACAGCGACATTGTATCTTGACGTCATTCTTGCGCCATATGGTTTTGACGATCCATGCTTTATCAGAATTTCGTTTTTATTGTTTATCATGAATCTCATATGACGCCAATCAGGATAAATTCCTCGGCCATTCTTCAATAATATCGTATCGATCTCAGAGAAATCGAGCCATTTGTTTCTTTCGAATTCTAATTCATTTATAAGTTTTTCAAATTTGTCTTTATTCATTTAGAAATAGTTCTGTTGTGAATTGACCGCTGAAATGCTGACGATGGCGGAATAGTCGATGTAGATGTCAACGGGGAATTTCGTAGCGGGTTCTGATAAATAGAAGCATTTATTGTTATAAATGTCACGGATGGCATTTCCGAATTTATCAGGATCGCAATACAATAAAGTGACATTGACAAGATCAGTGACAGCTTTGTCAAGTTTGAAATATTCATAAGTTAATTCAGTGATATTTCCCAGAATCTTGTATTCTCCTGAAGTATTATCGACTGAAACGACAATGTCTTTAAGCTGAGGCTTGCGGAATTTTTTCAGAATTGTCATCTTAGGAGCGAAATATTCTATTCTGTCAGAATGAAGCTCGGGATGAAGGAAAATGCCATTGACGGGAATAATTTCGTATTCCTTGATTTCAACAGCAGAATTCACGTTGTCGAATGTGACTTCATCGGTTCTTGCGTCAATGACGTGATTTCCGTTGCTTCTTAAATTAATGGCGCGGAGTTCTGGAATTCTTGCGGGAACATTCGGGGCAATGCCGACTCCTGACAGAATTCTCGTAATCATTTCTTTTGTCATGAATGGCCCTCCTCTACATACTCTGACCAGTTCTGTACGGAGCAGTACGTCTTGTAGGACCGATTAACTGGAAAGCTTCAACTTGTTCGAAAGGAACGACGAAAGTAGGAAGTTTATGAGTCTGAACAAAAACGCCGTCACTTCCCAAATAACCGCGATATGCTTCAATTAAGCCGATATTGTCACCGGATCTGAAAATGAATCTTGTGAAAGGATCAGGGTAGACATTCATGTTTCCTTCCATGACGATACTACTGACTTCGGTTAAAGGAATTAATTTATTGACGTCATAATTCCCGATATTCTTCAATACGAATTTGATCTGTTCGTTCGTCATATCATTCTCCTTCATAATTATCGTCGATTCCAATGACATCGATAGAATCGAAATCAACATAATCGACAATCGGTTCATTGTCGTCAGGATTCGTCATATATCTGTAGACGGTGTCATTGACGATATCATATTGCTTGTATAATTTCCATTTCGGCGGAATTTCAGAGACTTTGATTTTCAATGGCTTGCAGTAATAAATGATGAGACATTCATTGGAAAAGTCAAATTGATAACGGTTTCTGGTTCTATCGGTAATTCTGTTTTCATTGAAATAAAGAACACCTTTCAATGGCGTAGGATCAGACGGAGTATTTGTCGTAGAGACATTATAACCGACGATATCATTAATAATGTATGCTATTTCTTCTTTCGTCATATGTGCCAATGCCTCCTAATTTTTTATAATTGATTGTTCCCCTTAATTTATTTCCCTAAATTATCGTCAACAATTCATTATAATACTTGGAGGAACATATAAAAAATTAAAAGTATGATTAATGAAGAAGTATTGAAATTAAAGACGGTGCTCGTCATCGATGAATCAGGAAAACAATTGGGGGTAATGAGTTCCTCCGAAGCACTTATGGTAGCACAGGTAAGAGAACTTGATCTCTTCTGCGTAAATCCCAAAATGGCAACCCCAGTTTGTAAGATTCTTAATTATGGCAAATACAAATTCGAGCAGGAAAAACGCGAAAAGCTTGCGAAGAAGAATTCTGCTAAAGCCGAAAATAAGGAAGTTCAGCTGTCTATGCAGATCGCCGAGCATGACATGGAAACTAAGGCGAAACAGGTTCAGAAGTTTATTTCCAAAGGTGATTATGTCAGAATCGTCATGCGTTTGAGAGGCCGTGAAATTAATTTGAAATCATTGGCTTTCGACAAATTCCATGCATTCCTGAAAATGATCGGCGACTATAATGTCAGGAAACCGGAAGATTTCGTCGGCCGTGACATTATGATAACAATTGAAAAAAAGAAATAGCTAAATGCTGTTTCTTTCAAAAATGCATCTTGCGGGAACAAGCAATTATATGAGGAGGAAGCGCTATGGAAATGACTAATGACGAGAAAGCGTTGATAAATTATCTGGCATCGCTTCCCGACAAAAGAAGAAACGATTATATAAGAAATCATCCTGAAATCAGAAAGGAAATTCGTGAAATTTTCGAGGATGAAGGAAAAGCACGTGAAATGGAAGCTGCTTCTGACAGTGAATTAAGAAAAGCCATTCTGTCAAGTTATGCAGCTAAAGGCTATGAAGATGAAGGCCGTGGTATCAGAAAGAGAATTTTCTATCTTAAGAAAACAAATCATCTTAAGAATAAGAGCAGCCTTGATCAGATCATCACTTCCAATATTAATTCCAATGTAGGAGAGAAGAGGAATCCTAAAGAAGACAAAGAAGGCGGATTCAATGCATATATCTTTTCTGACAGTAAAGGAAAGCAGCCGGGATTTCATTGCAATCGTGAAATTAAGGAAGTCAACACTCATAAGATCGGCGATTCTCCTAATATCACAAGCGCCAGATATCTCGGTTTCAAAAATTCAGACGAATTAAAAGCTGCTGCTCTTCAGATGGCGGATTCCGGCTTGTTGGAAAATTATTTCGGCGATTTATGCGGAATCAATGAATCAGAATTCATGGATGATTTCATTGCGATGTATGGCGATGACCTTAATGAATCGTTGTCATGTGAATTATCCGCTAAGGAATGCAGATCTATTTTCAATCTTCCATTAAAGAAATTAATGGCGTATACAAATACGGAAATTCGTGCCGATATCAAAGACAAGGATAATGGCAAAGAATTGGATGATTATAAGATAAACAATGGCGACGCTGGATTGACTCTTAATTATATGCTGGCATATATCCGCAGACTTGGCAAAGACAAAGAGAAAGATTTCATCGATGCTAAGCTTAAATATTTCATGAAAATTCAGGATGATGCTCAGGATGAAAAGAAGACTAGTTTCAAAATTTCATTCGGAACCGTTAATTCTGTATACCGTCGTTTCCTTAAATATAAAAACGCAAAATGAATCAAGGAGGGCATTATGATTTTATTCGAAGATGATAATAGCGCAATTGATCCATTGACTGCTGAAAAAGAAAAAATCAAAGACGTCACTGATATTATGGAACCTATTGTCTATGGATTTTATTCAATTCAAGATGGTTCCAGAATCGACAACCGTGAATGGATTCATGCATGCACAAATTTAAAAAATTATTATCATGTATGCTGGGATCCTGAGAAGACCATTAATGCTAAATTGGGCATCTGTACAGACCAGAGTGTTGCCGAAAGATATTTATTGAATAAATTCCATCCTGAGATCAATGTTCAGCTGTATGCATTATATAAAGGAAGATTCGGCCATTGTGTTTGTACATTTGAGGACAATGGAAAATATTTCTATCTTGAGCATGCATGGAATAAGGAAGAAGGACTTCATGGGCCTTTTTATTCCGAAGAAGAACTTGAGGAATATCTTGATTTCATTTATCATAAGAATCACGATAAGGATAATGACGATCCTGTCTATGTCGTCAAATACAATCCCAACGAATTGTTGGAAAGCTACGAAGAAGTTGTGCTGATTTAATCATAAGGAGAATTATAATGTTTCAATCAATTAAAGACAATCATTTAAGACACTATCTGGAAGACGAATACAATATCGACATTCTTAAAAAGTATGGCGCTTATATTATCGTCAAAGACGGAATTATCGTGGATTTCTTCTATACATTGCAGGAAGTTCATGAATTCCTAGAGAGCAAGCCTGAATATGTCGAGATCCTTTCACAGAACGGCATTCCCGAAAAGTTGCTGAAGAAGTGGGAGAAGCGTCAATTGACTGTTGACGATGTCGAAGAAGAAGATTCTGCTGAATAACAAAAAGATAAGGACTTTTATAGTCCTTATTTTTTTAATGCGTCAGGAACAATTCATTATATAAAAATCTGGAGGACCCGTGAATGGATATCGATAAATTTAACATAAAACATAGAGAGGACTTGAGCAAGAGAATTTTCGAATTGAGAAAATCAAAGGAGAATTCTGGAAAAGGCAATGCTGAAGTTCCTGAAGTTCATTCAATTGAGAAGGATATTATCGATGACAAGAAACTCGTTCAGGCGTCTAATGATATTGAGAAGAAAGCTAAATCTATCAATGAAGAGATACTCCTAAAGAAGCAGTTTCTACAGAGAATTGAAACGGTAAATCTTTCCGAAGAAGCTCTGGCATATTTCTGTCAGGCTAAGAATGGAACTGTTCTCTTTGAAGATAAAGGACCTGAAGATAAAGAATATGGCGTTCCCGAAGAAGGAAAATATCCTTTATATGACAAGCATCATGTCGAAAGTGCCATCAGACTTTTCGGGCATGTCAATCCTAAATATGAAGCTGAATTAGCTTCCGCCATTATTTCGAGAATGAAGAAATATAATATTCCCTTTGATATGGTCGGAAAGGATAATGGATTATATAAATATCTTCCTAAAACTACCAATGAAGATGCTGAAAATATTCCCGCAAAGGATACTTCGGTTCTTAATATGGTCCGCTCCGATTTGCAGGACGAACTCGACGCAATTAAAAATTATGATGATCATGCCGATAATTGCGACGCAAATGGATACGAGAAAATCGGCGGAGTTCTCAGAGATATCAGAGACGAAGAGAAAGTACATGTCGGAGAACTTCAGAAAGTTCTGAATACTTACGACAAAGGTTACGAGAATTCTGTAGACTCTGGAGAAAAAGAAGCGGGCGAAAAATTCTTAGACAAGAATTCCGACCAGATGTCTCCCGCAGAGAAAGGCGAATTAAGTGAAAAGGTCGAATTTAATAATGACCTATTCAAGAAGATCGAAAACGGAACGGCATCCAAGAGAGAATATGCAGCATATCATAAAGCTGTTAAAGGCCTTCCTAAATTCATCGATCCTAATTCCGAAGAAGCTGCTCATATGTCTGAATATGATTATAACAGATCAAATCTCAGAGAACCTGCAAGTACTTCTAAAAAGGCAAAGGATACATTCTCTGAAAGTTATATCAATGAATCCATTCTCGATCCAATTCAGAACGAAAGATGCAGAGACCTCTTCTCCGATGATGAAACTATCAGAGATGATGTTGTAGATTTTATTCTCAAGACATATAAAGACTGGGAATCCCAATTAAAGGTAAAGCCCGTTATCAAGTCTATTTATATGACAGGATCATTATTGGGTTTCATGTATAGTTCTACAACTGATCTTGACGTTCATGTAACTCTCGACTGCACTGACGATGAATTATTTGAATTCAAGAAGACTCGTCCTGCTCTCGTCAATATTCCTAACACAGCACATCCTATCGAAATTACTCTTAAGAATACTCCTGAAGCTTTTGACTCTGATGAAAGTGTTTATGATCTTCTCAACAAAAAGATGATTAAGCTTGTAAAGAAAGAAGAAATCAGCGAAGTTCCCGATATTTATATCAGCAGAATCACTAAATTCTATATGGATTCTATCGATATTGCAATTGGAAATGCTGACAGAGAAATCAACGATTTAAGTACAATTGAAGAGAAATTAAAAGACGGCCGTCTCAAAGAAGAAGATTATAAGAAAGCCGTGCTTGAAAAGAAGGATAGTCTCAAAGTCGCTCTAGATAGTCTTTCATTATTGTTTGATATGATGAGATCTTTCAGAGCTGCTACAATGAATCACCACGATCTTCCTTTCAAGATTTCAATTGAGATGGGAACTATGCCTGACGATCCACATTATCAGGTCAATGAAATGATTTATAAGACTTTCGCTAAATATGGCTACAGAGAAAGATTAATTGCTGAACAGAATAAATTAAGAGAACTTATCGAAAAGATCGAAGAAAAATATTCTGCTGATGTTTCTGTAAAACCAGATTCTGATAAACTTCTCGAAGGAAAATGGGAAGAAAAAGCTGAGCATGAAGTATATACATGGAAAGCTCCTGACGGATCATTGATGAGATATTATTCTGAAGATGAAAGAGATGCTGTCATTAAGCAGTGGCATGACGAACACAAAGCCAAGATTGACAGCAAGGAAAATTTAAGAAAGGAACTCGCAACAGTTAAGGAAGCTGTTGACGTCAGCAAGACATTCGAACCGATGAATGACGAGAATATCGAAACTCTTAAAGATGCTGTATTCTCAATGTCGAAAATTAAGAGAGGAGCTCTGATCTTAATTCTCGGAAAGGATGATATTTTCAAGAATGGCGCTGTAATTCAGCAGGGTACAGATCTTGACTGGGACATTGACAAGAAGAAGATCCTCGATATGTTCATTGTAGGAACTCCTTTGCATGATGGTGCTGCCGTCATTTCCGGAAACAAGATGATTAAGGGTGCCGTATTCGTCGAGCCTACTCTTAATAAAGTCGAAGGAAAATTCGGCGCAAGACATCAGGCTACTCAGGGTATCACAGAAAACTCTGACGCTATTGCGATCATCGTATCTGAAGAAACCGGAAAAGTTTGCGTTGCTTTCGATGGAAAACTAGAACCGGCAACTGAAGAGAATTTCAAGGATCTCCTTGAAAAGGATTTCGCAAGAATCGACAGAAACAACGGCAAAGGATGTATCGTCATTCGTAAGATCACTGTTCCTGGAAAAGATGTTGAAATTGAAGGAAAGATTCATGACCAGAAAGATGGCGACGAAGTTGAAGGCAAAGACGCCAAGATTGACGGTGAAGTCACAGTAAAGCCTAATAAAGGAAATCCGTTGACAGAAGCCGTGACATTCGTAGACAATGCTGGAAATGTCAAAACTATGAGTGCAGAAAATTATAATAAAGATATGCATGAATATAATACAAATACCAGCATTCATCACAAAAAGTTCAGACTTAAAAAAAGAACTTATAATTTAAGAGACGATTTGTAAAAAAAAATATAAAAAAAGAAACAGGAATTAAATCCTGTTTCTTTTCTATAATCACTTCTTGAATTTGACAGCTTCGGCGAAGCGATCACGAATCGGACGATCACCGGAAGGGACTTCTTTTAAGAAAGTCTTTCCGTTACGCTGATCCGTAATCTTGAATGCGAGTTTAACGTCGCTCTTCTTTGCCGGATAGAATTTGCCGTCTCTTCCAACGGTAGCGACATAGTCATGGGAAATTCTTCCACATGCCTGATGTTTCTTTCCGTCAGCGCCGATGAATTCGATGACGACAACGCCTTCCGGAGCTGCCTTCTTCTCGTAAACGAAATTCTGCTTCTTCTCGGAATTATAATGAGAAGTAGCTTCAACTACTTCAACATCATATCCTAAAGAGCCGAATTTCATACCGACTAATTTGTTTTCTGTAATGTTTTTCATAACTGTTTTATGTGTCCTTTCTTTATGAAAAAGTGAAACTTCCCTTATCGTATCTGAATTAAATCCTAAAGAATCCCAAAGGGACTCTAAGGAGTTCCGGTTTTCTGAATTAATGAATTCCATATTATCTGGTCTCCATTAATCCATATGTGCCATCCGCACGTTTATAAACAATGCAGACAGCCTTGCGGTCAATATCTCTATAGACATAGAAATTATGGCCTAATAATTCCATCTCGTCAATCGCCTCGTCAGAAGAGATTTCGTCAAGAATGACTACTTTCTCTTTTTCGATCAAATCTTCGACTTCAGAATCGGCATCATCAGAAACAATAATTCCATGATGCTTTTCCTTAAATGTCGCAGTGGACTTAAATCGCTTAATCTGCAATTCAAGCTTATTAATGACATCGCCAATCAACGCATAGAAGTCTACGCCAACGGCTGTGGCTCTGATCTGATTATTCAGAGAGACTTCAACCTTAAACTTATCGTCTTTTAAAGAAGAATAAGAGACAACAGCATCAGTTGTCTTCGTATACTTATTTAATTTAGAAATCTTCTCTTCAGAGTAATCCATCATAGCCTTTGTGAAATTTCCGATAAATGTCATTTTGTTATCCCCCTTTCATTTATCTTACAACAGACTTCATCTTCTCAAACTCACGATCACTACAATCGCTCTTCATATCCTTTTGAACATGATTTGCGTAAGTGTCGAGAGCCGTAGAATATTCGGATCTAAACTTCTCGTATAATACCGTCAATGCTGAAATAGGAATTTCATCAACTTCTATTTCGTCAGAATCAACAGAAACATATAGCCTTTTATCCTTAAGAATGAATTTGACAGAAGATCTGTCAGCCATTCTTAATTTGAACAGAATATCATTTTCCATATTCGTTCTCCTTTCTCACGGGTATAATATATACCCTGATTTTTCATTTATCGATTTTTTAAAATAAAGAATGGCAGAAATACCATTCTTTATTTTTGCTGAGGATTATGCTTTTTCGGTCTGTCTAATGACAAGATTTGTCTTGCCATAAACATTGAATACGTCTTCGCCTTCGACAGGTTCTGCAGAATTCATGAAAACGGTCTTATTAAAGTCAATCTTTGCGGACTTTTCAGCACCGTCAGAATCCTTATAATATACGCTATAAGAAGCTTCGACTTTATTCATGTCAGTTAAAGTGCTGAAATAATCAAGAGTATATGCAATTGTCTGACCAGGAACCAAGAAGACCTCTTCATTCTTCTTATTGTAGCTTGCCATTGCGGAAACGGCTAAGACAGCATCGAAATCTTTTTCTCCTCCAGTGTCACGAACAACACCGAATTTATAAGAAGTTCCGCCTAAGAACGGCATTTCTTTCCATTTCTGGAGATTGAGCTTAAGGTCATAAAGATGTGCATATGTCGGAGCTTCGACACTTTCAATTAATTCGCCGAGATCAAAAGAGAATGCAACGGCGAGCTTATCAGTCTTCATATAAGATAAAGAGAAATAATCTTCGGAAACACCGGCTAAGTATTTGGAAGCTTCATCTTCAGGAATCGGCTCAGTAGAAGGTGCTTCAGTAGACGGAGCAGCGGTTTCGACAGGGGCTTCAGTAGAAGGTGCGGCTGTTCCTTCGGGTGCAGCAGCCGGATTGATTTCGGTTGTAACATCTGTAGACGGAGCAGGTTCAGCAGTCTCATGCGGCTTAATCTGTTCAGTGGCTGTGTCTGATTCAGGTTTAACATCAGGATCTTTGACAGTATATCCTTCGGGATATTCATACTTAAATCCGAACTTTTCGACAAGGTCGTGATTCTTCTGTCTGTCATTGTATCTGAGATAAGCGTCAAAGCCAGCTTTGTGCTTGGAATCAGTAAAGCCATGCTCAGCAACTGCGACGCCAACAGTAGTTGCTTTTGTCTTGAAGACATTTGTCCATGATTCTTCTTTCTTCTGGGCTAATTCGACTTTCAAAGTCTGATCAGTTAAGACCGGATCCTTTAAATATTGCTCGGTCAACGGAGTTGTCTTGCAACCTGTTAACAACAAGCCAAAAAGAGCAGACATGGTGGTAAATAATTTTTTTGCCTTATTCATATTAATTAGGCCTCCTTTGTTTTAAGTATCGTCACATATATATATAATATTTGAATTATATATTTAATTGTTTATCACTATTTTTTCTTTTAAATTTTTTGAGGGTGAATTTGAACTTCTCATGACTAAAGTCACGAGATTCTTGGGAACTCCTTTCCACTGAAAAGATATTTACCAAGCTATCCCGGTAGTTCCTACCGTTATTGAATTCGTCT
>ERZ808240.4982-NODE-4982-length-11183-cov-6.264109_pt1 | contig 11183 bp, 6 predicted proteins | sample MGYA00521084_ERZ808240 | MGnify/ENA primary metagenome ERZ808240 (study PRJEB31516, sample SAMN03275571) | gut metagenome | biome: mammalia-associated habitat; material: feces | host: Papio cynocephalus | place: Kenya | collected 2012-08-06 ... | reverse complement strand
ATTATATATTTTAACGTTATGAAAATAACCTCCGCGCCGTCATAATAAAATCCTGACAACGTGAAGGTCAAAATTAAGAATATTGGTTATTTAATATCGATTTACTATCGTTTCACCGCGCAATTTTTTATCAAAATCGACATCCTCGGTTTTTATCTGTTTTCAAATAAGTTTATCAATCCGAATCAGAATTGTTTTTACTGTCGTTTGATTTCAGCGTGTAAATAACGCATGCAAAGCCCGCAATCACCGCAAAAAAAAATTGCAATGCCGATCGCCGAATCAGCGGTGCCGTAACCCATTAACGCGCCGGCAAAGAATCCGACTGCGGCGGACAAAATCATAACTATAACAGGAACGATGCATTTTTTCATAAGAATTTTTCCTTTTTATATATTTTACATTTTCATTATATAAAACAGCGGAGAATAATTCATTATAATAAACAAAAAAACGTGCTGCGCTGTATGATTTTTGTTATTTAAGTCTTTTTTCAAGCATAATAGGTATACACATCTTTCATAACTACATCCGAAAGGTATGAATTGAATTCATCGTATATATTTTCATCAATCGTTTCGGGACGCGTCATTATTTTAAGAGCGTGAGGTTTACAGCTGTTGTGATACGGCGGATGAACATGATTGAATTCATTTATTTTAAATCCGCAGCGTTCATAAAACCCTTTTCGTCTTATCGAAATATCGTCCTCCGGCGGGTCAATTTCGAGTATTACGGTCTTACCCGCGCCGAATGACTCGAGCGTGCGCCGTCCGTAATTTTTATTGCGTTTTTCTTCCGATATACAAAAATGCTCGACGTAGATAAAATCATCTGTTTCCCAGTAGAATAAATCTCCGATTAATTCGTCCCCGTCATAAATCAGGCAGAAGTGATATTCGTCGTTTTTCATAATGCGAAACTGCGAATCATCCTCCCGCAGTTCATGATACGGAAAGCTGTTTTTATATAAATTCAAAGCCTGCGAATACATCGGATCGTTTACGTCCGTTAATCTGACAAATTTCATATCTATCCCTCAATTTTGTACGTATCCTTATCAAGGTCAATCGTTACTACGGTCGAGTCGGAATACGTTACCCGCTGACGGCGGTACGAACCTAAAAATTCGTGCTTAACCATTTCCTTATTATAAAGCTTTGCCTGAAGCTCGGCGAGCGGTTTTATGCGTTCGATTTCCTTTTTAAGCTCCGTTTCGTTAAGAAGCTCACCGTCGCCCGTTCTCTCGTCCGTTCCTATTTTACTTACGGCCGTTCCAAACGGGTGAAAATACGGCATACCCGCATACAGCGCACAGTACAAATCGCCGTTGTCATCCTTAGGAATACCCCAGTTTCCGTACCAATTCCACGGAATCATGATACAGTCGTGATATACGAGACTCGCAAGCGGAATCGGAATACCTATCGCCTGACCGTTGACCTGCGGACGTAACGAAAACGGACCGTGATGAACGAGCGCGATATGATTAAGAAGCTGCATCGCAGGCTCCTCAGATGACATTATAAACCCCTTATCGTTAAGATAATCGAAGCACTCCGCACGGTAAGCGATACTCTGCTCTCTCGTTATTTTGTGTTCGGGATTAAAACACTCGTCGCCGTTCATGACGGAAAATACGTCAAGATACGCGCCCTGAACGTCAACGCCGTGTTCCTCTAATTCAGAATACGTCCGTTTTACAAATTCCAACGCCTGCGACGCGCACAAAAACGTATGCTCTCCGCCGTCCCAAATTGAGCAGTACGGATGAGTCGAATCAATTCTCATAACAGCCTTATTCATATCGAATACGGGCGAGGAATAGTAATAATCCCTGTACTGGTCGTGAAGCGCAAAAATATACCCGAGTTGTCTGCACGTTTCGGACATTTTCTTCATGCCGTCGTAACCGCCCGCCGATTCGCACGGGGGCAGAATGTACGGATGGTCGTTGTCGTAGCCGTTTTTACCCCAGCCGTCGGTGTGAATGTACAGCTTGTCAAGCCCCGCTTCTTTTATCTTTTTAAGCTGTTCGGCTCTCTCGTAAAACGTCGAGTACAAAATCTCGTTCGTTCCGTTTTTATCGTAGAATTTCGATTTTTCATTTATCTTCGTATAAATTTTATGATGAAGAACCGCGCAGCCGATAAGTTTTTCTATATTCTTATTCTTTTTTATTTTGTCGTCGATTGAAACGAATTCGTCTTTTTCAATAAGGTATTTTCTATAATCCTTTGCAATCGTATTGTAGTCGCCGTCATCATGGAATATGAATAATATCTTTCTTTCGTACGAGAGTTTTCCGAGCGACGACATCCAATGAACCGAATTTACGAAAGAGGAACGCCTGCCGAACGATGAATACATACACGCGTCAAACGGAGTCTCGACTATTGCCGAAAAACAATGTCCGTCGCAGACTCTCCCCCACACGGGCATATAGCACTCGCCGGTGTTTATTTTTCGCGGATATTTGGCATACGAAAATGTCGAAACAAAATTATCCTTATACCCGTCGGGCAGAATAAATCCCTGTCTCATAGCGTCGACGTGATATGACGCGTATTTTCCTCCGATTTTTGAATTAAACGGCGCAGGAAAATAAACCGCCTGTATATCGTAACCCGTTTCGTTTTCGGCTTTTATTGAAAAACGAACGGAATCAGAATCCGTTACTTCGGCCGTCAAAAGAAGTGTAAAATCAAGTTTCTTTCCGAATGCATAATAATCGGAAAGTCTTGCGGTTATTTTGCCGTCCGCGTATTCGAATTTCTTTTTAACAGCTGTCGAAAGAAGCCTTACTGTGCTTATATATTTCTTGCCGATTTTCTTTCTGATTATAATATAAGGCCGTCTGCCGTCGCTTACCCATGAAAAACCGGTATGTACGACCTCATAATCAAGCGTGCGTTCGTTTATTTTTAATTTAATATTGCTGTTTTTCATAAGAGAACTCTCCTCAAGAAGAAAATCAATCAGATTTATATTCAAAATACCGTTATCGTCATAAATTATTTATTAAGTGACATAATCGGAATATGGCATTTTAAAAGAAATTCCTTCTAAATCAAGTAAATTTCTATCTTCGGGATTATTAAGTAAAAGGCAATTAAGCGTTTCTTCGTATTCATTAACTTTTTCATACCCAACATCATATAACAATGAATATACAAACAATTCTTCCATATATTTTCGCACTCAAAGCAACACAAATTGTTAAACAGCCTCTTGACTTATTTTTCCATCATTCTAGAAAATGGGCAACTCCCGATTGGAATTGCCCACTCATTGTACTGATTATGCGATTTTTCTTGCTTGCACTTAATTTTGCATCAAATAATGTAAGTTTGATGTAAATCGCTGTTTTTTCAGTTTTTTATCAAATGAAGTACGTCCCGTCTATTTGGTAAAACGGTACATCTTTACATCATCTTAATAGAGCTTTGCACCTGCCGGAATGTGGTCATCAACCATCAGAAGATGGAGTTTTTCCTCTCCCTCTTCCTCGTGAATCGCGCTAAGGAGCATACCGCAGGAATCAATGCCCATCATCGGTCTGGGCGGTAAATTCGTAATCGCAATGCACGTTTTGCCGATAAGCTCTTCCGGCTCGTAGAACGCGTGAATACCGCTTAAAATGGTTCTGTCCGTGCCGGTTCCGTCGTCAAGAGTGAACTGTAACAGCTTCTTAGACTTCTTAACGGCGACGCAGTCCTTGACCTTAACGGCTCTGAAGTCTGACTTCGAGAACGTATCAAAGTCAACGTAATCCGTAAACATAGGCTCGATTACGACCTTGGAGAAATCGATCACCTCAGGTTCCTCAGGCTCGTCGGCTTTTGCCTGCGCGAGATTGTTCGCTTCATTCTTTGCCGCTCCCTGACTCTTCATTGTCGGGAAGAGGAGAACGTCTCTGATAGCGGGCGAATCGGTCAGAAGCATAACCATTCTGTCTATACCGAAACCGATACCGCCGGTCGGAGCCATACCGTATTCGAGAGCGGTGAGAAAATCCTCGTCGGTGTGGTTAGCCTCCTCGTCGCCCTGTGCGAACAGCTCGTCCTGTGCCTTGAAACGCGCACGCTGATCGATCGGGTCGTTAAGCTCGGAGTAGGCGTTGGCAAGCTCCCAGCCGTTCATGAAGAACTCAAAACGCTCAACGTAGTCGGGCGCGTCGGGCTTTCTCTTCGTAAGCGGTGAAATTTCAACAGGGTGATCCATGAGGAACGTGGGCTGAATCAGCTTGTCCTCAACGTATTCTTCAAAGAACAGGTTGAGAATGTCGCCTCTCTTGTGTCTGTCCTCAAATTCGATGCCCTTTTCCTTTGCGAGAGCCTTAGCTTCCTCGTCAGTTTTAATATTCGTAAAGTCAACGCCCGCATATTTCTTAACGGCGTCAATCATTGTTATACGCTCAAACGGCTTGCCGAGATCCATCTCGACTCCGTTATATGTGATTTTGGTCGTGCCGAGAACCTCTTTAGCTACGGTTCTGTAAAGATTTTCGGTCAAGTCCATCATGCCGTGGTAATCGGTATAAGCCTGGTAAAGCTCCATAAGGGTAAACTCGGGATTGTGTCTCGTGTCAAGTCCCTCGTTTCGGAAAACTCTGCCTATCTCGTAAACGCGCTCCATACCGCCGACGATAAGTCTTTTAAGATAGAGTTCAAGCGAAATACGAAGCTTCAAATCCTCGTTAAGAGCGTTGAAATGCGTTTCGAACGGTCTTGCCGCCGCGCCGCCCGCGTTCTGAACGAGCATGGGGGTTTCAACCTCGATAAAGCCCTCGGAATCAAGGTATCTTCTGATAGCGCGGATGATAAGCGAACGTTTGATAAACGTGTCCTTAACGTCCGGATTCATGATAAGGTCGAGATATCTCTGACGGTAACGCGTGTCGGTGTTGGTAAGTCCGTGATATTTTTCGGGAAGAGGGAGAAGCGATTTTGTAAGAAGCTTAACACTCTTAGCGTGAATCGAAATCTCGCCCGTCTTTGTCTTGAATACAAAACCCGTGACCTCTACGATATCGCCGATATCGTATTTTTTGAAATCAGCATATTCCTCCTCGCCGATGTCGTCGCGTCTTACATAAACCTGGATTTTGCCGTCGCGGTCGTTGATGTTGATGAATCCCGCCTTGCCCATGGGGCGTTTGGACATGATTCTGCCCGCAACGGAAACGTCTTTATTTTCAAGTTCGTCGAATTTTTCGGCAATATCTACGGTATGGTACTCCTGGTTTGCCGTCGTAATTTTAAACGGGTCCTTGCCGGCTTTCTGTAAATTTTCGAGTTTTTCCACTCTTATTTTTCTTAATTCATTAACGTTAACTTCCTGCTCGGCAGGTGTCTGATTCTTTTTTTCATCCGCCATATCCGCGTTCTCCTTAAATTATAAAAATGAATATACAGTCACGGCGGACGACCCGCGCCCGCCTGAATGATTATTTCGAAATCTCGTCGATAACGACTTCGGTCATACCCGAGGGAGTCTCAATCTCGACGACATCTCGGACTTTATGACCGAGAACGCCCTTGCCTACGGGCGACTCGTCGGAGAGCTTGCCCGCGAGAGGATCCGCCTGGGGTGAGCCGACGATGTGATAGTGAACCTGCATACCGGTCGATTTAATGGTAAGAGTGACCTTGGAGCCGACATGAACGGTATCGGTGGTAAGCGCACTCTCGTCGATTATCTTAACGTGCTGGAGAGTGTACTCAATCTCGGTAATCTGAGCCTCAAGTTTACCCTGCTCGCTCTTAGCCTCGTCGTACTCGCTGTTTTCGGAGAGGTCGCCGAATGATTTAGCTTCCTTAATCTTCTCCGCAACTTCTGCACGGCGCGTTGTTCTGAGGTATTTTAATTCCGCCGTAAGTTCGTCTACGGCGTTTTGAGTTAATACGAATTCGTCTGCCATTATTATTTCTTCCTTTCGAAAAAAGGTGTATTTTTACATAACGCTATACGATATATTATATATGCAAAGCGCGTCGGTGTCAAGTGCGAATTAAGCCGAAAGCTCCGAAACGAACGCCCCGAAACATAACGCTTCGGGGCTGTTTGTTATTTAGGAAGTTCCGATTCAATCGACTTCGAAAGTCTTGCGGCGTATCTTAATACCGCGCGGGCTTCCGCCGCCGATATTTTACCGTTGGAATCAATGTCCGCAGCTGCACTCGTCACTTCGTCGGGAGCTTCCAGACGGGCAGAGATTCGAAGAATTCTTCTCGCGTCGGCGGCTGTAATCTTGCCGTCGGCTTCGGTATCGCCCTTGACGATAACGGTATACTCGTCGTCTCCGTGCTTAAATTTCATGCCGTTGTAGACAAGACCGTTTTTATCGTTTTCAATCTTTATGCCGTCCGTAAACATCGCCATAAAGTCGTCAAGAGTCGTTCCGCTCGCCTTTTCGAGAACAACCGAAACCGTCTTTTTAACCTTATCGAGAACCTGTTTGCATCCCTCGACGAGTGACAGCTCTTTTTTACTGTCAGGTTCGGTCGTCGGTTCATCGGGTTTATTTGTCGTAGGTTCGGTCGGTTTTTCTGTCGGCTTCTCGGTCGGCTTCTCCGTTACGGGAGATGTCGGCTTATCTGCGGGTTTAGTCGTATTATCAGTCGGCTTCTCCGTAGGTTTGGTCGTGCTGTCAGTAGGTTTCTCCGTAGGTTTAGTCGTGCTATCTGTCGGTTTCTCCGCGGGTTTGGTCGTACTGTCCGTCGGCTTTTCGGTGGGCTTCTCCGCCGGCTTGCAGTCGGGGTCGGATGCGGAGCATACGGTGCACTTACCGTTTTTAAATTTATGACCTAAAGCCGGAATTTCTTTCTGTGCTATCAGTACAGCACCGCAGACTGAGCACTTTGTTCCGTCGGTCAGACCTTTTTCCGTACAAGTTGCCGGTTTACCCTTTACAGTCTCTGACTTGTGACCGAGCATAGGAATTTCCTTCTGAGCGGTAAGTATCTTACCGCAGACAGAACACTTAGTTCCGTCGGTCAAGCCTCTTTCCGTACAAGTTGCCGGTTTACCCTTTACAGTCTCTGACTTGTGATCAATCATGGAAATTTCCTTCTGAGCGGTAAGTATCTTACCGCAGACAGAACACTTAGTTCCGTCGGTCAGTCCGGGTTCCGTACAAGTCGCACTCTTGCCCGGTATCGTAACTTCCTTATGTCTTAATGCTTTAATTGTTTCCTGCGCGGTAAGAACCTTTCCGCAGACCGAGCAGTGCGTACCCTCTGTTTTTCCGTCAGATGTACACGTTGCGCCGACCGCTTCATCAACAACTACAGTATGTCCGGATTTTTCATAAACGGCTATCGTTCCGAGAACTTTTCCGCATGAAACGCAGACCGTCTCGGACTTGCCCTCAGCCAGGCACGTCGAAGGTGTTTCTTTTATTGTCGTTTCGATATGGGCGCATTCTCCGTTTTCATCCTTTGAATTATCTGTTAGAATCGCCGTAACTTCGTCCGAATTTTCACCGCAGGATGCAGAAATCGTTATACTTGCAAAACCGTCCTCATCATAAGTAACGCTTGATTTCGGAATAACTACGCTGATTGCTTCTCTTTGAAGCAAAGCAAGCTCATCAAAATTAATAGTATCAACAATATTTTTATCGTCCTGTTTTACGTTTACTAAAACGTTCTCTGCCGTTATATCGGAAACATTTTCTGCATACGTCGTAACAACATAATAATCCGCGAATTCCTCACTAATCGGCTCGTCAAGCATAACCTCGGGCAGTCCGATTGTTTTAGAAACAGTATTATCATCCGTATTCCTATCGTTCGTTATATCTGCGGTAACCGTCAGAGTCGTTTTGCGGTAATCCTCCGGTGCGGGATATGTAAGCTCGACAAGCTTCATTTCGCCCGGCTCGATATCGGTTTCGACGGTTTGTTTGCTGTCGGTTCCGATAGTGTCGCTTACGGTAAAATCAATGCTGTCAATTTTATTCGTACCGTTATTAAACACTGCGGCAGTAAATTTGTTATCCTCGCCCGCATTTGTTCCGAGTTCGGAAATAAAGATATCACCGAGCGATACATCCGTAAAATCACTGAAACTGAATCCGACAAGGTCGGAATATCCGTTATCCTTTGTTGTAATACATCCGTAAAGTTTATTATCTCTTGAATCAACTGCAATGTTCTCTATCAGTTTTTCCTCATTGCTTACCTGAACAGGGGCTGTCCAGCCGTTTTCGGTCTGTGAAACATGGAAAAGCTCCGAAGTCTCCCCGTCATTCTTTGTAAACATAAAGGAAAGTCCGTCGTCGGTTTCTATCGGATAAACCGCACTTGAAATGCTCATATCGCTGTCAAGAACAGCCGTTTCCTCCCCGTCGTCATTAAAATAATAGATGTTCGACCTGTCGGAGAATAAAAGCTTTTCCTCCCCGTTAAGATTTGCATAGAACGCGTCCGCAATTGCCGTTTCATGGTCGATTTCGGTTGTCGTACCGTTGCTGATTGTGTATGCGTTAACACCGGATGAATCGCCGGTGTTGCCGTTCTTATCCATAATATATGTAAGCTCTGTCGCATCGCTGTTTGCAGTCATGGAGAGGATATAATACTTACCGCTTTCGATAACGTTTTTTGTTCCGGTATATTCGGTTATCGTATTATTTTGTCCGTACGTGTCGTTATCCGTACATGACGCATAGTAAACGACGGGGTTTCCGTTTGAATCTATCGATACCGTCGGGTTGTAATCGTAAACGTCGTCGTTCGTTATTCTCGTCACGTCCGTAAATGTTTCGTTCTGAGAATCAAATTTTGCATAATAAACCTCGCACGCTCTGTAAACGTCGACCGCATTTGAAAGATCATCGTCATAAAGCGTATTTGCTTTTATCCATGCTATATATGTATTGTCCCCGTCGGAAACGAGATAGGGGTACGAATCGTTCCTGCCGTCGTCCGATACGGGCTTCGGTACGCTCCACGAATCAGCCGAAAAATCATAGAGCGTATATACAAGGCGCATTCTGTTGTTTGCGCTTCTTTCGCCGTTATCCTCGACATAAACCATCAGCGCCTTATCCCCGGCAATGACAATCTGCTGCTGAGATGCATAGAATACGTTCTCCTGAAGCGTTGTAAACTTCATACCGGACAGGTCGAGCGTCTTTGCATTTGAACGTCTTAAGTTAAAGGATGATTTTGCTCCAAGCCACTTCGACGTTTTTGAAAGGTAGCTTCTGTCCGTGCTTTCAACGTCGTTTACCGCTTTTGTTGTCAAATTAAACTCATTATCAGAAATATCATGCGGAGTGTATAACGAATATGCTTTCAGCCGTTTTTTCTTTGACCATGTTTCGTCTAAAATATTCATTGTACCGTCAAGAAGCGGTTTTTTAGTTTCAAAAACGAACAAAGCCGTTGCCTCAACGCCGATTTCGCCCTTAACATCCAGTTTGAAATTACCTGTTTCATTTATTGTTGCCGGTCTTAAGTACATGGGAGCAGAGGCTTTTCCGTACAGTCCGAGAGAAGCCCAGTTTTTCCATCCGATACCGGCTCCCGCAGTAACCTCCGGTTCGAGCGACAATGAGAACTCCCACGACATCGGAACGGAGGAATCCGCGGCGGCTCTCGAGTTTTTGGCGGACGCTGTCAACGACGCGCCGAATCCGAAGTAAATATATCCGGGACACGAACCGACAAATCCGTTTTGGCAGTACTCATAGCTGAGTGAACCCGTTACGGCGGCACTGCCCTCTTTGAACACAAGTTTCATATTATCGCCCGACCAAACGATTTCCCAAACGCCGTAGCCGACAACATCCAGACTGAAATCCTTTGACTTCGACTTAACCGATGTCTTCTTACCGTATTTTTCACTCAATTGCTTCGCTTTATTATTTGCTTCTTTTGCTTTTTCTTTCTTTGTTGCCCAGCTGTGGTCTTTTTCAAAATAATCCTTATAATCCTTTACGAAGTTTGACCACTCTCCGTCTTTTTTCCACTTTGTCCCTGTTGTCGAACTGCCCTTTGTTTCATGAGTATAGCTGAGAACGCCGTCAATACCGATTGCAATTTTTATCGTATCTCCGTCAATGCCGACGCTCAGGGGAATTTTAAAAGCTGAAAGGTCAAAGTTCGCCCCCTCAAGAAAATAATTTCCCGTCTGACCTGCAAAACTCGTCGGAGCGTCGCCGAGTAAATTTGTCGAACTGCTTTTTATAAAATCATCAAGAGCTTTGTTTTTAACCGCCGGAACTATATTTAGTTTAAGTCTGGTCAAAACGGTTGTACCTTTACTTGATACGGCGTAGGCATACACGTCCTTATACGGGGTAAACTGAGCAAATAAATCCCCCTCAAACACGCCCGTATCACTTTCTATTTTATGTCCGTTATCCTGCGAGAGATAGTATTTTACGTCGTTATCGACTCCCGCCGCCGAAAGAATTACTTTATATTTATTAGCCTTTGTTATATTTACGGAACCCGTCACGGTATCGGTATATGAATAATATTCCCCGTCCTCCTTGACAAACGCGGTGGAGATATACCCAGCGTCGTGATTCGGGAGGGCTGACATTTTTACGGTCAAATTCGCGGCGAATCCTTCATTAAAAATATTCTCAAAAACATCCTGCGGAATGATATAGTCGCAGTAGTAATCCTTTGAAATTTTCACGCCCCCGGCTTTTGCTTCGTTAATGTCTATTTTTATTTTTGAAACGTCGGAAACGACTTTACTGCCCGACGCTGTCGTAACCGTAAAATCTTTAAGCTCGGTACCGATATCAACCAACGGAACCTTATTGAGTCCGTCGTAGCTGTCATTCGAGTAAACGTTAATCGTTACCTCGCCGTCATACTTACTGCTGCCCGAGGGTGTTGCCGTGGATGAGGGATTAAAACACAAAGCGGGGCGAATACCGTAACGGGTATCGCTAGTATACCAATAGTCGTTGACATAGCCGTCGTAGATGACTACGGTAGTGTTGATGGAATCGTAACCTGCAGAACGCAGACGGTAATATGAGGTATGCTTGTCATATTTATCCGTGTATGATGTGCTGACGTAAACTCCCTGTGATTTTGCATAATCCGAAGAATGCGCTCTGCGGTTCATGTCATCATAGTCGTCATCCGATGAAAATCCGTACGAGGAGTTTAGCATATCCTGATATGACGGCAGGAAAACATAATCCCCCG
>ERZ808240.4981-NODE-4981-length-11186-cov-2.915911_pt1 | contig 11186 bp, 12 predicted proteins | sample MGYA00521084_ERZ808240 | MGnify/ENA primary metagenome ERZ808240 (study PRJEB31516, sample SAMN03275571) | gut metagenome | biome: mammalia-associated habitat; material: feces | host: Papio cynocephalus | place: Kenya | collected 2012-08-06 ... | reverse complement strand
TCATAAATCTTACTGATGGAAATCGTGTCAAATACATCTGCATCAGAAGTTGTTACTCTAATCTGTGCCACGTTATTGTTAAACACAGCATGACCTGGCTTTACAACTAAAGTTCCTCCTGTAATGCTTGTGTTATCTGATGTGCTTGGATAATCTGCCCAAGCACCGGAACTGTTCTTATACTGCCATTTGCCAACAGTCACACCCTGTACCTGTGCAGTAAGAGTAGCTTGCGATGTGCCTACTAAAACAGACGAGGTATCATACTTAAAGACATAAGTATCACTTGTCACATAGCAAAGTTTTGCATTAGTGGCATTCTTTACGAGAGTGTAAGTAATATCCGAAGAAATATTGATGGTGTTCTTCGTTTCTGCATCATAGTAACTGATATAGCAGATGTAGGTAATCATTCCCGAAGACGATGCAGACAGTTTGTTTGCATTGACCGTAAGAACACCGTTCTTTACTGTTTCCCCGGATGAGAGAGCTGTTTCTGATGCTACCCCATCTTTTCTTTTCCATGCAATTGTTACTCCTGTAGCTGTTGGAGATACATTTGTCTGGTCAAGGAAGAGAACCGGAGTAAGCACAAGATTTGAAGTTATCCAGTTTGGTGCGTATTCATGCGGTAGCACATTTGGATCTTCACTTTGTGTTTTCGGAAGATTTGAAGTAATGTATGCCGACAACTTTCGCTGATCTGTAATATCAACGAAGGTCTGCTGGCTCGAAGTTAAAATTGTACCCATATGAAAGCCTCCTATAAATTGATTTCACAATAAAAGGACGCATTGTCATATACGTCCTCGGTAGTGATTGTTATTTGCTTTTTTCCTGTGTGGTTTTTATCCCACTCTATATCTGCCTCTTCATCAGAGGACTTTCGATGCCATACAAAGCACTCTGCATCAAGTGTATCCGTGATGTCTTTATCCCAGGAATAGACCTTGCATCGCATTGTGCTTGCCTGACCTTTATTTTTGAAGATATTCACTCCATCAACCACAAGTTCTGTACGATACATTTTCTGTGCATTAATGGTATCAATCTCACCGCTGATTGTTTCGATCTTATAGGTCTTGCCAAGAAGGTCATCTTCAATGGCAGCTATATTTTTATCCTGCTTAGCCGTAGATGCAGAAAGTGTTACACCACTTGCTCCGATGGTTATGGTATTGCCGGAAGGATTCAGATAATCCCGTGTTCTGCTCACACAAAGATAAGTTCCGTTAATACCATGCGGTTTTGAGATACACTCTACATACATCCTGGCACGGATATCTCCAATATCAGCGCCGGTATCGGATTCATCCACGATTGTAAGCTGAATACTGATAACTCCATTCACAAGGTCGGATAGTCTTGTTTTTGCTTTCCTTAGAAGATTTCCAGGAAGTGTCACATCATCCCATACCTCAGACTTCCAAATCCAACCAATTTCTTTTACTGCTGCATCGTCATAGATGTAATTCTTGCCACCATTCACGGAAGTAATATCTACTCGGTCTTCACTCTGTGTTTCGTTGCCATTTTCATCAGTCACTGTCTTCTTTGCTCCGAGTGGAATAAGGACTGTGACTCTTTCGGTATGATCTCTTGTAATCTTCACATCCGTGATATTCTTACCAAACTCTACGGTCTGCATTGACTTTGTTTTGAAGTCAGAAAGATAATCGAGATACTTTCCATCGCTCTCATATCTGACCTGCAGATAGCCACCGTGTGTATTGATAAGCTTATTCTTAATGGCATCCATCGTCATCGTAAAATCGGAACTGCTGTAGGAAACATAGTCATTGTTATCCGTAACTGTCACATTACCTACTTTGAATTTCTTCTGGTCTTCCACACTCTTGTTATGAACAGAAATAAACTGCTCAAACAGACCTTTCAGCGGTCCCTTATATGAAAAAGGTGGTTGCATGGTATCTTTCAGATAAGCAAGTGCTGATTCGCAAGTCCAGGTATGTGTGTTATAAAAGTCCGAACCATTATCCAATGCCCTGCCTTCAAACACTACATTCTCACCCTTCTTGCATACGATAATCGATGCCATAGGCTTGATGGAATCAATGTATGGATGATTAAACGGTGCTGACAGTTTAAGGCTGTCGATGTTTGCAGCATCCTCGCTTACCTGTGCCTGCGTAATTGCAAGCTTTGAAAGGTTGGGATGATAAAACAAAGTACCATCAACATAAACTCTGAAAATACTCATAGGCATCCCTCCCTGTATCTGAATGTTGTAGTTCCGCTTCCGGTTACCTTTACGGAGTTCGTTCCGTGTGATAACTGCAGTTCAGGAAACTCCCATGTTCCGGCACTGACTGTTTTGTTAAATGTGTCTGTTCCAATCTTCCAAGTAAGCTTTGTTTCTGCCGTTGTAGTAACTACAGGTATTACAGGCATATAGTCATTTTGAAGACTGACAGTAGCATTTCCTGATACGATTACCTCCGTCACATCTGTGTGATATCTATACGAATCCGCATCAGAGCATTCAATTACAAGTTCACCTCTGCCTTCAAGCGGATCATAGGAAGTTGTAAGCTGAAGTGTTCCAATCGAATACAGTCCGGGTTCTTCACTGCAGATAACTTTCGCAATTCTTCCTGAAAACTGATTGCCTACAGTCTTTACAAGTTCATTGAATTTCTTTCTTGGTCCAAGCATAGACAAATTAACAGTAAAGGCTCTGGGTTCAAATGATACCGAGCCAAGAGCCTCTGTAAATCTTATTGGAGAATTGCGACCGGGGACAACCACAGTTTCTGTCTGCGATTTAGGAACTGGAAAATCGATATTCTCACGAATCCATCCCATTCTTGACATTGAAATATCGTTAATATAAATATCCGGTATCATAACGAAAGCCTCCTTGTCAATTTTGTATTTTTACCAAGTCCGTCATCAATTGCCGGAAGAAGATGTCCGACAAGTGTTCCATCGTCAAGATAGATACCCTTTGAACTGTTATCCGCAATAATGGCCAAGTACTTCTCCATAGAAGTCATGTTTAATCTGCTGTCAATCATTGTCTCAAGCTGCTTGTAAAAGCCTGAAAGTGGCAGGATCGCCTCTGCACCTGCCTCTCCACCAACCATCATGGAGCTTCCATTCATACCGAATGCTGTAGGTTTCGTCATAATACCACCATCTTTATACCAATCAATAGAAAGATGAGGAACGGACGGCGGTGCAATTGACAACTTACCTGTTACCTTGAAGTGTGGCAACTTAATTTTCGGCAAGGAAATCTTCATACCGGAGAAAAATCCTTTAATGGCATCAACCATACTTTTGATTTTATCCTTTGCCGCCTGGATAGGTGTTGTAATAGCAGTCTTAATTCCGTTCCATACGGAAGTGGCCGTACTCTTGATACTATTGAATACAGAAGTTACAGTGCTTTTCACAGAATTAAATACTGTGGATACCGTATTCTTCACAGCATTGATTGGTGTCGTGATTGCTGTTTTAATAGCATTCCATACTGTTGTTGCTGTTGCCTTAATTGCATTGAATACCGTGGTTACAACCGTTTTGATAGTATCAACCACCGTAGTGACAACCGTTTTGATTGCATTCCATACTGTAGAAAATACCGTCTTTATTGCATTCAAAACTGTACTAATCACTGTAGATACTGCATTGATTACTGTTGTCACCTTACTCTTGATTGCATTCCATACGGAAATAATTATTTCCTTACAGTTCTCCCAGATAAATCGGAATGGAAGAGTAATAATATCAAAAGCAGCCTCAAAAAATGATGCTATAAACATCACCGCAGTTGTAACAACATTCTTGATGCCTTCCCAAAGTCCTGAAAAGAAAGTAGCAATTCCTGTCCAAAGATTTACAAAGAAATCCTTGATACCAGTCCACACTTCATTCCAGGAAGTGCCAAACCATCCAAGTACCACATTGGCTGCATTCTGAATTACATTCATACAGTTTGTAAATGTATTCTTAATGAAATCCCATACTGAACCGAAAATACCTTTGATGCCTTCCCACACCTGTGACCAGTTGCCTGTGAATATTCCGATAAACACATCAAGAATCCCTGTGATGACTCCAAACACCGTCTCTAAGATATTTGCAATATGATTAAATACACCTTCAAAAACTGGGGCTAGGAAGTTACAGAGTCCATTCCAAATGGCAGATACAACTTCTTTGAAATTCTGAAAATCAAATCCTAATGCGTTAAGTCTGTCTGTAATGCCTTGAGCAAATCCACTGAATACAGATTTGATCCTCTCCCAGATAGCAATAATGTTGTTTCTGAAATCTTCATTCGTTTTCCAAAGATGTACAAAGGCTGCTACCAATACTGCAATGATAGCCACAACAGCTACCACAGGTGCAGAAATGCCTCCAATCGCAGCACCGACCTTTCCCATCACACCGGATAGTCCTCCGGCATTAGAAATAAGACTCGTTATTTTCAGTCCAAACTTACTGAATGCCTGCATGGCCACACCAACTTTTGAAATGACCGTACCAAGGAGTACAAGTGCCGGCCCCAGTGCTGCAACAAACAGACCAATCTTTACAATAACCTGCCTTGTTCCTTCATCAAGGTTATTCAGCCAGTCTACAAAGGATTGAATCTTTGTTACGATGTTTTTAATCATTGGCATAAGTGCATCACCAATGGAAATTGCAAAACCCTCTACTGCAGACTTTAAGATCGTAAGCTGACCAGATAAGTTATCAAGCTGCGTATCTGCCATCTGCTGTGCTGCTCCGCCACTGTTTTCAATGGCAGTCTGCAAATCTGTCCAGGTATCACCTGTATTTGCAAGCAGTGCATTTACAGAAGAAAGATCTGTTTTATTAAAAATCTTACTGATGATATTTGCCTTTTCCTCAGCAGTCATACCATCCATGCTCGTATTCAAATCTTCAAGTATATCGTTCAGTGAACGCATATTTCCTTCGGAGTCATAAACAGACAGACCAAGTGCCTCCATCTGAGCAGCTGCTGTGTCAGTTGGACTTTGCAATGACAGAATGACGTTACGAAGGTGCGTACCACCCTCTGCTCCCTTGATACCATTATTCGCTAAGATACCAAGTGCTGTATTTAATTCTGCAGTTCCGCCTTTGACTGTCTTTGCTGTTGCACCGATAGTTAATATTCCCTCACCAAGCTGTCCTACAGAGGTATTTGTGCTTGATGCAGTCTTCGCCATTTGATCGACCATCTTGTTTGCATCAGAGGTTTTCATTCCAAGAGCAGACATCGCATCAGTAACCATATCCGATGCTGATGCAAGATCAAGTCCACCAGCCGCTGCAAGGTTAAGTACAGTCGGAAGTGTATCAGCCATTTCCTGCGTATCGTACCCGGCAAGAGCAAGGTAATTTAGAGCCTCAGCACATTCGCTTGCAGAAAATGCAGTCTTGGATCCCATCTCTTTTGCAAGGTCAGACAGTGCTTCCATTGTATTCACGGACTGACCATCAAGAGTTGACATGGAATCTTTTGTAATACCCATCGTAGCCTGAACTTGGCTCATGGAACTTTCAAAGTCTGCTGCCGTCTTTACAGCAGCCCCACCCATTGCAGTAACTGCAGCAGATGCCACAGATACTTTCTTACCTACATTTGTGACTCCATTACCGAAGGTTTCTACTTTAGAACCAACCTCTCCGATTTTCGTAAGCGTCTGATTAGTCTTGGATGCCTGTGATTCAAGCTTTTTAAGTTCAGCCTCTGTCTCAGCAATTTCCCTTTGAAGGGCATCATATTGTGCTTGTGTGATTTCTCCCTTTTGCAGCTGCTCATTAGCTTGCTGTGCTGCTGTCTTTAGAGTTGACAGCTTTTCTTTTGTTTCTCCGATTGCCTGTGTAAGAAGTTTTTGTTTCTGGGCAAGCAGAGTTGTATTTGTAGGGTCAAGTTTCAGAAGTTTTTCAACATCCTTAAGAGCAGCCTGTGTACTTTTGATCTGTCCGTTGACCCCTTTTAATGCTGTTTGTAGTTTAGTGGTATCTCCGCCAATCTCAACGGTTATACCTTTGATTCTATTTGCCATTGGCAGATACCTCCTTCAACACAAAAAGGACTCCTGCTATAAGCAAAAGTCCCATTGCAATATTATTAGAATTTGTCGAAGTCCTCCTGAGTTGCCACATTGTCATACTTGTAGGAATCATTTCCTTTTTCTGTCCAGATATCCATTACCATTCCTATGGTAAGGTAATCCAGGTCTTTGATGGAAAGTCCTATCTCAAGACAACGAAGGAGGAATAGCGGAGTTGTCATCTCCCTACTACTGCGTTTAAGTTTTTTTTAGACTCAATATCAGTAATAAGGTTTGTACCCCAAAGAGCGAGGATTTCTGGCAGAACCTCGTAAATGGAAAACATCTCGAACTGATCAAGCCAGTCATCGATATTTGCCGGAATCGTATGGTCTGCATGGTAGGCCATGATGTAGGCTACATTCTCGAAGATTTCAAGATCATCGATTGCGAACTCCTCACCATCTTCCTTGCTCCCCTTATACGAACTCTCAAGTTTTGCTAAATCCTTGAAAATATCTCTCTTGAATTTGGCACGATAAAGACGAGGCACCGTTGCAGAAGAACGGAATGCTACTTCTTTACCACCAACATTAATAACCTTTTTAAGCATATGCTACTCCTCCTTAACCTACAATATCCTTGGCAACAGGAATGTACACGTTCTTATACCAGTTACTGTATGTTGTCTCATCAGTTGCATCCCCGGTTCTTGACTTAACAAGACCATCCTCTCTAGGATCAGCTGTAAGAGATAACTTTTCTGTACCAGGCTCGATTGCATCTTCCTTTGTTTCAGACTCGATAGAAGGACGTGATGCACTGCAGTTATAAAGGACATGACGAATACATCTCACATCACCATCAAACTCGAATAACAATGCAAACTTCTCCATCTCAGTAATGTTAGAACTCTCAACAAGAACACCGTTCTTATCAAGTGCCTCCTTCAAGATATCAGTTCTGAACCATTCAGGAATAAGTGCAATCTCAAGGTCACCACTGTAACCGTTATTTGCTGTAGAACGGAAGTACACGATACCGTCTGCATAGAACGGACTGGAATCACCCTCGGCATCCAAACTGATACTTACTGCACCAGGGATTGCCTTTGGAGTTTCATAGGTATACTCACCATCTTCTGTTTTTGTCAGCTTTGCAGCATGAACATTTTTAAGGTTGTATTTTACTTTATTAGCCATAGCTTTTATGCCTCCATTTCAAATGAATATAGGACTTCATACATCTTTTCGCTCTCAATCCATGTTTCCAAACGGTCATAAAAAATGCCGTGACTGTCAAGCACGGATTCAACTTTCTGTTCTACCGACAAGTCCTTCAAATCGGTATACAGTTCTATATGAACTTCGTTTACCTTCAAATACACTCTTCCGTCAGCTGCAAAGTTATCACTGCCGGGCAAGAGATAGCAGATAAACGGTGGATTTGGACTTTCTCCCTCTACAAAATGGTCATATGCAAACGGAATGTCCATTTCTTTAATAATCTGTAACAGTTCTTCCATCACATACCTCCAAATGCTCTTGCAATTTCTGTTTCCAATATTTCAATCGCATTCTCTTCTGCCTGAGCAATGTGAGGTCTTGCAGCCACTCTTCCACCATCACGTTTTGCATGACCGTGTTCAAGAAGGTGTGCAAGCTGATATCGGTTCTTGGAGTGTACTGTCAGTTCAAGTGAATTTGAAGTTTCCTTCGTTTTCTTGACTGACCAGCTCTTCGCATAGGCTCCTGTATCCTTTGGAGCAGTTGCAGCGATATCTTTCCTTACTGTATTTCCTGCCTTCCTTACAGACTTCTTCAAATCATCTGTAGCCAGATCAGCATACTCCTTGAGACCGTTCATGATTTCATCTGCAAGGTTATCAATCTTTACATTTGCCATCACTATCTCCTCACTTTCTCACATTTCAGTTTCAGGCATTTCTTCTTATAGTTCATGTGGTCAATAGAAACAATGTTATAAAGGGAGCCTTCAAACAAAACTCTGTATTTTGTAACATCAAGGTCTGCAAGAGCCTTACAGTATCTGACCGTAAAAGAAATATCCGAATCATCTACAATAAGACCTGCCACACTCTTTTCAGAACCACCTTCGCCACTTACCGTTGCAAAGCAGGTGTGATAGTCAGTCCAAGTATTCTTATGATTGCCGATAGCATCTACAACAGTTTCATTCTTTTGCACGGTAATCTTCACATTCAAAAGGGCAATATCCATCAGAACACACTCCTTCTTACACCTTCAAGCAGTGAGCGAAGGGAAATGGTAAGCTGATGGTGGTCTGCATCTTCTCGATGTTCATACAGATAGGCAACTGCGTACATGACAGCAATCTTCGATGATGGAATCGCACCAAGTTCATCAACTGATAACCTGGCTATGTCTGCACAGAGATTCTGCCCGGTTGCGATGAAGTTCTCGATAAGTGTATCGTCATCATCAAAATCCACACGAAGGTAACCCTTCACCTCATCAAGATTTACAATCATTTCTATCACCACCTAATAATCTGTGACACCTTATGACCGGCATTTCCTATATCTATATATAGGCTTTATTTTTTATCCCTATAGAAAAGGATAGTAGATAGCCGTCATAGGGTGTCACGCTTAATTATTCTTAACCCTTAGAACTTGCAGTTTCTTCCTTAAGCTTTAAGATCTTTACTGCTTCAGGAAGGATAAGCTTACCATCGACTCTTTCCTTGGCTACATAACCGACCATGCCGTTACCAGCGAAAAGTTCACGCAGTTCTGCAAAAGAACGAGAACCACGATCACCAATGTTGTAGTAACTATAGTCACCGAATGCAATCGCATTTGTAGGTGCGAAAGCAGAAGTATGCACAGCATAGCCAAGCACTCTGTCAGGTTCTCCTTCTTTGTAAGAAGGCTGCCAGATATATGCACCATTGTTGTCCTTCAGCTTTCTAAGAGAAGCAAGTGTTGCATCATTCATGACGAAAGATGCATTCTTACGGTAAGGTCTCTTAAGTCCATACACAAGGTCGATAAGGTCATCCGATTTGATAGCCGCAGTAAGAGTTCCTGCAATCTGACCTCCACCTGCTTTAGCGAAAATACCGGTAGGCTTGCCCTTACCATCACCATTAAGAAAGGCATCCTCTTCAGCATTTGCTAAAGCCTTACCGAACTGAGTGATGATATAGTTTTCAAGACCGAAGGCATTGTCATAAAGCAACTCTTCAGTAACCTTGATTGCTACATGAAGCTTGTAGGCATCAAGATAGATCTGGTCGAATGTTGCATCTCCAAAAGATAATGCTCCACCTTCCTCAATCCATGCTGCTGCAGGCTTGGTAGCTGCGATGTTAATTTTGTGCTGACCTGCAGTAGTAATCTTTGTAGCAAGGCTACGCATGATGTTTTCACCATCAAGCACATCGATAAGTCTGCGGTCATACTCTTCCGGCACAAGGTAACCACCATCGGCATCTACACCTTCCTGAAGTACATTGCTTACATTACGGAAATTAGAACGCATTGCAGAAAGCATCGCATCCTTATAAGCATCGGAAGCACGACCCTTCTTTACTTCCTTGGCTTCACCCATAAAAGGCTTACCGGTAATCGGAGAATTAACAGGCTTTGCAAGTTCTGCTTCTCTGCGTTCTGCTCTCTGCTGACGGTCGATAGCAGCTGTCAAATCCTCGATTTCCTTCTCCATCTTGTTGTAGGTTGCTGTATCCTCATCAGAAAGCACACCATTCTTATCTTCGTGAGTTTCCACAAAGTTCTTTGCAGTTTCCCACACTTTTGCTCTTTTTTCGATTAAATCCTTAATAGTCATAATAGAATTCCTCCTTAAATGAATTTCTTTATAAAGTCCAGACGCTCCTTGATGTCCTTTGCAGGAGTGCCTTTGTTTGTAGGTACAGAAATCTCTGCCTGCTTTGTTACGGTTTCTTTAGACTGGACATAGTGTTTTTCCAGCTTGTTCATAAGAGCATTGTTTACCGCCTTGCGTGAAAAAAGCATCGAATCGGAAGGTTTCTTTTCCTTCTCTTCGGTGCTTTCATCATCTTCATTGGGATCAGTATTCGGTTTTGTTTCTTCTCTTGTAATGATGTCATCAGCAAAGCCAAGTTCAACGGCCTTGTTTGCATCCATCCAGGTTTCGGAATCCATCAAGTGACTAAGCTTTGATCTGGAAAGACCTGTCTTAATCACATAGGCATTGATGATGGATTCTTTTACTTCTGCAAGCATATCGATAGCCTTCTGCATTTCTGCATGGTCACCGAATGCTACGGTTGCAGGGTTATGAATCATCATCATGGAAACAGGGGACATAAGCACCGTATTTCCTGCCATCGCAATGACCGATGCTGCTGATGCTGCAATACCGTCAATCTTTACTGTGACATTTCCTTTGTACTGTGTGAGCATATTGTAGATCTGAGCCGCAGCCACACAGTCACCACCCGGAGAGTTGATCCATACTGTAATGTCTCCACTTCCGGCATTTAACTCATCCTTGAATACCTGCGGTGTGACATCATCATCAAACCAGCTTTCCTCAGCAATAGTGCCGTGCAACTCAAGGACTCGTTCTGCAACTTCTTCGTTTGCCTGGTTCAGAGTCTTTCGGCTCTTCCAGTTCCAGAACTTCTTGTTCTTCATTCGCTTGCTCCTCTCCGTCTGATGTATCCGGACTTGCAGCAAAGATACCGGCATCTTCAAGCTTGGTCATGTTGCCGTTGATAAGATAAAGGTCACCACCGAGTTCGGCAGGAATCCTGTCGAGATTCTCAAGTTCCCTTATGTCATTGGCAGACATCCAGCCATTCTGTCTTGCAGTGGCATAACCGTTCATACGGCTCTGATAGTCACCACGAAGAAGTCCGTCTACATTAAACTTGATAAAATAATTCTGTTTTTCCTCTGCCGTTAACAGAGAACGAGCCATATTCTGCTCCCATCTTGAAACCCAAGGGTCAAGAGTGTATTTCACAAATTCAAGTGACTGCTGCTCAATATTAGAAAAGCTCGACTTCTCAAGGTCACCTACCATATGGGGAGGTACTCTGAAAATTCGAGCAATCTCATCTATCTGAAATTTTCTTGTTTCCAAAAACTGTGCTTCGTTTGGAGAAATGGAAATC
>ERZ808240.4980-NODE-4980-length-11189-cov-13.277169_pt1 | contig 11189 bp, 10 predicted proteins | sample MGYA00521084_ERZ808240 | MGnify/ENA primary metagenome ERZ808240 (study PRJEB31516, sample SAMN03275571) | gut metagenome | biome: mammalia-associated habitat; material: feces | host: Papio cynocephalus | place: Kenya | collected 2012-08-06 ... | reverse complement strand
TGCCGTTTTGCTGGCCGCGCAGGCATACTGTATAGATGTTGTTCTGTTTGGAAAAACGGTCCGTCTTGCCGGAACGAGGCATAATAATGGCGGCGCTGCCATTGAACCCATTTTCTTCGTTAGCAACGTCAATCGCATAATCTACAAAACCTCGCAGAAAGTTGCCTTCGCCAAACTGTAATACTTTAATAGGACGGGAAACGTTTTTATAGCATTCACATACGTTTTTCATCAGTGTATTGCTCCTTTTTCACAGGGTAATTGAGTATTAAAGCTGAAATTGGAAATAATTAGCTACGTTGTTATAGCAAATATCTTCTACGAGCTGGCGCAGTGCGTCTTCATCGTTAGGATATTCTCCGTTTTCTACCAAGTTGCCAATCCAGTTGCAAAGAATACGGCGATAGTATTCATGACGTGCGTAAGAAAGGAAGGAACGGGAATCTGTCAGCATACCCAAAATATTGCCGAATACAGAAAGATTAGCAATGCTGGTCATTTGGTCAATCATGCCCTGTTTCGTATCATTAAACCACCATGCAGCACCCTGCTGAATCTTGCCGCGGGCTTCCGGTCCCTGGAAGCAGCCGATAATCGTGCCAATCATGGCATTGTCGGACGGCGTGCCGGAATACAATACTGTTTTCGGTAAAATGTGAAGTTCATGGAGATGATCCAAGAATGCAGCCAATCCTTTGCCGCAGTTGCCTGCAGCAATCGAATCAAAGCCTGTATCCGGGCCTAATTTTTTATACATTTCCGTGTTGAGGTCACGGAGCGTTGCAAAATGAAGCTGCATAACCCAGCCGCGTTTGTAATATTCACCGGCCAAGTACGTGAGAACGGCCGTTTTATAGGCTTCCGTTTCTTCTGTAGAAATGGCTTCACCGCGCAGTGCCTTGGCAATAATTCCATCTACTGTCTTTTCATCGGCTACACGGCAAAATACGTATTCCAATGCATGGTCCGTAGCACGGCAGCCCATTTCTTCAAAGAACGCAATGCGTTTGTCCATAGCACTGCGAATGTCTGCAAATGTTTTAATGGTTACGCCAGCAGCTTTGCCTAATTTTTCGATGTATGCTGCATAACCTTCTTTATCCACGTTCATCAGTTTGTCCGGGCGCATAGCCGGATATACTTTTGCGCTGCAGGTCTGTTCTTCTTTCAACTTCTGATGCCATTTCAAATCGTCAGCCGGATCATCGGTCGTGCAGATAACTTTGACATTGGATTGTTTAATCAATCCCTGTACGCCCATATCTGCTTCTTTCAATTTAGCATTGCAGGCATCAAAGATTTCTTTAGCACTTTTTTCATTTAACGGTTTGGTGATGCCAAAGTAACGCTGCAATTCCAAATGGCTCCAATGATAGAGCGGATTGCCGATTGCTTTTGAAAGAGCTTTCGCATATTCTACAAATTTTTCCAAATCCGTAGATTCTTTGCCGGTAATTTTTTCTTCCGGTGTCCCGTTAGAACGAATCAAACGCCATTTATAATGGTCCCCGCCAAGCCATACTTCCGTAATGCTTTTGAAGTGATGGTCTTCAGCGATTTCCTGCGGAGAAATATGGCAGTGATAGTCGATGATCGGCATTTTTTCTGCATAATCGTGAAAAAGATGCCGTGCTGTTTCCGTATCCAATAAAAAGTCTTTATCCATAAATTGTTTCATAATATATTAGCTCCTCCCGCTGTGCAGCATAAGATGTATGATAATAATAACTTGTAGTCGTAAGCGCGTTTTATATTGTAAGCTCTTACATTTCTTGTTGTAAATGTACCACTATGGTACAATCATGTCAATGTATTATGTGTATTCGGTATTAATTTTTAAAAATATGGCTTTTTTAATGCGTTTTTATCATTATATAGTATGTGAAAAATTGAGCATTCTCTGTGAAATTCTCGATAAGCCGTCTATTTTTGCCATGTTTTACACCCATTTACAATAAAAACTAACCTTATATCGTCATTATATGTAATTGTTTACATTGTTATTTATTAAGTTTTACCGTAAATATGCTATAATAAGATTAAAAATACAAAAGGAATTGTACCGTTATGAATATAACCATTTACGATATCGCCCAAAAATGCAATGTTTCCATTGCTACCGTATCCCGCGTACTAAACGGCAGCAGCCGGGTCAGTGAAAAAACAAAAAAACACATTCTTGAAGTCATGCAGGAAATGGGCTACAAGCCCAATCCCTTTGCACGCGGCCTGGGGCTGGATTCTATGAAAATAGTCGGCGTCGTCTGTACGGACATATCCGATATTTTTTATGCGCACGCTGTTTCTCTCTTGGAAGAAGGGCTGCGAAAGCATCACTTTGACGTAATGCTTTCCAACACCGGGACGGATACAGGCCGCAACAGCAAATACATCACCGATATGGCGGCTAAGCATGTCGATGCCATCATCACGATTGGCACTCCTTTTTCATCGGAAGCCGATATCCGCCAGCTGTGCCGTATAGCCGAACATACGCCGATTATCACCATCAACAGCGATTACCATCAGCCGAATATGTACAGTGTCGTCTGCAATGAAAAAGACGGCATGCGTGCTGTCATTCATAAGCTGGCCGAGCGGAACTATCATTCCATCTTGTATATTTACGATTCCCTGACCTACAGCGGCCGCCAAAAACTGAGCGGCATTCAAGCAGGACTTCGTGAATTGGGACTGACCGCTTCCTCACAGCTTCTCCGCCAAATCCCCCGCACCCTGAAAGATGCCGAAGCATTAATTGAAAACTTGCTGTCCAACAACGTCTATTTTGACGCCATTGTCACCTCTGAAGACGTCCTCGCCATCGGTGCGCAGCGGGCCGCGCGCCGATGCGGTCGCGATATCCCCGTTATCGGCTGCAACAACTCTATTTTAGCTCAATGCGCCACGCCTACTCTGACTAGTTTGGACAACAAACTATCCAGTCTTTGCAATGCCGCCGTCCGCATTGTCATGGATTTGACAAGCAAAGCAGACCTTTCTGTGCCCGTACGTACGGAATTTAGTGCAGAATTAGTAACACGCGAAAGTTTCCATGCATAACTTGCTGCTTTTAGAATATTTCCGCTCCAGCAAGGCAGCTTAAAATTTCATTTCTCTTTTTAGCACAACAAAAAGCGATGAAGACCTTATCTGATGTCTTCATCGCTTTTTTTCATACTCTTATTTTTTTATCGGCAGCGGATCGACCCGGCCCACTAAGAACAAATAGGACAATGCTCCTAATATGCATAATATGCCGGCTGTTGCCAAGGGTACTAAGAAGGACCCCTGGGTCAGCGTAAGCATAACGCCTGTAAACGTCGTAATAAATATGCCTGCCAAGTTGCCTGCAAAATTCATGATGCCGCCAATGGATGCAACATGTTTCGGCGTCGGCGAAATTTCTCCTACAATAACCCATGTATTGGAACCCGCAAAAGAAAGCGCCGCATACGATACAGCAAAAAGAGCCAAACACATGTAAATGCTTTCCGTCCATGCACACAACGCAATGCAAGAAGATAACAGCATGCCGCCAACCAAGCAGCTCTTACGAGCAAACGTCGCTGTATGTCCATGACGTACTAGCCAATCTGACGTAAATCCGCCAAGCCAACCGCCAGGAATTGCAAGTAGTGCCGGCAGCATCCCTAATGTGCCTAAAGCACTTAACGAAAATCCCCGCGTTTCCATCAAATAACTTGGGAACCATGTGATGAAGAAATAGATAGCAAAATTCAAACAAAACATGCCAATCATCAATCCCCAAATGGTTCTATAGTGAAACAGGCTGAGCCAAGATACTTTTTCCTGCGCAGCTTGTGGTGCAGACGCATCTTGTATGCCTTTATCTGCCAATAAGGCTTCGACTTGTTTCGGTGCAATATCTCGGTATTTTTCCGGATCTCGATAAATAAACCACCAGGCAATGGCCCATACGATCCCGATAGCGCCAGTAATGATAAACGAGCCGCGCCAGCCCACATAAGAAATAATCAAAGCGATTAAGGGCAGCGACAAGGCTGAGCCTACACGCGAGCCGCTGTCAAATAAGCTGCAGGCAATGCCCCGTTCGCTGCGCGGGAACCAGTTATATGCCGCTTTGTTAAACGACGGCATCGCTGCTGCTTCACCAACACCTAGCAGCAATCGAGACCCTACCATGTGTCCAAAGGTATGCACCAAGCCGGTTACAGCCGTAAAAATAGACCACCAAGCCACCGCAAATGCTAAACTAACTCGAACCCCTACTTTATCAATAAACCAACCAGCCGGCATTTGGCATAATGCATAGGTCCAAAAAAACGCACTCATAATAATCCCCATCGTTGCCGGATCTAACGCCAGTTCCGCCCGGATATGGGGCGCCGCTACGGCCAGATTCGCCCGGTCAATATAATTTATCGCATTTGCCAAAAAACACAGCGCGATAATAAGCCATTTCATGTTTTTAAAAGGTAAAAGCATACCGCCACCTCCTATTTTACAGTGCGCGTCACAATCACATCACTACCCAATCCCAATACATTGGCTATAACAACCGTTCCGGCCTGAATAGGTGCCTGAACCGTTACTTTCTTTATTGCTTCCATGACTTCAAAAATCTTGTCTTTAGGTATCGCTTGAGTAGTCCGCACGCTGGCCAGCGGCAAACTGCCGCCCTCTACTAAAACAGAAGATGCAATAGTCCGGCGCGGGTCAACAATTTCCTGCCGTACATATTCTTCTCCCTTGGGACAAAGATTCCCTGTTACCTTTTCCACTTGTTTCGCATCATTTATTTCTACTTCTATATCACACCCATTTGGGCAAACAATACATGTATATTTCTGTATCATGCCATGGTCACCTCCAAATCACCAGTATGTTGTAATTTCGATTTTTGTACGTTAATATGCATCATTTCTGCCGGAACAGCTCGTTTAAACGGCTTCGTCAACACAACATTTCCATTTTGCGTAATGACAATTTTTCCATCCCGTTTAGGGAAACGCACCCGAAATGCCAAGGTAACATCTTCATCTGCGCTAATGCGCTGCGGCACCAGATTGCCTACCCCTTGCCCGCAGTGAACAGATATATCACAGGTATTTAATTTAGTTCCCTGTACATACGCTGCCGCACTATCGGCTAATTGTTCCGCTTCTTTAGATACAAAATCGACCAAATCATGCACATGGAGCACATTTCCGGCTGCAAATATACCCGGTATTTGTGTTTGGAAGTATTCATCTACTACAGCGCCTTTTGTCTGACTATCCAATGCCACACCTGCCCGGGAAGACAATTCATTTTCCGGAATAAGCCCTACTGACAAAATCAGCGTATCGCATGTATATTCTTTTTCTGTGCCGGCAATAGGCTGCATGTGTTCATCCACTTTAGATACGATGACACTCTGCAGACGCGTATCCCCTTTGATTTCTGTAACCGTATGGCTCAAATACAAAGGAATATGGTAATCCTTCAAACATTGCTGAATATTGCGCGGCAGCCCGGCTGCATACGGCATAATTTCAAATACCGCTTTGACATGGGCCCCTTCCAAGGTCATGCGCCGTGCCATAATCATGCCAATATCCCCAGAACCTAAAATAATCACTTCTTTACCAGGCATGCGATTGTAAATGTTCATATATGCCTGTGCAGTTCCTGCCGTAAAGACGCCTGCCGGACGTTCCCCAGGAATCCCCAGTGCGCCGCGGGGACGTTCCCGGCAACCCATCGCTAAGACAACCGCTTGGGCTTTCCAGGTCTTTAAGCCGTCGCGGCATGCTGCCGTTACTACTTTATCCTTAGATATATCTAAAACCATCGCGTCCGTCATATACGGAATCTGCAGGGTTTCCACTTCATCAATAAACCGCTGGGCATATTCTGGGCCGCTTAATGTTTCACCAAACCGCGTAAGACCAAACCCATCATGAATGCATTGCCGTAAAATGCCTCCCAAATAGGCTTCCCGTTCTAAAATCAAAATATTTGTAATGCCTTTTTTCCAAAGTTCCACTGCTGCTGCTAATCCTGCCGGACCGCCGCCGATAATGACAACATCTTTTTCTATCATTTTTCTTCACGCACCTTTCCTGTCAAAATCCAAGAACCAGGTCGGCAGTATCTGACGGCTTCCGGTTTCTTGTTCCATTCTTCTTCCAGCATTTGTTCTATTTTCATCTGGCAGTATCCGCCTTGACAGCGTCCCATCATGCAGCGTGTCCGATACTTAATGCCGGTCATCGTCCGCACGCCCAGAGGATTATGAATTGCCTGCAATATCTCTGCTTTAGTTACTTTTTCACAGCGGCAAATAACTTCACCATAATCAGGGTTTTCTGCTATGAGCTGTGCTTTTTCTTCTGGCGATGCCTTGGCAAACCGTCTAATACCCTTGCGAGCTGGATTAAATGCCGGGTTTTTCTTAAATGTTTCTCTTTCCTGCATCATATCTGCAACATATTCCGCAATAGGTACTGCCGATGTAAGACCTGGAGATTCAATACCTACTAAATTCACGGCCTGAGGAGCAATATCATCGCGAATTTCTATTTTATAATCCTGAATCTTCCCATTGTCATCTACCCATTTCGGCAAGATACCCGAAAAGTTGCGAATTTGATCTTGCTTATGGATATGCGGCCAAAGACGGGACGCACTTTCTGCAAGAAAATCCATGTTGCGCTGCGGTACACCGTAATAAGAAAAATCAGCAACAGTTTCTGCATTCGGGCCTACGGTGACATTGCCGTCAATCGTATTCGTAACATGTACGCCCATATAGGTGTTGCTTGGAACAGGATATACCGGCATGGGCAGCAGTTTTCCCATTTTTTTATCCAAAATAATATAGTCGCCTTTAGAACCAATCACCTTATATCCCGTTATCCCTAACATATCCGATATTTCTTTACAGCCAAGGCCTGCCGCATTGACTACCCAGCGGCTCGCAAATGAGCCATGATTTGTCTGAACATGATACAATCCATCTTCTTCACGATGAATGGCCGTCACTTTTTGATTGAAAAAGAACTGGACACCATTGGCATGCGCATTTTCTGCCAGCGCAACCGTAAATTCAAACGGATCCATAATGCCGCTGTTATGCGACCACATAGCAAATTTGCCCACGACAGCCGGAACCAGTTCATGCAGTTTTTCTTCGCCAATCAGTTCAAGTCCCGAAGCTCCGTTCGCTTTTCCCTGTACCATGGTGCGTTTGAGCTGCTGCATATCTTCTTCTGTATTCCCTACTAATACTTTGCCGCAGCGTTTAAAGGCAAAATCTAATTCGTCTGCCAAATCACCCATTTCCCGATTGGCCTTAACACAGAATCTTGCTTTTAACGAACCTGTATCATACGCAAATCCGCCATGAACGACTGCCGAATTACGACCGCTCGTTTCATTGCATACATCCAAATTTTTTTCCAATACACCAATCTGCAAGGTGTACCTTGATAATTCTCTCGCTATGGCACTGCCAATAACACCAGCGCCAATAATCAGCACATCATATTGTTTGCTCATAGTTCCTCTCCTTATTGTGTATTTCAACATTTGTAATATATTTCGTTATTTGAATTATATCACTACCGTGTATTTCAAACAATATCTATCGCCGTGCTAAATTTGTATGACAAAAAACGATTCTATTATTTTTTTGCATACATAATAAAAAACAAAAAAAGGAGTCCATCGCTCGCGCGACGGCTCCCTGCGTTTGTTCTATTTTTCAAAATAATCCGGAAATGTTTGCTTCATAGCAGCTATATTTTCATGGTACCGCTGCAAATGATGGCGGGCAATGCGATATGCCTGCTCGGTATCTTTATTTTCAATCGCATCAACGATCTGTTCATGATCTTGCAAAATATGTATCTGCGGCTGACACCGAAAACTCAGCACGGTTGTCCGGTCAAAATGAGGCGACACAGCTTGTACAATGTCATACCAATACATTTTATGACACATGGTATACAGCATAGCATGAAACTTTTTATCTAATTCAAAAATTTTTCGTTCTTGTTTTTTCTCTATATAGTACTTCCAAACGATAACATTTTCCCGCAATGCATCAATATCTTCATTCGTACAAACTTCACAAGCTGTTCGCACAATTTCAGCTTCCAATACCTCTCGCAGCTGCCGCACTTCTTCTACTAAGTCCTCGTGAATTAATGAAATATATGTCCCTTGTTTTGGCCGAATATCAATTAGTCTATCCTTATTCAACTCTAAAATAGCTTCCCGAATCGGCGTCCGACTCATTTGAAATATATCGCATAATTCTTTTTCTACTATTTTTTCTCCCGGCTTCAACTCCATATTAACAAGATTATATACCAATACCCGCCGCACATATTCTTTGGCTGACTCCTCCGATTTTTTACACAACAATTCCATGCCGCATATCACCTCTTTGTTTTTTCTTTTTATTGTAATATATTACGCTTGCTTTCGCCATGCAAAAAGCGGCTTCTCTAGCCGCTCCTTTACTGATTCACTTTTCCTTCTATTTGAAATAATCCGGATATTGTTTTTTGAGTACTTCTACATCACCGATGACCTTATTAATATGTTCCGTCATAATCGCCACGCCGCGGACTTCATCATGACGCATAACCGCCTCTACAATGGCACAATGCTGACTGTATAGCATTTTAATCTGTTCATTGGCTTTTGTTATGTTAAGTACTCGGGCACGCAAGTAATCGGCATTGGCATCTTGCACAATATGCCAAATATGTGATTTATTGCATCCTGCATACAGTAATTCATGCATAGCGTTATCACTTTTAAAAAAAGCTTCAGCATCTTTCGTATCTACTAAATATGCCTGTTCATGAAGACATGCCTGCAGCCTTGCCAACCACGGCTGGGGAAATTCTTGACATGCTAATTGTATAATTGCATTTTCCAAGGTTACCCGCAAAAAACGAAACTCTGATATTTGATCCGTATTAATTTTAGATACAAATGTACCTCGCTGAGGCAATATATCCAATAGTCCTTTTTGCGCCAACCGAATAAATGCTTCTCGCACGGGCGTACGACTTACACCTAATATATTCGATAGTTCTTGTTCGGACATAGCCGTTCCTGGGACAAGATGCATAGTCATGATATTTTGGTATAACACACGATACGCATACTCCCGAACGTTTTCCCGTGGTTCTTTTTCTATTAATTGTAATCGTTCCATACCGTTCTCCATTATCACCTTTTTTATTCTATATCATTTATTTTATCACATCTTGTGTATTTTTTATATTTACTTTTTTTATAATATAAAAAATACTGTCTGCAGTTCGATTACAGACAGTATTTTGAAACAAATATAAATTATGCTCTTGCTGCTTTAACGGATGCAATAAATTTCTTAGCTGCTTCTGTGATTTCTGCTGCTGTCTTGCCGCCGCCTGTCAACGCACCGCCAGCTCCTACAGCTACGCAACCAGCTTTGATCCATTCGCCTGCATTTTCAGCATTGACGCCGCCTGTCGGCATAAGCGGAGCCTGTGGAATCGGGCCATGAATGGCTTTGATCGCTTTCATGCCCAAAATTTCTCCTGGGAAGATTTTAACAACGTCTGCACCGGCTTCTAATGCCTGTAATACGCCATTCAATGTCGTCGTACCTGGCATAACGGCAATCCGATACCGATTGCAGAGTTTTACCGTTTCCAAATCAAAGGCAGGCGATACAACGAACTGAGCACCGCTCAAAATAGCAATACGTGCCGTCACGGCATCCAATACGGTGCCTGCTCCGATGATGACATCCGGATTATCTGCATATTTTTTGCTCAAGGCTTCAATGGCTTCATGAGCTTGCGGTGTCGTGAAAGCTAATTCAATAGCCGTTACGCCCCCAGCAATGCAAGCGTCGGACATAGCAATTGCTTCTTCCGGATTTTTTCCGCGAATAACTGCTACGACCCCAATATCTTGTATTTTTTTTACTACGTCGATTTTATCCATCTTTTATTCCTCCTATACCAATTACTGATGAGTATCCTGAAATTCTTTTAATTGTTGCCGCGTTGGCAGCCCTTCATTATCCCCAGCAACTTGAATTGCCATAGCTCCGATAGCTGCCCCACGGCGAGCGGCTTCTTCCAATGTCAAGCCATCCAACAAGCCACTGGTAAAGCCTACAGCAAAGCCATCGCCGGCTCCAACCGTATCCACAATATGGTCGATATGATAGCTCGGTACATACAATTCTGTATCCGCTGTCCGGATGTACGTCCCGTTGCTGCCGCCCATTTTGATGACCACCGTGCCAATACCGCGCTGTAAATAGTAATCGGCTATGTCTTTTTCATTATCACGGCCCGTCAGAATTTTTCCTTCACCAAGTCCGGGCATGACGATATCCGCATATTGCGCTGCATCGTTAATAACCCGTGCCATTGTTTCCTGATCTGGCCACAACATGGGACGCAGATTGGTATCAAAGGAAATACGTACGCCTTCGCTGTGCGCTTTTTTCATCAGTGTATAAATCGTTTCCCGGCAGGATTCGGAAAGGGCCAGCGGAATCCCGGTCACATGCAGATGGTCTACGCCCGTCCAGTCTATGCCTTCCAAATCGCTGGGCTGAAAATGGGAAAATGCCGTATGCTTACGGATATTGGCTACTGTCGGGTCTCCTTCCAAGACTTTTTCTTTCATCTGGAATCCCGTCATATGATTGATATCGCTCCAAACATACGTATCATGAATGCCATTATCTTTCAGAAAGTTGCATATACTTTTGCCAAAGGGATCGTTGCCGACTTTAGAAATATACGATACATCGTTGCCAAGCCGTGCCATGCCGACTGCATAATTGAGTTCTGCTCCGCAGACATGACGGGAAAACTGTTCGACTTGTTCCAACGGGCCCGTTTCTGTCGCGATCAACAGCCCCATGGCTTCGCCAATCGTCAATACTTTGCTCATACTATATAGTCCTCCGTAAAATGGGATAAACCGCCGCATAAAACATGCAACGGTTTTCCTATGAAGTTATAAATTTTCTTTGATTTTTTCAATAATTTGAGTATATTCCTGATCCGTCAAATGAACCCGATTGGGATCCATTGCAAATGTCGTCCCCCATTCAAAGTCATCATCTTTATATTTCGGAACCAAATGGAAATGTAAATGATGGCCTGTATCTGCATAAGCGCCATAATTTACTT
>ERZ808240.4979-NODE-4979-length-11190-cov-11.605568_pt1 | contig 11190 bp, 6 predicted proteins | sample MGYA00521084_ERZ808240 | MGnify/ENA primary metagenome ERZ808240 (study PRJEB31516, sample SAMN03275571) | gut metagenome | biome: mammalia-associated habitat; material: feces | host: Papio cynocephalus | place: Kenya | collected 2012-08-06 ... | reverse complement strand
AGGTGTGGCCGTACTTCTCGGCCACCTTGTCGAGCACACGGATGGTCTGCTTGACAATCTCCGGGCTGGAGCAGTCGCCCCAGATGACAGCAATGTTCTTTTCCATTTCAGTCTCCTTTTACTGCTTTGCCTTGATGGACTTCATCAGTCCGCCGGCGGAGATGATCTCCTGAATGAACGGCGGGAACGGCTCAGCCTGGAAGGTTTTGCCGTTGGTCTCATCGGTGATGACGCCGGTGTCAAAATCCACGCTCACGGTGTCGCCCGCGCTGATGGCATCCACAGCCTCCGGGCACTCCATGATGGGCAGGCCGATGTTGATGCTGTTGCGGTAGAAGATGCGGGCAAAGCTCTTGGCAATGACCACCGAGATGCCGGCGGTCTTGATGCACAGGGGAGCGTGCTCACGGGAGGAGCCGCAGCCGAAGTTCCAGCCGCCGACCATGATGTCGCCGTCCTTCACGTTCTTGACAAAGTCCTTGTCAATGTCCTCCATGCAGTGGCTGGCAAGTTCCTTGGCATCCTGGGTGTTCAGGTGGCGGGCCGGAATGATGACATCGGTATCGACGTTGTCCGGGTATTTGAAGACAGAACCTTTTGCGTTCATGGTGTCGTTCTCCTTTCCAATCAGACCGTGCGGGGGTCAGTGATGTAGCCGGTCAGTGCGCTGGCGGCGGCAGTGGCGGGGGAAGCAAGGTAGACCTCGCTCTTGACGTGGCCCATGCGGCCCACGAAGTTGCGGTTGGTGGTGGAGACACAGCGCTCGCCTTCAGCCAGAATGCCCATGTAGCCGCCCAGGCAGGGGCCGCAGGTGGGAGTAGAGACGATGCAGCCAGCATCAATAAAAGCGGTGGTCCAGCCGCGCAGGATGCATTCTTTGTACACAGCCATGGTAGCGGGAATGATGATGCCGCGCACACCCTTGGCAATGTGCTTGCCCTTCAGCACGTTGTAAGCGGCTTCCATGTCTTCCAGGCGGCCGTTGGTGCAGCTGCCGATGACGACCTGGTCGATCTTGATGTCCTTGCCCTCGCTGGCAAGGTGGGTGTTCTCCGGCAGGTGCGGATAGCTCACGGTCGGCTCCAGCTTGGAGAGGTCGATCTCAATGGTCTTTTCGTACTCTGCATCTGGATCTGCCTCATAGAACACCGGTTCACGCTGGCTGCGGCCCTTGAGGTAAGCTTTGGTCACATCATCCACGGGGAAGATGCCGTTCTTGGCACCGGCCTCAATGGCCATGTTGCAGATGCACAGGCGGTCATCCATGGTCAGGGAAGCAACACCCGGGCCGGTGAACTCCATGGATTTGTACAGGGCACCGTCCACGCCGATCATGCCGATGATGTGCAGGATCAGGTCCTTGCCGGAGACGCGGGGATTGAACTTGCCGGTCAGCACGAACTTGATGGCAGAAGGCACCTTGAACCATGCCATGCCGGTTGCCATGCCGGCAGCCATATCAGTGGAGCCGACACCGGTGGAGAAGGCACCCAGGGCACCATAGGTGCAGGTGTGGCTGTCTGCACCGATGACGCAGTCGCCGGCGGTCACAATGCCTTTTTCGGGCAGCAGAGCGTGCTCGATGCCCATCTGGCCGACATCGTAGAAATTGAGGATGTCGTACTTGTTGGCGAACTCGCGGCACTGCTTGGACTGGGTGGCACTCTTGATGTCCTTGTTGGGCACAAAGTGATCCAGCACGATGGCGATATGCTCCTTATCGAACACGGAATCAAAGCCGGCGCGCTCAAACTCGTTGATGGCGACGGGGGTGGTGATGTCATTGCCCAGCACGATGTCCAGCTTTGCGTTGATGAGCTGGCCTGCCTTGACCTCGGCAAGCCCGGCATGTGCGGCAAGGATCTTCTGCGTCAGGGTCATTCCCATGGTGTACTCTCCTTTTATCGTGAAACTATAAGATTGCGTTTCCTTACTTATTGTTGATCGCGCTCACCAGTGCGCGGACGCCGGCAACGATGATATCGGTGTCGGTGCCGGCACCCCAGGTCACGCTGTTGTCGCCCCAGACCAGGCCGACGTAGGAAGCAGCGCGGGAGGTGGAACCTTCATCCAGGCTGTGCTCGGAGTAGTTTTCCAGATGGAAGTCCATGCCGGTCGCACTCTGGATGGCATTGGCGACAGCGTCCAGACGGCCATTGCCCACCGAGGTGATCACCTTGCGCTGACCGTTCAGATCCAGCGTGACGGTAGCAGTGATGCCGTTGACCTGTGCAAAGTGGGCCTCAATGACGTTGAGCGGCTTGCAGCGGTTGAGGAAGGTATCCTCAAAGATGTGCAGCACTTCGCCGGCGCTCAGCTCCTTGTGATTGTGGTCGGAAACGCTCTTGACCTTGTAGCCCAGAGCCTCGCGCATCTTCGGGGGCAGGTTGTAGCCGTAGTTCTGCTCCAGCACAAAGCCGATGCCGCCCTTGCCGCTCTGGCTGTTGATGCGGATGACGTCGGCATCATAGGTGCGGCCGATGTCGTGCGGGTCCACCGGGATGTAGGGGCAGGTCCAGCGATGCTCGCCGTGCTCCTTGCGATAGGCCATGCCCTTGGCAATGGCATCCTGATGGCTGCCGGAGAAGGCCGCAAACACCAGCTGGCCGGCATACGGGGTGCGCTCATAGATGTGCATCCGGGTCACGCGCTCATAGGTGGCGCAGATCTCCGGCATGTTGGAGAAGTCCAGCTTCGGGTCCACGCCGTGGCTGTACATGTTCATGGCGAGGGTCACAGCATCCACGTTGCCGGTGCGCTCGCCGTTGCCGAACAGGCAGCACTCCACGCGCTGGGCACCAGCCAGCACAGCCAGCTCGGCGCAGGCCACGCCGGTGCCGCGGTCGTTGTGCGGGTGGGTGGAAATGATCACGCTGTCACGGTATTTGAGGTGCTTGTCGCAGTACTCGATCTGGTTGGCGTAGACGTGCGGCATGCTCATCTCCACGGTGACCGGCAGGTTGATGATCATCGGGCGGTCCGGGGTGGGCTGCATGATGTCCAGCACAGCGTTGCAGACGTCCACGGCATAATCGACTTCGGTGCCGGTGAAGCTCTCGGGACTGTACTCGAACAGGAAGTTGCCCTCATACTCTTCGCTCAGCTGCTTGACCAGCTTTGCGCCGTCGGTGGCGATCTTCTTGATCTCTTCCTTGCTCTTGTGGAACACCTGCTCGCGTTGGGCGACCGAGGTGGAGTTGTAGAAGTGGATGACCGCACGGGGAGCGCCCTTGACGGCCTCAAAGGTCTTGCGGATGATGTGGTCGCGGCACTGGGTCAGCACCTGTACGGTGACATCCTCCGGGATCATGTTCTTCTCGATCAGGGTGCGCAGGAACTCATACTCGGTCTCGCTGGCAGCAGGGAAACCGACCTCGATCTCCTTGAAGCCGATTTTCACCAGCATCTGGAAGAACTCCAGCTTCTCTTCTAGGCTCATGGGCACGATCAGCGCCTGGTTGCCGTCGCGCAGGTCCACACTGCACCAGGCCGGTGCCTTTTCAATGTGATCCTTCTTGACCCAGCTGTCATAACCGGCGGGTACAGGGTAATATCCCGGTGCGTACTTGGTTGCGTCCATCATCGTTCGTGTCCTCCTAAACAATTTACACTTTTTACATACGAAAAGGCTCCCGTCTTTCAAGGCGAAAACCTTGAGAGACGAGAGCCTGTAAAAATCACATTACAGGGCACCCGTGGTACCACTCTCTTTGCTGCGCCCGGGGGCTGCAGCCACTCAACACGATCGGCCTTTCACAGCGAATCGCTGCCCCGCTAACGGCGGGCATCCGTCAGGGCCTACTGTCTGCTTCAGCCCTGCTGCTCAGGGGCCAGTAACCGAAACCCTCTGCACCCGCCTTGCACCACCCGGCGGCTCTCTGCACGCAGAAGAAAATCGTTTTTTCCCCGTCCACGCATTTGCGCTTTGTTCAAAGTGTATTCAGTTTAACATGGATTCCCGGCAGTGTCAAGAAGATGCCCTCCGATGCAGGATGAAACAAATTCACAAACAAACGGGCAGAATTTTTCAAAATTCGCGGATGTAAAAAAGTCTGCTGGAGGGGCTGGGTGTTCCCCAAGCAAGTGTCCGGGGCGGGGCTGGAAGTCCCGATCACTTGCGGGGGAATGCACCGTCCCTCTGGTGGGCAGGCTCTTTGTTAAAAAAATGAGAAGTTTTTGGAAACATGCGCTCGAACCGCTGTTAAGCGGGTTTTGGCTGTGCTATACTGCTTTCAGAACCCCAGAAACCGCGCAGCGCCTCCGGGTGCTGTACCTATTGTAAAGGAGGAACCAACATGAAAGAAGTCAAGCCGTCCAAAAAACCGCTTGCCATCTACTATGCCATTGTGCTGGTAGTCCTGCTGGTGCTCAACTTCGTCTTTGTGCCCTGGCTCAGTGAGCGGCAGGTCAAAGAAGTGGACTACGGCACCTTTATGAGCATGACCGAGGATAAAAACATTGGCCGGGTAGATATTGAATCCAACCAGATCATTTTTACCGACAAAGAGGAAAAGCAGATCTATAAGACCGGCCTCATGAACGACCCGAACCTGACCGAGCGCCTGTATGACGCCGGGGCCACTTTCTCCAGCGAGATCGTGGAGCAGGCTTCGCCGCTGGTCAGCTTCCTGGTGAGCTTTGTGCTGCCCATTGCGATCTTTGTGGCACTGGGCAACTATATGAACAAAAAGCTGATGGAAAAAGCCGGCGGTGCCAACTCCATGATGTTCGGTGGGGCAGGCAAGTCCAACGCCAAGGTTTATGTGCAGTCCACCCATGGCATCCGCTTTGCAGATGTGGCAGGCGAGGACGAGGCCAAGGAGAACCTGCAGGAGATCGTCAATTATCTGCACGACCCCAAAAAGTATGAGGAGATCGGTGCTTCCATGCCCAAGGGCATTCTGCTTGTCGGCCCTCCGGGCACCGGCAAGACCATGCTGGCCAAGGCGGTCGCTGGTGAATCCAATGTACCGTTCTTCTCTATCTCCGGTTCGGAATTCGTGGAAATGTTCGTCGGCATGGGCGCTTCCAAGGTCCGCGACCTGTTCAAGCAGGCCAAGGAAAAGGCCCCCTGCATCGTGTTCATCGACGAGATCGATGCCATTGGCCAGAAGCGCAACAGCGGCCAGTACGGCGGCAACGACGAGCGTGAGCAGACGCTGAACCAGCTGCTCACCGAGATGGATGGCTTTGAAAGCAACAACGGCGTTATCATTCTGGCAGCGACCAACCGCCCCGAATCTCTGGACCCGGCACTGACCCGCCCGGGCCGTTTTGACCGCCGTGTGCCGGTGGAACTGCCCGATCTGAAGGGCCGTGAAGAAATCCTGAAAGTACACGCCAAAAAGGTCAATCTGGCTCCGGGCGTTGACTTCAACACCGTGGCCCGCATGGCATCCGGTGCTTCCGGTGCAGAGCTGGCCAACATCGTCAACGAAGCTGCCCTGCGCGCAGTCCGTGCCGGACGCAAGAGCGTGACGCAGGCTGACCTGGAAGAGAGCATTGAGGTGGTCATTGCCGGTTACCAGAAGAAAAATTCCATTCTCACCGACAAGGAAAAGTGCATTGTGGCTTACCACGAGATCGGCCATGCACTGGTGGCAGCCAAGCAGACCAACTCCGCTCCGGTGCAGAAGATCACCATCATTCCGCGCACTTCGGGTGCCCTGGGCTACACCATGCAGGTGGACGAGGGCAACCACTACCTGATGAATCAGGAGGAACTGGAAAACAAGATCGCTACCCTAACCGGCGGCCGCGCTGCCGAAGAAGTGGTGTTCCATTCCATCACCACGGGTGCTTCCAATGACATCGAGCAGGCCACCAAGCTGGCCCGCGCGATGCTGACCCGCTACGGCATGAGCAAGGATTTTGACATGGTGGCACTGGAAACCGTGAACAACCAGTATCTGGGCGGCGATACCTCGCTGGCCTGCTCGGCCCAGACCCAGTGTGAGATCGACCAGAAGGTCGTGGAGCTGGTGAAGAAGCAGCACGAAAAGGCCATTCAGATCCTCACCGAGAACCGCGAAAAACTGGACGAGCTGGCAAGATACCTCTATGAAAAAGAGACCATCACCGGCGATGAATTCATGGAGATCCTGAACCGCCCGGAGACCCCGGCGGAGCAGCCGGAGGCATAAAACCGGACATTCTGGAAAAATTTTATAAGGTTCTGCAATAATCCATCCGCCGCATCCGTATTCATGATAGAAGCGGCGGATCACGGATATCCCCGCTGCACAGACCATGGTTTTGAAACGAAAACAAGATACTATGCGGCCGGGCTCCGGCTGCCAATACAGGAGGATATTTGTATGAAACTGCTGAACAACAAGCTCGCCCGTACCCTGACCGCTGCCGTTGTGGTGTGCGGTGCCGCCGCCATGCTGACCGTTGGTGCCTTTGCCGCCGAGGCAGACCTGGAGGATGTGACCATTGCCGGTTACCTGCCCCCGCAGGAAGAGATGATCCAGGGCGACATCGCTCTGCACTCTGCAGATGTGGCTGTGGGCGAGAAGGACCCCACCTACGGCGGTTATGGCGCACCGGTCGGCAACCCCATCCAGGGCGACATTATGCTGATCTCTGCAGACCTGACGACCACTCTTCCGTCTGATACGCTGGTGGAAAAGAGCGAGGCGAACTACACCGTCAAGGGTCTGTTTGGCAAGCAGGTGCTGTACACCGCCCATCAGGATGGCCGTGTGCTGACCCTGTCTGTACCGGAGAATGTGGCAACCTTCCGCACCACGGTGCTGGACATGCAGACCCTGCTGAACAACGGCGTGAGCACGGTGGTGCTGAAGACCAATAAGGCCACCACTACCCTGAACCTGACGCTGCTGGTCGAAGGCTACAAGAGCACCGATAAGGTCGTTCTGCGCCAGACCGGTACCAGCGCCCGCCTGACCATCAAAGGCCAGAGCCGCCGTGACCTGCTGATTGGCCGCTGAACATAATTCCGGATGGAACATAGTTTGTAGTTTGCAATTGGGCAAAGCCTGCGGGCTTTGCCCAATTGCTTTTTCACAGGGAAAAATTGGGAAAGCAGCATCTGCCGGGTTGGACTCCATTCGTGAAATGGCAAAGCGGGAATGCCCGCAGGCGTTCTCCGCTTTGCAATCTAAAAAAATACGATTCCACTGATATGGCCAGAGCGAAGCGGAGGTCATTCTCAATCAAAAAACCTGTTAAGTTTTTGCAAATTTGCTCCCTGGCCCCTGCCAATTGCGGCGCGGTTGTGCTATAGTTAAACTGAAAAAGTTTGGAAACCAACAGAAAGGAAAAACGCCATGGAGCATTTTGTGGAGTTTGAGGACGTTTGCAAATACTACCAGACCGGCAGCGTGAAGATCGCTGCGGCCGATCATATGAACTTTTATGTGGATAAGGGAGAGTTCTGCATCATCGTCGGGCCGTCCGGCGCGGGCAAGACCACCCTGCTGAACATTCTGGGCGGCATGGACAGCTGCGATGAGGGCCATGTCTGGCTGGATGGGCAGGACGTGAGCCATTTCAGCGAGAAAGAGCTGACGACCTACCGCCGCTACGATGTGGGCTTTGTGTTCCAGTTTTACAATCTGGTGCAGAACCTCACTGCACTGGAAAATGTGGAGCTTGCCAGTGAGATCTGCCGCGACCCGCTGGACCCTGCCGAGACGCTGCGCAGTGTTGGTCTGGGTGAGCGGCTGAACAACTTCCCGGCACAGCTGTCCGGCGGTGAACAGCAGCGTGTTTCCATTGCACGTGCACTGGCCAAGAACCCCAAGCTTCTGCTGTGTGATGAGCCCACCGGCGCACTGGACTACAAAACGGGCAAACAGGTGCTGGCCCTGCTGCAGGATACCTGCCGCAGAACCGGCCGCACCGTCATCGTGATTACCCACAACACGGCACTGACCGGTATGGCCGACCGCATCATTCAGGTGCGCAGCGGCCAGATCGTGTCCAACAAAGTCAACGAGCACCCGGTGCCGGTGGAACAGATCGAGTGGTGAGTGCAGTGCAGAACAGTTATCGGAAAAATATCCTGCGCGAGATGAAAGGCAACATGAGCCGGATGGTATCACTGTTCGGCATCGTGATGCTGGGCGTGATGATGCTCACCGGTCTGATGAGCTTTGCCCCCAGTATGCGCATTGCCGGGCAGGAATACTTTGTGCAGCAGAATGTGTTTGACCTGCGGGTGCTTTCCACTCTCGGCCTGAGTGAGGAGGACGTTGGTGCCATCCAGAACACCGAGGGCGTAGAGGCCGTGATGCCGGTCAAATATCTGGATACGGAAGCCCAGTGGAAGGGCAAGGACGACACGGTCGTTGTGCGGGTGCAGCAGCTGGATGCTGACCCGGAGGCAGATACTGAAGAGAATATGAACCGTCTGGTTCTGCTCTCCGGCCGGATGCCGCAGGCAGACAATGAATGCGTCGTGCACGTCATGGGCTACGACGCAGAAGTGGAGCTGGGGGCTGCCCTGACCCTTCCGGATGATACGGATGGTATAAAATATAAAGAATATACGGTTGTGGGCACCGTGCAGGACCCGCAGCACATCTCGACAGACCAGGAAAGCAGCACAGCGGGCAATGGCCGCCTGAATGATATCGTCTTTGTGCCGGACGGCAGTTTGACCGCAGATTATTACACGGTCTGTTATATCAAGGTAAAAGATGCCGCGCAGTATGACAATTATTCGGATGAATACCAGGCAGCTGTGGATGTTGTGGCTGACCGGCTGGGAGCCATCAGCGATGCACAGTGCGTACAGCGCCGGGCGCAGCTGATCGACACAGCCAACGAGAAGCTGGACGAGGCCAAGCAGACCTACAGCGAGAAAAAGGCCGAGGCAGAGCAGCAGTTTGCAGAAGCCGAACGGCAGCTGGACGACGCGCAGAAACAGCTGGACGATGCCAAGGCGCAGCTGGAAGCGGGCGAAAAGGAATACAATGCCGGTAAAGTTCAGCTGAGCCAGCAGAAGCAGAACCTGCCCGATACGATGCAGAACGGTGCAGACCAGCTGGTGAGCGGTGAGGAGCAGCTGCTGGAATTTGAGGACCAGCTGCAGCAGATCGAGCTGCTGGTCAACCTGAAAAAGGTGGCAGACCCGCTGCTGAACTACGCACAAGCGGCACTGGACAATGCCCAGAAGGCGCTGGACGAAGCAGAGCCCGAGGACGAAGAATACACCGAGCTGCGGCAGGCTCTTGCTGTGGCGCAGAGTTCTTACGATAACATTTATAATCAGCTGCAGGGCTATCAGCAGCAGTTGGATGCCGGCAAACAGCAGATGTATGCCAATGCCCTGATCTCCTCGCCCACGCTGGACAATACCCAGCTGGTCACTGAGGCGAAAGCGGCTCTGCGCAAGATGAAGCTCTCCGTGCTGCAGGGCCAGCTGCAGCTGACCACCGGCACGGCAACGGCCTACTCGCAGTTTGAAGCCGCTGAACAGCAGCTTGCCGATGCCCGCACCAAACTGGATAACGGCTGGATCGAATACAACGACGGCGTCGAGCAGCTGGAAGCTTCCCGTAAGGAGTATGAGAGCAAAAAGGCGGATGCCGAACAGCAGCTTGCGGACGGCCAGCAGCAGATCAACGATGCCGAAGAGCAGGTCAGCCAGATCAAGAACGGCGAGTGGTATGTGCTGGACCGCAACAGCACCATCAGCTTTGTGACCTGGAGCCAGTATGCAGACCGCATGGATGCCATCGCCCGGGTGTTCCCGGTGTTCTTCTTCCTTGTGGCGGCGCTGGTTGCTACGACCACCATGACCCGCATGGTGGATGAGAACCGCCTGCAGATGGGCACTTTGAAAGCTCTTGGCTATTCCAAGGCCAGCATTGCAGGTAAATACCTGTTCTATGCCCTGACGGCCAGCGTGCTGGGCAGCATTGCCGGCATGGCCATCGGCTTTGTGGTCTTCCCCAGCATCATCTGGTATGCATATCAGATGATCTTCAGCCTGCCTACCTTCCACCTGCATTTCTATCCGGGTATGGCAGCGGCCAGTGTTCTGATCAGCGCAGCGGTCATCGGCCTGGCGACCTGGAGCGCCTGCCGCGCCAGCCTGCACGAGAAAACGGCAGCTCTGCTGCTGCCGCGCGCGCCGGTGGCGGGCAAACGCATCTTCCTCGAATACATCACCCCGCTGTGGAAGCATATGAGCTTCTCGCAGAAGACTACGGCCCGCAACCTGTTCCGCTATAAAAAGCGTTTCTTCATGACGGTGCTGGGTGTAGCAGGCTGCACGGCCCTGCTGCTCATTGGCTTCGGCATTCAGGATTCCATCCTGCCTATCATCTCCAAGCAGTCCACCGAGCTGACCCACAACGACCTGACCATCTCGCTCAGTGACGAAAAGGCCCTGACGCTGCAGAATGGTCTGGGCGATACGCTGGATAGCAGCAGTCAGGTGGAGAGCTGGGGTGCATTCTATACCAAGAATGTGTCCATCTACAATGCCGCCGGTGAGAGCGCCAGCGTCAGCGTGGTGGGTGCCGAGGACGATGCCCGCATGACCGAGTATCTCACCTTCCGCACCCGCAAAGGGCACAACGCCATCCCCTTTGAAGAAAACAGCGTCATCCTCACCGAGAAGACCGCCCTGAATCTGGGCGTGCAGGTGGGCGATTCCATCTGGGTAGAAAGCCCGGACGGCGAGCGGGTGAAGATGACCCTGACCGGCATTACGGAAAACTACATGTTCACCCGGCTGTACCTCTCCAATGCACAGCTGCAGAAGTTCCTTGGCACCAGCAACATTGCATGGAACACGGTGTACGGCAAGACCAGCTGTGACACCAGTGCTGCCTGCGACGCCATGCGGGAGGTGCTGCTGGCCTGCAACTATGTCAGCAGCGTCAGCTTTACCGAGGACACCACCTCCATGTTCAACAACCTCATTGGCAGCCTGAACTATGTGGTCATTCTGGTCATCGTCTGCGCAGCAGCGCTGGCGGCAGTGGTTCTGTATAACCTCATCAGCGTCAACCTGGCGGAGCGCAAAAAGGAACTGGCGACCATCAAGGTACTGGGCTTCTACGACAAAGAGGTCTATCGCTACATCTTCCGCGAGATCGACCTGCTGGCCCTCATCGGCTCCGGCCTTGGCCTGCTGATGGGCATCCCGCTGCACAAGTTCATCATCCTGACGGTGGAGATGGATCAGCTGATGTTCATCCGCACCAT
>ERZ808240.4978-NODE-4978-length-11193-cov-3.681271_pt1 | contig 11193 bp, 7 predicted proteins | sample MGYA00521084_ERZ808240 | MGnify/ENA primary metagenome ERZ808240 (study PRJEB31516, sample SAMN03275571) | gut metagenome | biome: mammalia-associated habitat; material: feces | host: Papio cynocephalus | place: Kenya | collected 2012-08-06 ... | reverse complement strand
CATGCTGGATTGGACTATCCGTCCAATGACAAAATTAATAATATAAGATATCCTTTTATTAAATTTAGAAATGGTAAGACAGATTGGAGAAAGTGAGGCGAAAAATAATGAAAACGCTGAATGATTATATGGCAATGTCCTATCGTATGGAAATTGTAGAAGATAGAGAAGAAGGCGGATTTGTTGTTTCTTATCCGGACTTACCAGGCTGTATTACTTGTGGTGAGACAATAGAACAGGCAATAGAAAATGCGAGAGATGCAAAAAGAGCGTGGATTGAAGCTGCAATAGAACAGGGAATAGAGATTCATGAGCCAGAGAGTTTGGAAGGCTATTCCGGGCAGTTTAAATTGAGAATTCCCAAGAGTCTGCACAGATCATTGGCGGAACATTCTAAGCAGGAAGGGATAAGTATGAATCAATATTGTGTTTATCTTCTCTCTAAAAATGATGCAATGTATTCAAGATAGAATATAAGAAATCTATTGGATTCTTATAAAAACTGATACAGAGTGTACACGAATTACAGAAATTATAATGAAAAAGAAATCAGATACACATGTAGAGACTAATATGTGGTAGAATAAACGGTAATTTGATAAAATATATCAATAGCAGGGTTTTGCCCTGCGTATTATTGACAGAAAATATAGAGAATCATATACTTATAACAGTGTTATATAACACTGTTACGGATTAGGAGGTACAGGTGTCTAAGCAAGTAGAAGGTGTTTCTGAAAAAATCGAAGCATGTGCAAAAAAGGAATTTCTGGAAAATGGATATGTTGATGCGTCACTGCGTACAATTGCAGCGGAAGCAGGAACGACGACAGGATCCATCTATTCACGGTATGGTGGAAAGGAAGGACTGTTTGCGGCAATCGTGGAACCGGCAGCGAAGGAGTTCACGGACATCTTCGTAGGTGTACAGGAACGGTTCCGTGAGAATGATCCGGAGGAGCAGCCAGAACTTCTGGATCAGTATTCGCAGACTGGAATGGAACTTTTGATGGATTACATGTATGATCATTTTGAAGAGTTTCAGTTGCTTGTAAATGGGGCATACGGTACAAAGTTCCAGAATTTTGTGGAGCATCTGGTCGAGATTGAGACGGAGTATACATACAAATACATGGAGGCAACGGGCCTGAAGTTCAAGGACGGAAAGCCTGTCACGAAGGAATTCATGCACATTATGAATAAGGCGTTATTTGAGAGCTTCTTTGAAGTTGTCCGACATGATATGTGTAAAGAAGATGCGATGGAATATGTCGTGATGCTCGAGAAATACCACAGTGCCGGCTGGGACATAATTTATAAGGAAGGCTGTGAGCAACCAGGAACTCAAGGGTAGAACAGAGTTAGCAGGAAAATGTACACAGTATTTCACATCTGATATAAGGCTGTTGAACATCATTATTTGACAGCCTATTGTTTAAAGTTTGAGTTAGTTAGAACTTACACAGAGATGATAAACAGACACTCCTGCCTTTTATCTCAATTTATAAATGAGAGTCAGCCTAGATAAACTTCAGATCTGTAACAACTGTTATATCCACGTAAATTCGACTGAACAAAAAGGAGGAGACGGGATATGAAGAAGGGTGAAAAGAAGCCGTCATCGATTCAGCGATTGTTTGAGTATGCCGGAAGTTATAAGTATCTGACGATCGCTTCGTGGGTACTTGCGACAATCAGCGCATTTGTTGCACTTGTCCCATTTTATTTTATATGGAGACTGATTCAGGAGGTGCTCCGGATAGCGCCGGATTACGGAAAAGCTGAGAATTTGTCCGGCTATGGCTGGAGTGCAGTGGGATTTGCAATCCTTGCCATGCTGATTTATATTGTAGGACTGATCTGCTCACATCTGGCAGCATTCCGAGTTCAGGCAAATATGCGCTCTCAGTTGATGCGTCATATCCTGACACTGCCACTTGGATTTATGGACGATGAAGGAAGCGGAAAAGTCCGCAAGATCGTCAACGAATCCAGCGCAGCAACGGAGACGTATCTTGCTCATCAGCTTCCGGACAAATGTGTGGCAACGGCAACACCAATTGGTCTGGCATTATTACTTCTTGTCTTTGACTGGAGGCTTGGAGTTCTGTGCCTGATTCCAGTCGTACTTGCATTTTTAGTTATGAGTGCCATGATGGGCGAGAACATGAAAAAGAAAATGGCAGAGTACCAGAATGCACTGGAAGAAATGTCCAGCGAGGCGGTAGAGTATGTCCGTGGAATCCCGGTTGTAAAAACATTTGGACAATCCGTATTTTCTTTTAAACGATTCCGTGATTCCATTAAAAAATATGAGAAATGGACAGTTTCCTATACAAAGGATCTGCGGATTCCGATGATGGGATACACCGTTGCAATCAATTCTGTATTTGCGATTATGATTGCCGGAACATTTCTCTTTGGAAATGTAAAAAGCGGCAATGTAGACAGTACATTTTTACTGAACCTGTTATTCTACATTATCATCACGCCGATTATTACCGTGACACTGACGAAAATGATGTATGCGGGTGAAAATACAATGGTAGTGGAAGATGCAATTGAACGAATTGACAGTATTATGGCAAGACAGCCGCTCGCACAGACCGGTACAGCAGAGATGCCAAAGGATACGTCCATTGCATTTGAAAATGTTTCCTTCCGCTATCCGGGAGCGAAAAAAGATGCGCTGCATGAGATTAATCTGAAAATCAGTGCCGGAGAGCAGGTCGCATTTGTCGGACCGTCCGGTGGTGGAAAAACGACACTTGCAAGACTGATTGCGAGATTTGCGGACGCGACGGAAGGTCAGATAAAAATTGGCGGAGCAGACGTGAAGAATATTGACCAGAAGGTACTTATGGATACGGTTTCCTTTGTGTTTCAGGACAGCCGTCTTCTGAAAATGTCTATTTTTGAAAATGTACGCATGGGAAAGAAAGATGCGACCCGCGAGGAAGTTGTGGAAGCGCTGAAAAATGCACAGTGCGAGGATATTATTGAGAAGCTTCCGAACGGTATCGACACGGTGATTGGTTCCAAAGGCACATACCTGTCAGGTGGAGAGGCGCAGCGAATTTCCATTGCAAGAGCAATGCTCAAAAATGCACCGATTCTGATTCTGGACGAGGCGACCGCATTTGCGGATCCGGATAATGAGGCGAAGGTTCAGGCAGCATTTAGCAAACTGTCACAGGGCAAGACGGTCATTATGATTGCACACAGACTTTCTTCTGTTGTAAATGCAGACCGGATCTGTGTATTGAAGGACGGCGAAATCTGCCAGTCTGGCAAACATGAGGAGCTGGAAAATGCAGATGGACTGTATGCGCATATGTGGGAAGAATACAACAAATCTGTGTGCTGGAAGGTAGGTGCGTAATATGAGTTTAAAAGAAAAACTGATGCATAAATATGCCCTTTCCGAGCAGGGCGCTGTGGACATGATTAAGGCATTTATCTCGGTCACAATTTCAGATATTGTTCTGATGTTTCCGGTAGCACTTCTTTACTATCTTGTAAAAGATTATATGGAAGGAACTCTTGCGGGCAGAGGCGGATTTTATATCGGAGGAATTCTGATTACGCTTGGACTGATCGGAGTGACAACATATTTTCAGTATAATGCAACATTTTTATCAACGTATGTAGAGAGCGGTGTCAGAAGAATTACACTGGCAGAGAAGCTTCGGAAGATTCCGTTATCTTTCTTTGGAAAGAAAGACCTGTCAGATTTGACGAGTACAATTATGGCGGATTGCGCACAAATGGAGACAGCATCTTCACATTTTATCCCGGAACTGGTCGGAGCATGCATTTCCACGGCGCTTGTGGCGAGTGGAATGTTCTTCTTCGACTGGCGCATGGCGCTTGCTGCATTGTGGGTACTTCCGATTTCCTTTATTATTGTGGGCTGCTCAGGAAAAGTGCAGAAAAGTCTGAATAAAAAGCAAATGGAACTGAAAATGGCTTGTGCAGACGGAATTCAGGAATGCCTGGAAAATGTGCGTGACCTGCGAGCTTATAACATGGAAGAGGAATATATGAAAGGCCTGGACAGTAGGATTAAAGCAGTGGAAAAACACGCCATTGTGACTGAGCTTGGAACAGCAGTCTTTGTCGGAAGCGCACAGATGATTCTGAAGCTTGGAATTGCTACAGTTGCCCTTGTAGGCGGTAGTCTGCTGGCAAAAGGCGAAATCGATGTCATTACATTTTTTATGTTCCTGCTGGTCGTATCCAGAATTTACGATCCGATGCAGGTATCCCTGCAGAACCTTGCGGCAATCATTGCATCTGATGTACAGAGCGCCCGACTGGACGAAATTCTGTCCCATGGTGTACAGGAAGGCTCTGAAGTTATGGACAACAAAGGTTACGATATTGAATTTTCAAATGTCGGATTTTCCTACAATAGTGGAGATGTGGTGCTGAAAAATGTATCATTTGTGGCAAAGCAGGGAGAAGTTACAGCGCTGATCGGACCGTCCGGTGGAGGAAAGACAACGGTTTCCAGACTGGCTTCCAGATTCTGGGACGCAAATCAGGGGAAAATCACTGTCGGTGGCATGGACATTTCCAAGATTGATCCGGAGACTTTAATGTCTCTGTATTCTATTGTGTTCCAAGACGTAACGTTGTTCAATAACACGATTATGGAAAATATCCGGATTGGTAAGAAGGATGCCACAGATGAAGAAGTTATTGCGGCAGCAAAGCTTGCACACTGTGACGAATTTGCTGAGAAGCTTTCCAACGGCTGGAATACAATGATTGGTGAAAATGGATCCGAGCTTTCCGGAGGAGAGCGTCAGAGAATTTCCATTGCCAGAGCATTTCTGAAAGATGCTCCAATCATTCTTCTGGACGAGGCGACCGCTTCGCTGGACGTAGACAATGAGACTATGATTCAGGAATCTCTGTCACGTCTGATCAAAGATAAGACTGTCATGATCATTGCACACCGAATGAGAACGGTTGCTGATGCAGACAAGATTGTTGTACTGAAAGACGGCGTGGTAGCTGAGAGCGGAAGCCCGACTGAACTGGAAAAGAAAAACGGTATTTATACCAATATGGTGAAGACACAGCTTCAGGCGACAGGCTGGAGTCTGTAAGAGTGTATTTTATACTGCTGGTAGATTCAGGTCTGCCGGCAGTTTTTATATAATAGGAAAATTCATTTCCTATTATATAAAAGCTTCCGGCAGGATGCGCACTGCGGCGTACAAGGATGATGTCGCGAGCGTCTACGTTTCACTTCGGTCGTTACTGGACGAGCGTCACTGGCGCTCAGCAACGCCGCAGGCGCTAGAATGTGCCAAGGCACATTCTTTGTTTTAGAAAATAAATATATTTTTTGGAACTTTTAACGATTGGTATTTCAGAAGATTTGTGAAAATAGGGTGGTATGAACGACAGTTCTATGCTATACTAAAAACACGAACATATATTCGAAATGATATAGAAAGGCGCAGGAAGTTCATGACAGAGGATATCAGAGATTTAATTATTCATGCAAGGAAGATGCCAAAAAGAGAGGCGATTTATGAGCCATTTCCGGAGGCACTTCATGAAGAGATAAAAGAATATTTGAGAAGCAATCAGATTGAAAAGCTGTATGCACATCAGGTGGAGATGTTTGAGGCGGCAAACTCGGGGGAAAATGTTGTGATTACGACCTCCACCGCCAGTGGTAAGACGTTATCATTCCTGTTGCCTGTGCTGCAGGAAATTCTTAACAATCCGCTGACAAGAGCTATCTTTGTCTATCCGACGAAAGCACTGGCCAGTGACCAGTACCGGGCATTGCAGCCAATTTTAAAATTTCTGGGAGAGGGAAAGATTGCGGCCGGTGTGTATGACGGGGATACGAAACCGGCAGAGCGTACAAGAATCCGTAAAAGTGCCAATATCATTCTGACTAACCCGGAGATGCTTAATTCGGCCTTTTTGCCGAACCACAGCAATTATGGATTCGATGCGATCTTTGCAAACTTAAAATATGTGGTGATTGATGAACTTCATTCTTATCGGGGAGCATTTGGAGCTCATCTTGCAAATGTATTTCGAAGAATGAGCCGTATCTGTCATTATTATCATTCCAGTCCACAGTTTCTATGCAGTTCTGCGACAATCGCGAATCCGGTAGAGCTTGCCGAGAAAATCTGTGGAAGTACATTTACCTTGATTGACCGGGACGGGGCACCTGCGCCGGAGAAGGAATACCGGATTGTGCAGCCGCCGGAGATTAAGGGAGAGAATGACAAGGCTTACGGAAGAATTGCGGCTTCTACAGTGGCGGCGAATCTGATTCCGGAACTGGTGGCAGATGACCGGCATTTCATTGCATTTGGACGCTCCAGGAGAAATGTGGAAGTCATCTTAAAGGAAGCAAAGGATAAGATGGACGCATCTGGATTCCTGGGCGCGGCAAGATGGGGCGCGAAGAATCCGGTTGATTTGATTGCGGGATATCGAGGCGGATACACGCCGGTAGAGAGAAAAGAAATTGAGCGCAAGATGATAGAGGGAGAACTGGCAGGACTGGTTTCTACCAATGCGCTGGAGCTTGGAATTGATATTGGAAAGCTGGATACGACGGTGATTGTGGGTTATCCGGGAACGCGGGCATCTTTCTGGCAGCAGAGCGGGCGTGCCGGAAGAAATGGGGCGTCCTGCATCAATTACCTGATTTTGGAGAATCAGCCGTTTGACCAGTACATTGCCATTGATCCGGAGTGGCTGTTTGCAAAAGAAAGTGAGAATGCGATTGTTGATCCGAATAATCTTCTGATTGAGTTGTCACATCTTCGCGCGGCGGCAGCAGAATTACCGCTATCCTTAGATGATATTGCATTGTTTCCGGATTTAGGTGAGGTAATCCCGGTCCTTCTGAATGCCGGAGAAGTGAAAAGCCTGGGCGGCCGATTTGCCTGGGCAGGACCTGCATTTCCGGCAGGAGACTACAGTATGCGTAACATGGATAAGACAAGATTCAAGCTGCTGGCGAAAGATGATGGCCATGAGATTACGGAGATGGACGAATCACAGGCTTATCATGAGATTCACCCGGGCGCAGTCTATATGCATGACAGTGTGTTGTATGAGGTGACGAAGATGGATCTTGTCAGCCGGACAGCGGAGGCAATTCCATTTGACGGGAATTATTATACTGTTCCGGCGGGAACAGAGGAGACCCGGATATTACAGACATTTGAAGAGGAAGAGTATCATAGAGTCACAAGACATTTTGGAGATGTCAATGTAAACGAAGTCATTTCCATGTTCAAAAAGTTACAATTCCATAATCATCAGAATTTAGGATATGTGACACTGACACAGCCGCTTCAGAAGGATTATGATACAGAAAGTACCTGGATTACGATGCCGGAAAATGTAGTTCGCGTGTATCGCAGCCTTCTTGTGCCAAACAGAGCCGGGGAACTGGTGCTGAATAATCATTTTGACGGGATAAAGCATGCCATCAAGAATACAGCTATGATGGTGACTATGACGGAACGGGACGATATTGACGTGACTATGTCTAATAATGCAGTCATTCCGGATTTGGATCCGAACCAGAAAGTATCTTTATTCATTTATGATAAATACGAAGGCGGGCTTGGGTATTCGGAGAAGATTTATGATCTTATTCCGGAGATTCTGGAGAATGCGATTAAAATGGTACGTGGCTGTCCGTGCAAAGACGGCTGCCCGGCGTGCGTAGGCGATTATAACCTGGACAAGAAGATGGTGCTCTGGGGACTGGAGAATCTTCTGGAAGAAAGCGCGGAGCCAGAGTATGTCAGAAAAGACATTCAGGAGCCACAACCGGCAATTCAAAAAGAATTTTCATTCTTCCGATTACAGGAAGAGTGGGGAAGACTCTGCAATGCGGTGATTCAAAATGGAGAATCCGGTGGAAGATTCCTTCAGACTGTGAAAAAAGTGGGGATAGAAGAGCATATTTTAACACTCACTGTGGAAAACGAGTTTTATGCAGGGTGGCTTCTGGAAGCAGATAATCTGAAAAGTATTGAAAATATTCTCAGGTATCATGCCATCTGTCCGGCGGATATGCAGATCCGGGTAATCTGTGAGACAGAGGCACTTGGCGAGAAAGAATTAAAAGAGCAGAAAAAGAAGAAAGAACGATTAAAAAGGCGGTATGATGAACAGCTTGGAAAATAGACAATTGAATCAGTATCAGGAGGCTGCGGTACTGGACAACAGTCCTGCATGTATTGTGAATGCCAATGTAGGAAGCGGTAAGACAACAGTGCTGACTAGAAAAGTCCAGTATCTTCATGAAGTTAAAAATGTGCCATATGAAAAGATGGTCGTTCTGACATTTACCAACAAAGCAGCAGATGAGATTGCAAAGCGCCTGGTAAGAAATGAAGTAAAGGCACAGGAGAAGATGACCGAAGAACAGTTCTGGGGATTTGGTACTTTTCATAGTGTTGCACTGCGCTTGTTGCGGAAGTTCCTGCCGGAAGCGGAATTTGCAAACGGCAGCAAAGAGCAAGCGCGAAATGCTTCTGAAGATTCTGAAGATGTAAGTGAGACACCGACCTGGAATCGTGATTTCACAGTGATCGAACCGGAAGAAGAGATGGCAATGCTTCTAAGTCTTGCATCGGAACACGGATACAAGATTAAGTATCAGAACCGCTTAAAGTCCCGTATGGAACCGGACTATGAAGCTTATCTCCAGGGAAAAGAAAAAGGCAGGTACAAGGACGATCTGTTCCGCATATTTCCGCTTCTGGAAAAACAGAAGAGACTGGAGAATAAGATGTCGTTTGCGGACTTGTTAAGAGAAGGGACCCGGATTGCACGAGCTCACCGCGAAGAAATCGGACTGCAGTGGATGATCGTGGATGAGGTTCAGGATAGTGACCGGAAGCAGCTGGAATTTCTGGAAGCGTTAAAAGGCGAAGGTACGGACACCAGATTCTTTGCGGTGGGAGATCCCAATCAGGTCATCTATAGCTGGCGTGGGACAGAACCGAACATGTTCTTTTTGATTAAGAACAGATTTGAGGCAAAGGAGCTGTTTCTTCCAATCAATTACCGTTCCAGTGAAGTGATTCTTGAGGCAGCTGACCGTTTTCTACAGTTTGGCGGCAAGATAGAAGGAAGCCTGGAACGTGGAGAGAAGATACTTGTAAAAAATCATTATGATCCATTTATGGAGGCCGAATACCTGGTGGAGAGAATTCGGGAACTTGTTGTACAGGGAATGGATTATAATCAGATTGCAATTTTTTACCGGGTGAAAAAGCAGGCAGAAATTCTGGAGAAAGTCTTTGAGCGAGAAGAAATCCCATTCGAGTTTCCGGCAAAGAAGGATGAAGATGAGGAACTGGTGCCGGAAAGACCACACATGATTCAAGAGATGAACATATCCGAAGAAGAACGCAAAGAACAGGTGAAACGTCCGGCAGTCCACTTTCTGACTTTACACGCCTCCAAGGGCCTGGAATTTGACTATGTCTTTATCATAGGTATGAATCCGGGATTGATTCCGCTTCGATGTAAGAATATGGAGCAGGAAGAAGAGGAACGCAGACTTTTCTTTGTAGGTCTTACAAGAGCCAGAAAGAATCTGGAGTTATCCTATTATACGAACCCAACGATTCCGGGAGCCTTCGAAGGTCCGAGTAAATATTTACGGATGATTCCGGAGGCTTTGCTGGATTGGGAAGAAAGACCGGGAAGTGCCGCAAGAAAAGCAAACTTACAGAAGATGCGAAGAGAAGCAAGCGGGCTGGTACGTGAAAAGCAGTTAAGTCAGGCCGTGGCTCATGAGGAAACTTTGCAGAATCAGGAAAGTGCAGCTCAGAACAACTTCACATCGGAGCGGCGGGGCAGACACCCGAAATATGGGGAAGGGGTTATTACTTCGGAAGACGAGATGACCATTGAACTTGAGTTCCCGGGCTATGGAAAGAAGCAATTCTTAAAGGCATTTGAAGAGGTGGAGGTGCTTGAAAACGAATAATTTAATTTTAGATTTTTCGCATGTATATCGTGATGAAAATCTTCCGGAAGACAATAAGGTACATTGGATTGACTGTTCGGATATAGAGGAGAGTGACCTTTACTGCTCAGAAACTGCAGCAAAAGAAATCTGGAGCAGAATCAAATCCTATGGAATATCCGGAATACATTTTGTGGATTCCGGCAATTATCATTATATGACAAAAATTATGACAGATCATATAAAAGAGCCATTTTCATTGATCTTATTTGACCATCATACAGATATGCAAAAGCCTTTAATTGAAAATGTAATAAGTTGTGGGGACTGGGCAGGAGCGGTGTTGAAAGAGAATGAATATCTACAGCAGCTTGTGATGATTGGACCACAAGAAAACGATATCCGTCAGATTGATTTGCCGGCAAATCGATTGATTACATTTTCATTAGAAGAATTAAAAAGCGGAGCAGGAAAAGAAAAGCTCGAAATGATGAAAAAGACAGTGCCGCTTTATTTATCAGTAGATAAAGACATTCTGGATGAACGTTACTCAGAGACGAACTGGAATCAGGGACAGATGTCGCTTTCGATGCTGGAGCATTTACTGAAAGAATTTCTGAATATGGGGAAAATATTGGGCATTGACATTTGTGGTGAATGTCAAATGGGAATTCCGTTACCGGAGTATTTGGAAGCGGAAGCGACAAATGCCAGAACGAACGAAGAATTATTCCGATTTTTGATGAGAAATATGTCTTGATGAATGTCTCGTGGAAATATATGAGAAGTAAAGAGATGATTCTAAAATTTTAAGAAATATTTGTGGAAAAGCATGTACATAAATGGGCTCTTGTGCTATACTTCTCTACGTTTATTGATAAGTAGTATTAAAAACTATGTGTTGCGGAAAGAATGTAATTTAAACTTCCGCAGGTATATGATAATATTTAAAAATGCAGTTTTGAGAGGTATTAGTTATGCAAAAGAAAGTTCAGATTGTCAGCGACGGTTCCCTGGATCTTTCAAGGGAAATTACAGATGCGCAGGATATAGAAGTCGTGCCATTTTATGTATCATTTGACAGTGAGACATATAAAAAAGAAATCGATGAGATTGGAGTCCGGGAGTTTTATCAGGAAATGGTAGACCATCCGGATGTATTCCCAAAGTCTTCCATGCCATCTGTGGATGATTTTTATCAGGTG
>ERZ808240.4976-NODE-4976-length-11194-cov-5.519706_pt1 | contig 11194 bp, 8 predicted proteins | sample MGYA00521084_ERZ808240 | MGnify/ENA primary metagenome ERZ808240 (study PRJEB31516, sample SAMN03275571) | gut metagenome | biome: mammalia-associated habitat; material: feces | host: Papio cynocephalus | place: Kenya | collected 2012-08-06 ... | reverse complement strand
GCACTTCAAATATAAAAATAATTATGAACACCTACTTATAAATTAATTTTGAATATCTACTTATAGTATATCGTTACAATTAATAGTTAAATTCGCCAAATTCGCTTTTGATAGTAAGTGAGCGTTTGCCTTCTTCAATATGTCCAACGATTTGTGCATCAATGTTAAAGCTCTTGCTGATAGCAATAACCTTTTCGGCAATTTCGGGACTTACATATACCTCTAGGCGGTGGCCCATATTAAACACTTTATACATTTCGGCCCAATCGGTTCCACTCTGTTCAGCAATAGCTTTGAAAAGGGGAGGCACGGGGAACATATTGTCTTTAATTACACGGCAATTTTCGCCAACAAAGTGCAATACTTTAGTTTGTGCACCACCGGTGCAATGAACCATACCATGGATTTCGGGACGCAGTTCATCAAGTAATTTCTTAACAACAGGTGCATAAGTTCTTGTTGGCGAAAGCACCAATTTACCTGCATTGATAGGCGAACCTTCAACCTTGTCAGTAAGTTTATAACCCCCACTATAAACAAGTTCTTCGGGCACAGCATGGTCGTAACTTTCTGGATATTTCTCTGCAAGATACTTGGCAAACACGTCGTGACGAGCTGAGGTCAAGCCGTTTGACCCCATACCTCCATTGTACTCTTTCTCATAGGTAGCTTGTCCACATGACGAAAGACCTACAATAACATCGCCTGGACGTATGTTAGCATTGTTGATAACATCTTTACGCTTCATACGGCAAGTAACGGTAGAGTCCACAATTATAGTACGAACAAGGTCGCCCACGTCGGCAGTTTCGCCACCTGTAGCGTAGATGCCTACGCCCATATCGCGCATTTGTTGTAGCAGTTCGTCGGTACCATTGATGATAGCCGAAATCACTTCGCCAGGTATCAGCATTTTGTTGCGTCCGATGGTGGAACTAACAAGGATATTGTCTACAGCACCCACGCAGAGCAAGTCGTCTGTGTTCATAATAAGCGCATCTTGTGCAATACCTTTCCATACTGAAAGGTCGCCAGTTTCCTTCCAATACATATAGGCAAGGCTCGATTTTGTGCCAGCGCCATCGGCGTGCATAATGTTGCAGTATTCGGGGTCACCACCCAAAATATCGGGGATGATTTTGCAAAAAGCTTGTGGGAAAATTCCCTTGTCAATATTCTTAATGGCGTTGTGCACGTCTTCTTTCATGGCGGATACACCGCGCATCATGTAACGTTGTTTGCTATCCATGAGTTTTATTTATAGATATGATTTTCAGTGTTATTTGGTTTTGTTACTTAAAACTCTACTTGAGGTGCTTTATCCGTACCTATCTCTGCTTCGAAAGCAGTTTTCTTGTCAAATCCGAACATACCTGCTACAATGTTTGATGGAAAACGTCTCACCTTTATATTGTAGTCCTTTACAAATTCGTTATATTGCCGGCGACTCTCATTGATACGATTTTCTGTGCCTTCAAGTTGAGCTTGGAGTTCAGAAAAGTTTTCGTTAGCTTTCAGGTCTGGATAATTTTCAGAGATTGCCAACAACTTGCCCAATGCTTGCGATAATTCGCCTTGTGCAGTTTGATATTGCTTAAGTTTTTCGGGGGTAAGGTTCTCAGCGTCCACTGTTATTTGTGTAGCTTTAGCACGAGTTTTTACCACATTTTCGAGTGTTCCACTCTCGTGTTTGGCATATCCCTTTACCGTATTAACTAAGTTAGGAATAAGGTCTGCACGACGTTGATATTGCGATTGAATGTTGCTCCAAGCCGTAGTAACGGCTTCGTCTTTAGCCACCAACGAGTTATAGGTGGTGAGCGTACCAACAGCAAGAATAAGGATAATAATGCCAACAATGAGCAAGGTTATTGTGCCTTTTTTCATATTTTTTGTTGTTATAAAATTGCTTATTTATAAATGGTTTTCAAGTTAGCTTTAAACTTTTGCTTTAGGAAGTTTTGTATATTAAATCAGAGTTTCATATAACTTTGTCTAAAAACGTCCGCCACTACCACCACCACCGAATGTACCACCGCCAAACGTACCTCCGCTAAATCCGCCCGAAGAGCCGTTGCTCATACTCCCACCAAATATAATAGGTGGAATAGCGCCACCATTGTCAAGGTTGTCGATGTCTGTATAAAGCGTCCGTTCTTGTCCGCAATGTGGACATTTGTATAAGGTTCTAAGTTTATAGCTATTCGAATTAATTAGACGCACTTTCTCTTTTTTTACAAGCTGCATCTTCTTGCCACACTTCGGACATTTATATTTTTTTTGTTCCTTTATGTATAGAAATACAAAGAGTCCTATCAAGAAGAACATTGCAGTTGCCAAGCCGCTCCACATTGCAGCAGTGTCGTCATCTGTAGCCTCCTCCGAGAGTAGCGATTTGTCGTTGTTTAGGTATCCTTTAATAGCAGCAATGGTATTAACGATAGCCCCATCCCAATTGCTTCTTTTTAGTTCAGGCAGCATCACTTGGTTCTGTATGCGTCGGCAGATGGCATCGGGCAGACTGCCTTCGAGTCCGTTGCCCGTAAGTATTTGGTAGCTATGGTCTTCAGTAGCAAGCACGATAATAAGTCCATTATTTTGCTTCTTAGTTCCGATGCCATATTTCTTGCCAAGTTCCATAGCAAACTGATAGGGGTCGTCTCCTTCAATCTGCTTAACCGCAACAACAATAGTTTGAATGCCTTTTTCTTTTTTCAACGAAAGTAGCATTTGGTTGGTACTATCTACGGCTGTTGCCGTCATTACGCCATCGGGATTGCACACCATTTTTCTGTAGTCGCGTAAGTACTCCATTGGCAAGCTTTTAGCCGACCACTTTGTAGCCATTGCCTCCAAAGTTGTCAAGCATAGAGCCATTATGATAAGTAATAATTTACGCATATTTACAAATGTTATAGCGGTGTTGCTATGCAAAGATACTGCAATCAGTTGAATTAATCTAAAAACACAACGAAAATACTTACTTGCTTTTTAATTATTGATATTTTAATATAGAAAATTTGATTAAACAATATAAAATTTTGAACTTTGCATCTATCTTTTGCAAAGTTTATTCTATTTGCATGTTCACTCAAAAGGAAAGAAACGATGTATTGGGGTATATGTATATGGGTATTTTGCAATGTATATTCACCTCAACCAAGATGATGAAACCTATAAAACATTAATCAAAGTAAATAAATGATGTTTAAAAATTCGCTTAAGCGTATAACGCTTTTATGGAGTTTGCTTTGTTTTGCCTTGCTTGTACAAGCACAGGCGCCTTCGGGCTATTATAACAAAGCAAAAGGTGCTAAAGGAAAAGCCTTGAAAACAGCACTTTATTCGGTTATAAGTGCCCATAAGCAGTTGAGCTACGACTATTTGTGGACTGCTTATAAAACTACTGATGTGCGCCCAGATGGTAAAATTTGGGATATTTACTCAAACGCAACAAACTATGTTCCTGGTAGCAAGAGCCAGGGCGCAAGTGCCTCAAAGGAGGGCGATGGATACAACCGTGAACACTCCATGCCCAAAAGTTGGTTTAGTAAGGCTGCGCCAATGGTAACAGACTTGATGCACGTTATTCCTACTGATGCTTACGTAAATGGTCGCCGCTCAAACTATCCTTATGGCGAGACAAAAGGTGAAAAATACTCGTCGAAAGATGGTTTTAGCAAGCTTGGAAACTGCACTGTACCAGGATATTCGGGCATTGTGTTTGAACCAGCCGATGAATATAAGGGCGACGTAGCACGCATTTACTTCTATATGGCTACATGCTACGAAAATCGCATTTCATCGTGGAGTTCACCCATGTTATCAGGCAACTCTTATCCTGCTTATGCAGATTGGGCTATTACCATGTTGCTACGTTGGGCACAAGAGGACCCCGTAAGCCAAAAGGAAATTGATCGTAATAATGCCGTGTATAAAATACAAGGCAATCGCAACCCGTTTGTAGATTATCCTGGCTTGGAACAATATGTTTGGGGCAGCAAAACATCTACGGCTTTCGACCCCGACAACTATAGTGGTGGCTCGGTAGACCCCACACCCGATCCAAAACCTGAGCCTTCTGAGATTGTGGCTCCAACCTTCAGCCCAGTAGCTGGAGTGGTTGAGAAAGGCACAACTGTTACCATCTCTACTACCACTCAAGGTGCAACAGTATATTATACTGTAAATCAAGGAGAACTACAAACTGCTTACATGTCGGCATCGGTGCAAATTAATGAGAATAGCACTATCAAGGCATACGCTATGCTTGGCGACAGCAAGAGCGAAGAGGTTAGTGCCACTTACACGCTTCCGAGCCAACCAGTTGTAGGCGATAATGTTTACACCTTGGTAACTGATGAGAGCAAACTTCAGGCTGGCAAGAACTATCTTATGGTATGTCCTTCAAAGAGTCTTGCACTTTCGTGCGCTGCTCCAGAAGAGAGATTTCGTAAAGGCACAGAGGTGTACATCAATACAGATAATACTATTGAGACCGACGTGAATGCCAACAATGGCCCACTTGCCATCGTATTGGGTGGTAGCAAAGGAGCTTGGACACTCTACGATAGTGTAAACAAGCTATACTTGGCAGTAGTTACAGATAAGAACCAACTTAATTCTGTTCAAGAACTAAATGACAATGCCCTATGGGACATTTTAGTGACCGCCGATGGCGAGGCTACAATTTCAAATGCTGTATATAGCAAACGCTCTATTCGCTACAATCCTTCTTCGCCACGTTTTGCCACTTATACGCAAGGACAAAATGCCGTAGAACTTTATGCACAAGCTACTTCTACCGACATACAGTTCATTGAAAAGCAAGCTAATGGCAATATCATGGTGTTTGATGTGAATGGTCGCTACGTTCGTACCGCTCCAACGGTGACTGAAGCACTCAAGCATTTGCCCAAAGGCATCTATGTGGTAAATGGCAAGAAAGTACTTGTAAAGTAATTATCCCTCAGACGGAACAATATAAGGTGTGCAAAAGCTCCAATACACTTGGAGCCTTTGCACACCTTTTTTGTGGACTTTTATTAACATTTGGATCTTATCAAATAGAAATGAGGTGTTAATGATTTTGACCTACTTATCAGTCGTTGATTATTAATAATATATACAAGCGTTCATAACTTTAATAAAATTGAGCGGAACAATTGATAGTTGAATTTTTAAAATTTATAAGCGTTACAAATTCAGAGCGGACGCATGTTATACCCATGTTAATAAAAAACGCATCCGCCACACTTCTTGAACAAGCGTGACGGATGTTTGCTTATAGATAGCCCTTAAGGACTAATATCGTTAAATTTTTAGAGTTCGTTGGTAACAACGTTACCCATTTGCATCACATAGGTGAGCTTCAAGTCATCGTCGAACATCATGAGGTCGGCATCCTTGCCAGCCTCGAGCGAACCCTTGCGGTCGTAAACGCCCATAATCTTAGCTGGTGTTTCGCTTGCCATACGGCAGGCATCTGCCAAGGGGATGTTTGCCATTTGTACGCAAGTGCGGATAAGGCGGTCCATTGTAGCAATAGAGCCTGCAAGTGCTGAACGATCGGCAAGCTTGCACACGCCATCTTCAAGGATAACGCGGGGATCAAACGCAGCATCACCCTCAGTGGCAGCGCAAGCCAACGAGTCGGTGATGAGTGCAGTTTTCTCAACACCCTTGATTTGATAAATCATACGCAACATTACGGGAGGTACGTGTATGCCGTCGGCAATCATTTCTACCGTCATGTCTTGTTCGGCAAAGATGCTCTCTACTGTACCAGGAACTTTAAACTCGCGGTTTTTATAAACCACGGGCATGGCATTGTAGAAGTGAGTGGCGTGGGTCATGCCAGCATCGTGTGCTGCTACTACATCTTCATATTTGGCGCGAGTGTGTGCAATGGCTGGTAAGACGCCATGCTTTTTGCAGGCTGTGATAAACTCAACAGACCCTGGGAGTTCAGGAGCTTCGTCCCAACGTTTTAAGCACTTATAAGTGTCGAGCAGAGGTTCGTATTCTTCGGGCACAGGAGCTTTAATCCATTCAGGAATTTGTGCGCCTGCTTGTGCTGGATTGAAGTAAGGACCTTCAAGGTGTAGACCCAATACGGGACTATTTTCTTCGGCCATCAACTTGTCGCATGTTTTGCATGCTGCCTCAATCATAGGCACGGTTGAAGATGATAGAGTAGGGAAGATAGAGGTGGTACCGTGCTTCATGTGAGCGTTGATTGCCACTCTGAAGGCCTCTTCGGTTCCTTCCATAAAGTCGCGACCACCGCCACCATGAACGTGCATCTCAATGCCACCAGGAACAACAACACATCCCTTAGCATCGATGATTTCGGCATTTTCTACGTGTAGGTCACAGTTTGATACGGCTTTAATTTTGTTGCCTTCGATGATTACAGATCCGCCCTCAAGCCAGCCTTGTGGGGTGAGAATGCGACCATTGATAATTTGCTTGAGCATGATAGATATAAAGTTTGTAGGGGTTGCACAACGAATGAACAATGAAAAAAATCTTGAAAATAAATTAATTTAGTTCATTTACTTACTCTATGTATGCAACTCATGTTTGTTATGTATAGCAAAGGTACGTATTAATTTTTTAACTTTGCACTCAAAACAAAAAGAATTAACAATGAAGGAACGTATAGACAGACGTCTGCGACCACGCCGACGTGGATGGGTGGCATTGTTGCCATTGCTTTTTTTAGTGTTGGTGATGGCCACTATTGGAGTGGTGATGGGTGGATTTTCAAAGGTGCCAATGACTATTGTATTTGTAGTTACGGGCATCGTATCGCTCTTCACGCTCAGAGGTTATAGCGTTGAAGAAAGGGTAAGGGTGTTCTCGCAAGGCGCTGGTGGTAGCAATTTACTTTTAATGGTGTGTATATTCATACTTGCAGGTGCTTTTGCATCGTCGGCAAAGGCAATGGGGGCAGTTACAGCAACGGTAGATCTTACCATGATGTGCTTGCCTAAGTCAATATTGCTTGCCGGCTTATTTGTGGCATCGTGTGTAGTGTCTATCTGTATTGGCACATCGGTGGGCACAATAGTGGCTTTGGTACCTATGGCAGCAGAACTTTCGGTGCGCACAGGCATGCTATTGCCTCTCATTGTTGCAGCCGTAGTTGGCGGCTCGTTTTTTGGTGATAATCTGTCGTTTATTTCAGATACAACGGTGGCCGCCACACGCACTCAAGGATGCTCCATGCGCGATAAGTTTCGCACAAACTTTTTAATTGTGTTGCCTGCTGCATTGGTTTGTTTTGTGCTTTATGTTGTAATGGGGCTTGAGGGCAACCAAACCACCTATGCACTTAACAATGACTTGCACCTATGGCGTGTGTTGCCCTATGTGGTGGTGCTCGTAACGGCTATATTGGGCATGAACGTGTTGTTGGTGCTATGCATTGGTTTGCTCTTGACAGGCATTGTAGGCATTGCAGACGGGGCTTATAATGTTGCGGGTTGGATTAATGCTATGGCTGAGGGCATATCGGGCATGGGCGATTTGATACTAATATCCATGATGGCGGGCGGACTGCTTGCGGTGGTACGCTGTGGTGGAGGCGTTACTTATTTGGTACGCGCATTGACCAAAAGGGTACACACAAGGCGTGGTGCCGAGTGTTGCATATCGGCTCTTGTGGCTCTAACCAACTGCTGTACAGCCAACAATACGGTGGCGATTTTGTCAATAGGTTCTATTACAAAAGATATTAGCGAACGTTTTGGAGTGGACAAACGCAGAGCTGCCAGTTTGCTCGACATCTTCTCGTGTGTGGTACAAGGTATCATTCCTTATGGTGCACAATTGCTCATGGCAAGCGGATTGGCACTTATAAGTCCGGTGCAGATAGTTCCATATTTGTATTACCCTATGTTGCTTTCGGTGTCGGCATTGATTAGCATTGTGTTGTATAAAAAACGTAAATGATATAAACTATAAAAATGGTAAGACGAAGGAAGAAAAGCAACAAGCGTTTGCTACTCTTTAAACTATTATTGCTTGTGGCGTTTGTATGTGGAGTGTTCTTTGCAGTACGCCGTTGCATAAAGGGCAACGATGCTTTATCGCAGGAAAAGAAAGAAGCTCTGATGCCTCATATCAACGATTCGCTAACAAACGAGATGTGTAATGATACGGCTACAGCCGAAATGGATAGTACCATAAAGAAATACCTTAAGCGATGGGAAATAAATGGTGCGCAATTGGCTGTATCGCGCAACGATTCGTTGGTTTATGCCAAGGGATTTGGCTGGGCGGAGAAGGAAAAAAACTTGCCAATGAAGCCTGGCAACATCATGCGCATTGCCTCCGTATCGAAGTTGCTTACGGCTGTTGGCGTAATGAAGTTGCAAGAGATGGGCAAGGTGCACCTGTCCGATCATGTGTTTGGGCCTAAGGGCATACTCAACGACACAGCCTTTACGAATGCCATTACAGACAAACGCTATTTTGACATCACAGTGGAGCAACTCTTAAGACATAAGGCGGGATTTACGCGCTATGCGGGCGACCCTATGTTTTCAACACGCTACATCATGATGCAAAATCATCTGACAACACCGCCCGACCACAAGCAGTTGTTGGAGATTGTGCTTAAAAGACATTTGGGCTATACTCCAGGCGAGGGACAGAAGTATTGCAACATAGGTTATACCTTACTATCACTAATCATTGAAAAGCGTTCGGGCATGTCGTACGAGGCGTTTATGCAAAAAAATGTGTTGCATCCTGCGGGTTGTTTCGGCTTTAAAATAGCGGGAAATTACTACCAGGACAAATACCCCAACGAAGTAAAATACTATATGCACAAAGAGGCGCAACCTATTGAAGAGTTCAACAATAGCGGACGTATGGTGGTAAAATGCTATGGCGAGAACAATATACCCCAACTCTTAGGAGCTGGCGCATGGTGTGGTTCGGCAGCCGAATTGTGCCATTTAGTATCGGCCATCGACGGAGATACGCATTATCCCGACGTTATCTCTAAACAGTCGGTAGAGGCTATGACCAAGGACATGGGCGACCACAAATTCTCGCTCGGATGGAACTTTACTCCCGTTGGCAAACCTTGGACGCGTACTGGAACTCTCTCTGGCACGAGTGCCTTAGTGGTGCGCTTTCCTGATACAAACCAGTGTTGGGTGTTGCTAACCAACACAAGCACATGGAAGGGACAAGGCTTTGCTAAAGACACCATGGAACTATTTGAAAAACTTAGGAAAAAATATGGAAACGCTATGAAACCTCTCGGTGTGGAGTTCGCTCGAAAGTAACGTAAGCATCCCATCCAAGCGCTATTGTTGATTAAATGCTGCTTGGATGGGATGCTTGCGTTATATGTTGTTTTAGCTTCTGAAAATGCTACACATTGAAATAGCATACATCAAAGTCTGTGGCTTGAGCGTACGAGGTTAAAAGCCGTTTCACGTATTCGGCAGCTTCTTTAAGGCTCTCTTGTTTACCATCATAAGCATTGATAAGCACAAGCAGATGTTTCGTTGTTAGCTGCGTCATAGTTCGTGTAGAGTCGCTTGTAGGAGTGGCAAATGCTCCAGCACCATCACGATAAACGGGCAGATTCTCAATGTTTATTACGCCTCTTCCAATGCCTTCGTATGGTTCGCCTTTATGTCCTATGCCAAGTGTAATGGCGTTGCCTTGTAATTGGTCCATGTCTATTGCTCCAGCAGCATAGCCCGAGTGGAGAGACAGCAAGTTTACGATGTCTACTATAGTATTTATCTTATATAAGCCTTTACCCTGAATGGCTCTTCTTGAAAGTTGCTCACATGCAGGGCGGTATCTGCTAGGATCTTTACCGAACACACGATAGGCTTGGCGTGTGGCGTTTATGCCAGAACGCTCTTTAATAGACGACGTATCAAAGTGTTGCTGCAAATAGGTGAGTTCATCGTTAATTTCGTTCCATAAAGAAGCTGAAGTCTCACTATTATGTGCAGTGCACATAACTGCTGCCCCACAAAATTTGGGGCATAAATTAGTAAATTTAGGGTCAATACTGATTTGTAACATATATTACTTTCTTCGCTTAAAGCACCTACTTAAAAAACAGAGATGCTCAATTTTTATGCTGGTTACAACATGCTGAGCATCTCTGTTAGAGAAGTTTATTTCTGCTTTAGATTATTTATATCTTTAATTTCTGCATCAATGTAATAATGCTTTAAAATATCGGTGTAGTTATAGCCTTTGTCTGCCATAACAGCAGCACCTATTTGACACAAACCTACGCCATGTCCCCAACCAGCACCAATGAGTACAAATTTCTGAGGAACGTTGGTATGTTCGTCCAAACCATGACGTTCAACAACAAATGCTGAACTATAAAGGTGTGTATCTGATAGCAATCTTCTTATCTCCAATTCCTTGCCCACAACGAGCTGACCTTCAGTTCCCACAATACGCAAGCGAATGATGCGTCCACTTGCACCGCGTTCAACAGGTTGCAAGTCAATGATACTGCCAAACTTTTGTTCAGTTCTCTTCTCTATGAGTTCGCGCACTTTCTCTTGCGATAGCTCAACACGCCATCGGTAAAAGTCGGGAGTCTCCTGGTCGTAAGAGTTGAGCACTTGTTTAAGCAGATGCACATCGTGAGTGTTGCAATAAGCTTGTGGCGATGTTCTAATCCACTTTTCGGCTTCTTCCTCTATGGTTAGGTCTGGCATTCCGTCTTGTTCGGCATCGCGTATAGGCTGTAGGTAATGGTAGTCAGTGTTTCCCCAGCAACTGCTAAATCTTTCAGACACGCCACCACAACATTTTGAGAAACGAGCATCACACAAATGGCCATCATAGATAAGTACCTCGCCCATAGTCTCTTTAACAGCTTGCTTCACTTGGGGAGAGGTGGCACGAGTAATACCTTGATACCTTTGGCAATGGTCGTCAGCACATACGTCGTATAGTGTATGGTCAGAACGGTCGTGCCAACGCAATACCTCGCCAGGGTGGTGAACAAAGTTGAAAAAATCGTTTGAACGGCCCTCGCCCTCTAATCGATGAAGCATTTGGCTGTAAACCCAACTGCGCGACACAACGGCATGTGACTTTAATAGCCCGATAGACGATGTTGCACTCATCTCCGATGAAATAACGCTCTCCAAATACGACTCTACCGAGAGTTCGTTGATTACCACAA
>ERZ808240.4975-NODE-4975-length-11195-cov-6.025763_pt1 | contig 11195 bp, 10 predicted proteins | sample MGYA00521084_ERZ808240 | MGnify/ENA primary metagenome ERZ808240 (study PRJEB31516, sample SAMN03275571) | gut metagenome | biome: mammalia-associated habitat; material: feces | host: Papio cynocephalus | place: Kenya | collected 2012-08-06 ... | reverse complement strand
AATGCTTCTCTTGGAATTCCAAAAACACTTTCTGAAGTAGGTGTGACAGAGGATAAGATTCCACAGATGGCAGCAGATGCCATGAAGAGTGGTAACATTGCTGCAAACCCTCGTCAGACAACTTTGAAAGATGTGGAGATGCTGTACCGTAAAGCATTGTAAGATCATTTACAAATAAGAAGAACTGCCGGTAATTGTTCCTGTGTATAAGAAGATAGGAAACTTTCGTATAAGATTGCATTATCGTGATAAAAGAGTTAAAATATAAAGGTATATGACTATCACAGATGAATGTTGGAGGTACGATATGAAGGTAGCAATTATTACAGCAAATACAGATATATACAAAGGTACAAAAGAAAATGAAAGTGGAGAGGCAGTAAAGCTTGTAGTGGAAGAAGCTGGCCTGGAAGTTGTGTTTATGAGAGCATTGCCACTGGACAGAGAAGTGCTGTCAGCGATTATGAAACGTATGGCAGACGGAAAAGCGGCAGATCTGATTCTTACCACAGGCGGAGCAGGATGTAATCCGGAAGACTGTACACCGGAAGCAACAATGGACATTGTAGACAGACCGGTTCCGGGAATTCCAGAAGCAATGCGTGCACATACGATGAAGCTTACCAGACGCAGTATGTTGAACAGAAGTGCAGCAGGAATCTGCGGGGAAACCCTGATCGTGAATCTTCCGGGGAAAGCACAGGCCGTAAAAGAAAGCCTGAGATATTTGCTCCCGGAACTTGTACATGCCGTTAAGGTTATCAAGAAAGAGGCGTAAGAGATGAAGGTGACGTACCTGGATCACAGTGGATTTATAGTAGAATATAAATCGTATGTGTTGATTTTCGACTGGTACAGAGGACAACTTCCGGAATTTGGATCACAGAAAAAGATCTATGTATTTGCCAGCCATTCGCATTATGACCATTTCAACAAAAAGATATTCGGATGGAAAAAGCAGTACCCGGATATCCAATATATTCTATCGTCGGACATTTCCGGTGGAGAAGATCTGGAACAGGTTACATATGTAACAGCAGACAGGGAATATCAGTTTGGTGATATAAAAGTGCAGACTCTTCATTCTACGGATGAAGGTGTTGCGTTTGTTGTGAATGTAGAAGACAAAGTAATCTATCATGCAGGTGATCTGAACTGGTGGCACTGGAAAGAAGAAAGCGATAGTTATAATGAACAGATGCGAAAAGATTATCAAAAGGAAATCAAAAAGCTGAAAGAGATTCCGATAGATGTTGCGTTTGTTCCGCTGGATCCAAGGCAGGAAGAGCAATACAACTGGGGATTGGATTATTTTATGAAGAATACCCATACCCGGAAAGTGTTCCCGATGCATATGTGGGGACATTATGAAGTATATGACAGGCTGATGAAAAGTACAGAAGCAGATTCTTACAAAGATCGTATTGTACAAGTGAAAGAACCGGGACAGGTGTTTTATCTGTAAAATAAGATCCGTTATATATTATACAATTACATAAAGATTTACCAAAGAAGGCATCCTTAACAGGGTGCCTTCCTGCATTTAGAAATCAGATAAATTTCAAGTAAAAGAAAGGCAGAAACAAAAAATTATGGATCGGTTAAAAGAATTAAGAATTTATATGGAAAAAGAAGGACTGGATGGATTCTATATTGCAAAGCCGGCTAATGTAAGATGTATCAGCAGATACACAGGTGAAGATTCTTATCTGTTTGTTACAAAAAGTAAACAATATTTTATTACGGATCCAAGATATACTGAGCAGGCCGGAATAGAATGTCCAGAATATACGCTTATTAACTGGAGGGCATCGAAAAACTACAGCATAGGTGGTACACTCGCAGAACTGGTAAAGCAGGATAAAATAAAGACAATAGGTTTTGAACAAGATCATCTGACATTTGAAACGTGGAAATCTATGCAGGATATGCTGGATGCACAGTTAGTGCCGACACTGAATGTTGTTGAAAAATTACGTGAGGTGAAGACACCGGAAGAGATCCGTAAACTGAGAGCTTCCTGTGATATTGCATCCAGAGCGTTTGATAAGATCCTCAGGGACATCAAAGTAGGAGTAACAGAAAAAGAACTTGCTTCCAAATTATCGCATTACATGGTAATGGAAGGGGCGGATACGAAACCATATGGAGGAATACTGATCTCCGGACCGAAGACATCACTTCTTCATGGTATCCCTGGCAACAGGGCCTTGGAATATGGCGATTTTGTATTGATGGATTATGGATGCCAGTATGATGGTTATCTTTCAGATATGACAAGAACTGTTGTTGTTGGAAAAGCAACAGCGAAACAGAAAGAGGTATATGAGCTCTGCAGACAGATGACAGAAGACACAGAAGCGGCAGTCAGATCCGGAGTAACCGGTGAGGAATGCTACCAGGCATCTTTGAAAGCGATAGAAGGAACTGAATATATGCCGTATAACTATACGGGAATCGGTCATGGAGTAGGACTATTTGTACACGAACTTCCATTTATTGGTAAGAACCATACCGATGTGCTGCAGGCGGGCAGCGTAATGACAGTAGAACCAGGTCTCTATATCCCTGGATGGGGTGGTGTCCGGATTGAAGATCAGGGCATTATCACAGAATATGGATATGAGAATCTGATAAGTGCTACACATGAGCTAATAGAACTTTAGAAAAAGGAGGAAAACGTATGAAAAAGAAAGTATTAGCTGCATTTTTATGCATGGCAATGGTGGCAGGACTTGCTACAGGATGCTCTACACCAGGTGGATCCAAAGAAAGCGGGTCGGAAGATGGTGAAAAAGTATTTCGGTATGCAGTAAGCACCTTGCCGACTACCCTGGATCCGACAAAGGGACAGAGTATTGGAGATAATGAGATCCAACATGCAGTTACAGAAGGACTGACCCGTAACACAGCCGGTGATGTTAAGCCGGGTATTGCTGAAAAATGGGATATTTCTGATGATGGACTTACCTACACATTCCATTTACGTAAAAATGCAAAATGGAGTGATGGAAAGCCTGTTACAGCCGGTGACTATGAGTATAGCTGGAAGAGACTGGTCAATCCAGAAACGGCAAGTCCGTATGCATTCATTGGTGACTGCCTGAAGAATGGTCAGGCCATTGAACAGGGAAAAATGAATGTAGATGAATTAGGAGTTAAGGCCGTTGATGATACAACACTTGAGGTAACACTTGAACATCCGACTTCTTATTTTCTGAGTCTGATTGGCTCGTCAGGACAGTTTGCCCCACTTCGGGAGGATGTTGTTGAAAAGAATGGAAAGAATTTTGCTGCAACAGCAGATAAAAACGTATATTCAGGACCGTTCAAAATGACAAGTTCAGAAGATAATGTGTGGGTATTTGAGAAGAACGAGAATTACTGGGATAAAAAGGATATTAAACTGGACAAATGTGAGCTGAACTATGTAGAGAATACAGATACACAATTGTCAATGTATGAATCTGGTGATTTGGATTATGTACAGGTTCCTGCCGCATATGTCTCCGATTATAAAGATAAAGCAAAAGAATTTGCAAATGGTAATGTAGACTTCTGTTACATTAATTCTAAGAGTGACAATCCGGTACTTGGCAATAAGAATTTCCGTCTGGCTTTAAACTATGCATTAGATCGTAACGAATATAACAAGCTTGCTAATGCCGATACATATACGGCATTTAATGGACTGGTATTCCCGGGACTTAAGGCTAAGGACAGCACTTACGGAAAATGTTATGATCTGAATTCTTATTCATATCCACTGAATGGAAATAAGGAAAAAGCTACAGAATATCTGAATGCTGCTATGAAGGAACTGGGCATTGCGAAAGCATCTGATATTACGGTAGAAGTTGTTACAACAGATGCTGATACAAGTAAGAGAATTGTTGAGACATTACAGGAACTGTGGCAGAAAACTCTGGGAATCAATGTTAAGATCCGTCAGGTGACATATTCTGATATTTACGGTGAAGTATTCCCGAACCATGATTATGAGATTGGATATGGTGGATGGGGATCTGATTATGATGATCCATACAGCTACCTTGAATTGTTCAAGAGTGACAGCTCTTATAACTACAGCCAGTATGAGAATCCGGAAGTTGATTCACTTCTGAAAGCTTCTCAGGATGAGGCTGATACAGACAAACGTATGGATGAGCTGAATCAGGCAGAAAAGCTTATTCTGGCCGATGGAGCATTTGTACCACTCCAGGCAAGAAATGTTTATTATATGCTGGATGATGACACTACAGGTATTAACTTCTATTATTGCAGTCTGAACATTGACTGGGTATATGCAGATGTGAATGCTAAATAAGTATATAAATCTGATAAGTAAATAATTGACCTGTATGCGGAGTCCCGGTTTTCCGGGACTCTGTATAAAATTAGTGTGAAAAGAGGATTCAGGAAAGGATGAATCGTCTTCCTTCCCTGAATCCCTTTTTCATATCTGTTGAGGAGGAAAATGATGTTTAAGTATGTTGTTAAGCGAGTGATCGCGGCGGTTATTACACTCTGGGCGCTTGTTACCATAGTGTTCTTCCTGGTCCGCCTGATGCCTGGTGATCCATTTACCAGCGCAAAGCTGACAAAAGAAGTAGCTGCCAACATGAAATCATATTATGGATTTGATAAGCCGCTGATCCAGCAGTATTTCACCTATCTGGCGAATCTTCTGCATGGTAATTTCGGTTATTCTATGAAGTATACGAATAAGACAGTTAACTATATTATCGGACAGACATTCCCATATTCTGCCGATCTCGGAATCCGCGCACTGGTGATGGCTGTTTCTTTTGGCCTTGTGCTCGGGGCTGTTGCGGCCAGAAACCGTGGTAAGAAGCTGGATTTTGTCTGTGTAATCATTGCAATTATCGGAACAAGTATCCCTGACTTCATTATGGGAGCGTTTTTACAGTATTTCTTCGGAATTAAATGGGGACTTCTTCCGGTGGCAAAATATCTTGGATTCAGATATACGATTCTTCCGGCAACCGCCCTGGCGTTCTATACACTGGCATCTGTGTCGAGAATCATGAGGTCCAGTATGCTGGAAGTAACGTCGCAGGATTACATAAAGACTGCACGTTCAAAAGGGTTGTCCGAATTCAGAATTACATTTAAGCATCAGATACGTAATGCGATCATGCCTGTAATGACGATTCTCGGACCTACAGTAGCATCAGTGCTTACCGGTACATTTGTTATTGAGTCTATTTTTGCAATTCCTGGAATGGGTAAATATTATGTATCCAGTGTAAATGAAAATGACTATGCGATGATTCTGGGAATGACAGTCTTCTATGGTTTCTTCCTTGTATTGTGTAATCTGATTGTAGATATTATGTATGGTGTGGCTGATCCACGTGTACGTATTGGTAAAAGGTAGGTGAGAAAAGTGGATGAACTGAATAAAGAAATGTTTGTGATAAAGGGAAAGAATACAGAGCGTATGGAATCCATAAGCAGACCATCGCTTTCCTTCTGGCAGGATGCATGGCGGAGACTCAGAAAGAACAGGGCTGCATTTATAGGATTATGCATTATCGTGCTTTATGCGCTGCTTGCGATATTTGCTCCGATACTCAGTCATTACAGTTTTTCTGGGATGGACGCAAATGCGATTCATGCCGGCCCGTCAGCTAAGCATTGGCTGGGATGTGATGCTACCGGACGTGATCTGTGGGTACGGACATGGATGGGAGCGAGAGTATCACTGACTATCGGTTTCTTTTCTGCATTCATCAATATGTGTGTCGGTGCTGTAATTGGAGGATTATGTGGATATTATGGCGGCAAGCTTGATATGATCGTTATGCGTATCGTTGATGTATTATATGGTATTCCAAGTCTTATCATTACGATCCTTGTTATGATCGTATTGGGAAAAGGTATTACCTGTCTGATCGTTGCGATGTGTATCGTAGGATGGATCGGCACCTGTCGTTTTGTGCGCGGCGAAGTATACCGGCTGAAAGAACAGGATTTTGTAATGGCAGCGAAGGTACTTGGTATTCCTGATATTGTGATCATTCTCAGACATATCATTCCGAATATTCTGGGAATGATGGTAACGAACCTGTGCATGGCAATTCCGAATGCAATTTTCCAGGAAGCTTTCTTAAGTTATATTGGTCTTGGCATTGAACCTCCAAACTGCAGCTGGGGAGTTCTTGCAAAAGAAGGTATTCAGTTTCTGCGTATTCATCCGCATGAAATTGTTATGCCGGCGTTTTTTATCTGTACAACGATGCTTGCCCTGAACCTTCTGGGTGATGGACTGCGTGATGCAGTAGATCCAAAGCTTCGTGGAACGGAATAGGAGGAGCAGTGAAGATGTCTGAAAGAGAAAAAATTCTTGAACTAAAGAATGTAGTATATTCCTTCCGTACTTATGGCGGAGAGGTAAAAGCTGTGCGTGATGTCAGTTATGAAGTCCGCCAGGGTGAAATTCTTGGAATTGTAGGAGAGTCAGGATGCGGGAAAAGTGTAACGGCTCAGTGTATTCTGCGCCTGAATCCGGAACCACCGGGATTCTTTGAAGGAGGAGAAATCTTATATAAAGGACAGGATGTCCTGAAAATGTCTAATAAAGAGATCCGTAAGATCAGAGGAAAAGAAATTGGATTCGTATTCCAGGATCCTATGACTTCCCTGAATCCGACCATGCGTGTTGGTGCTCAGATCGAAGAGGTATTTCTCGGCCGTACGGATGTAACAAAAAAAGAAGTAAAAGAAAGAACAAAGGAAATTATGCGTCTGGTCGGTATCTCTGACGTAGAGAAACGATATAAGCAGTATCCGCATGAGCTGTCAGGAGGTATGAAACAGCGTGTTATGATCGCAATCGCACTGGTAAGCCGTCCGAGTGTCATTATCTGTGATGAGCCGACTACATCTTTGGACGTTACCATCGAAGCGCAGATTCTTGATCTTCTTCTTGATCTTCGTGATAAACTTGGTACTTCTATTATCATGATCACACATGATCTGGGTGTTATTTCCAGACTGTGTGACCGTGTTGCTGTAATGTATGGCGGAAAAGTAGTAGAAAAAGGAGAAATTGGAGAAATCTTCTACAATACAGCGCATCCTTATACGAAAGGCCTGATGCAGTCTATTGCAAAACTCGATACTGCAAAGGGAGAAAAATTAAAACCGATAGAGGGTACTCCTCCGGATCTTTTTGCACCGCCAAAGGGATGTCCGTTTGCGGCAAGGTGTGAATACTGCATGGATGTCTGTGAGAAGCTTCCACCGGAGGCATATCAGGTAGCAGACGATCATGTTACTTTCTGCTGGCTGCAGCATGAGATGGCGCCAGATACAGATCTGAAGAAAACTACTGCTAAGAAAGGAGAGGTGTAAAGTGGATAAAGAGAATAAGCAACAGCCTCTCGTACAGGTAAAGGATTTGTGTAAATATTTCCATGTTGGAAGAAATGCGACGTTGAAGGCAGTTGATCATGTAAGCTTTGATATTCAGAGAGGAGAAACCGTTGGCCTGGTAGGTGAGTCGGGATGTGGTAAATCTACGACCGGACGATGCATGATTCGTCTGTATGAACCTACATCTGGAAAAGTGATTTTTGATGGTGCAGATATTACCAAACTGAATAAAGAAGAACAGAAAAAATTCTGTCAGCGTGTACAGATGATTTTTCAAAATCCGTATGCATCTTTGAATCCACGTATGACTGTTAAAGAGATTGTAGGGGAAGGCTTGAAACAGCATGGACTGGCAGGCAAAGACATTGACAGTAAGGTAAGGGAACTTCTGGAAACAGTTGGTCTGAATAAGGAACATATGTCAAGATTTCCACATGAATTCTCAGGTGGACAAAGACAACGTATCGGGATTGCCCGTGCCCTTTCTGTTGATCCGGAATTTATCATCTGTGATGAACCTATTTCTGCACTGGATGTATCTGTTCAGGCGCAGGTGATCAATATGCTGAGAGAACTTCAGGAAAAAAGAGGACTTACATATCTCTTTATTGCGCATGATCTTAGTGTGGTTAAGTATATTTCTGACAGGGTAGTGGTTATGTATCTGGGTACGATCGTGGAGACAGCGGAGACGGAAGAACTTTATACGAATCCAATGCATCCATATACGAAGGCACTTCTTTCGGCTATTCCGGAGGCAGATCCGGACAAGGCAAAGAACAATAAACGTATTCCGATCAAAGGAGAAATCCCTAGTCCGATCAATCCGAAGGAAGGATGCAGATTTGCCGGAAGATGTCAGTATGCGACAGAGAAGTGTCATCAGGAGACACCACAGGCAAGAGAAGTAAGTCCGGGACATGTGGTTGCCTGCCATCTGCTGGACGAAAAATAATATTTGTGAAAAAACAACAGAAATGAGGTTGAGGCAGGATGAAAGCAGAATTCCATAAAAATAACCGGGAAAGATTATACGAAAAGCTTCCCGCAGGTTCTTTGCTTGTCATGTTTTCCGGCGAAGAGATTATAAAGACAAATGATGAGTATTATCCGTTTTTTGCAGACAGAAGTTTTGTGTATCTGACCGGACTGGAATGTAAGCAGGCAGTGCTTCTTGCGGCAAAGGACGCAGATGGAAGCGTGGAGGAATATATCTATATTCTTCCGCCTGATTCATTTGCGGAGAGATGGACAGGAGTTCGTGTGAAGCCGGATGAGGCGGCAGAAATAACAGGAGTGAGAGATGTCCGCTCTAATGAAAAATTCGAGGCAGATTTCCGTACGATGGCAGGCAGTGGTAACTATGGGTATCTGTATCTGGATTTATTCCGCATTAATGCAAAAGAGATAGACCGTCCGGCGCAGAGATTCCTGAAATATGTGCAGCAACAGGTGCCATTTTTTACAATCGGTAATGCAAATGCACTTATAAGAGAACTAAGGCTGATAAAACAGCCGTGTGAGATAGAGGCATTGCGTGAAGCCGAAAAGATTACCGGGGCAGGTATTGAAGCTATGATGAAAGCTTCGAAACCTGGTATGTATGAATATCAGTACAAAGCGGAATATGACCGTGCACTGGGACAATTCGGTCCCAAAGGACCGGGATTCCCATCTATCATTTCAGCAGGAAAGAACAACTTCTGTATTCATTACTATAGTTATCAAGGACAGGCGCGAGATGGTGATATGGTACTGAATGATGTAGGTGCCCAATGGGATAATCTGATCACAGATGTATCCCGTGGATGGCCGTGTAATGGTAAATACAGCGGGCAACAGAAATTACTGTTTAATTGTGCCCTGGAAACTTCAAACCATATGTTTTCTATCATAAAACCTGGTATGAAAATGAAAGAAGTGGATCTTGAGATCCGCAGATATAATTGCGAACAGTTGAAACAGGCCGGTGTATTAAAGACGGACGATGAGATTGGTACCTATATGTGGCACGGTGGAGCTCATCATATTGGTTATGACGTGCATGATGTAGTGAAGACTCCAATGATAATTGAGCCTGGCATGGTATTTTGTATCGATGTAGGAATCTATCATGAAGAGTGGGGAATCGGGTTCCGCCTGGAAGATAACTGTCTTGTGACAGAGAGCGGGTGTGAGAATCTGTCAAAAGATATTCCAAGAACGGTAGAAGATATAGAAGCTGTTATGAACTAGGAGATCGCAATTCTTAAAATCGAAAAAATGTTTGAGATTTTTGTTGAATGGTGCTATAATAAAAAACGCTTTTGAAAATACAAGTAAGACAGGTAATCGCAGCTGTAAGTGCCGAAAGGCAGCAGGTGAGGAAAGTCCGGGCTTCACAGGGCAGGATGCCGGATAACGTCCGGTGGAGGCGACTCCAAGGATAGTGCAACAGAAATGTACCGCCAGGATCTAATCCTGGTAAGGGTGGAAGGGCAGTGTAAGAGACTACCGCTTTGTTGGTAACAGCAGAGGCATATGTAAACCCCATCCGAAGCAAGACCGGATAAAGACAATGTGGCGGCCCGTCACGTCTTAGGTTGGTTGCTTGAACCCGTTGGCAACGATGGGTCTAGATAGATGATTACCCAACGACATAACCCGGCTTATCGTCTTGCTCGTATTTATGTAAAAAATACGCCGTCTGATTTATATCAGACAGCGTTATTTTTTTACGGATAATTTTATGGATAATTAAGAGATTTATTTGCGCCTTCCATCATATTTTTCTTCGCAATATTTGCAGCGGTATACTTCGTTTTCCGGATCTGTAAGAACAAATACGTGATCCAGTCCCTGCTCGATGGAAGTGATACAGCGCGGATTCTTACAGCGGATCACATTGCGGATCTCGCGTGGAAGATGAAGTGCTTTTTTATCTACGATTTCTGAATTCTTGATGATATTGACAGTAATATTATGATCGATAAAGCCAAGGATATCCAGATCCATAAAATCAATCGGGCATTCGATCTTCATGATATCTTTTTTCCCCATTTTGTTACTTTTCGCATTTTTGATGATTGCAACACAACAGTCCAGTTCATCAAGATGCAGGTATTTATATATCTCCATACTCCGGCCGGCCTGGATATGATCCAGTACGAAACCTTCTTCGATACGTCCGACAGTTAATGTATTCTTTACCATGATTTTTTCCTCCTAAACTTCGATTTCCAAAAGAGTCAGTATCAGCGCCATACGGATATAGACACCATATTGTACCTGTTTAAAGTAAGCGGCTCTTGGATCGGAATCTACTTCTGTGGCAATCTCATTTACTCTTGGAAGTGGATGAAGAACATACATGTCATCTTTGGCAAGCTCCATCTTCTTGTTATCGAGAATATAGAAGTCTTTCATACGTACATAATCTTCTTCGTTGAAGAAACGTTCTTTCTGTACACGTGTCATGTAAAGGATATCGAGATCAGGAAGTGCATCTTCAAGTCTTACGACTTCTTCATATGGAATGTGCTGACGGTCAAGTACATCGTTTTTGATATAGTCCGGAAGTTTTAATTCTTCCGGTGAGATCAGAACAAAGCGGATTCCGGTATAACGTACCAGCGCATGGATCAGGGAATGTACGGTACGGCCGAATTTTAAATCTCCGCATAATCCGATCGTCATATTATCCAGACGTCCTTTCAAAGAACGAATGGTAAGGAGGTCGGTCAGTGTCTGTGTTGGATGCTGGTGTCCACCGTCACCGGCGTTAATCACCGGAATAGAAGAGTGCTGGATCGCAA
>ERZ808240.4974-NODE-4974-length-11196-cov-11.020196_pt1 | contig 11196 bp, 7 predicted proteins | sample MGYA00521084_ERZ808240 | MGnify/ENA primary metagenome ERZ808240 (study PRJEB31516, sample SAMN03275571) | gut metagenome | biome: mammalia-associated habitat; material: feces | host: Papio cynocephalus | place: Kenya | collected 2012-08-06 ... | reverse complement strand
TTCGATTGAAGCAGTATTTGCGCAGGAACGATAGAACATGTCATTGCGAACCAGTGACCGATGTCACTGGTGTGGCAATCCGCATCTCAAAGCCTTCCCCACTCAGGGGAAGGCTTAAAAAACAGCCTCCCGGATGGGAGGCTGTTCTGCGTGAAAATCAACCGATGGGTTCAAAATCCGCCGCGCCGTGCTTGCACAGGGGACACACGATATCGTCGGGCAGGGTGTCGCCCTCGTAGATCCAGCCGCAGACCTTGCACACGAAGCCCTTTTTGCCCTCGGTTTCAGGCTTGGGCTTGACGCTCTCCTGATAGTAGGCGTAGCTCATGGTTTCCCGATCGGACATGACCCTGGCCTCGGTGACGGAGCAGATGAACATGCCGTGGGTACCCAGATCGACGGTAGATTCTACCTTCAGGCTCATAAAGGAGTTGACATAACGGGGCAGGAACCGGAGGCCGTTGTCCGAGCGCAGCACCTCAATGCCCTCGAACTTGTCTGCCGTCCGACCGCTGCGGAAGCCGAAGTTCTGGAACACGGAGAAGGGGGCGGAAACGTCCAGACAGTTCACATTCAGAATGCCGGTCTGCTGGATGATGTGATAGGAGTAGTTGGCTTTGTTGATGGTGACGGCCACCCGGTTGGGGGTGTCAGTGACCTGACAGACGGTGTTGACGATGAGACCGTTGTCCCGGATACCGTCGTTGGAGGTGACCACATACAGGCCGTAACCGATGTTGAAAAGAGCGTTCAGGTCGTTCTTGTTGGCGGTGGCATCCTGCCGCGCCAGATAATCCTGGCACAGCTCGTTGGACAGAGCCTCAATCTGAGCCTTGCTGTCCTCGTTCAGGGCGGACAGGATCCGGACGGTGGTGTCGGTGAAGGTCAGGTTCTTGCAGCCTTCGAACATTTTTGTCATCACCTTGGCGGCCAGAGGCGCCCAGGTGCCGTTTTCCACCAGGCCGATGGTGCGGCTGCGGTAGTTCCGTTCGGTCAGGTGATGGATGAACTCCTTCATGAAGGGGAAGACGTCGGCGTTGTAGGTGGTGGTGGCCAGCACCAGCTTGCCGTACTGGAAGGCATTCTCCACGGCCTCGGCCATGTCGCACCGAGCCAGATCGTGAACCACCACCTGGGGACAGCCCTTTTCCCGGAGCTTCTGAGCCAGCAGCTCCACCGCGGCCTTGGTGTGGCCGTAGACGGAGGTGTAGGCTACCACGATGCCCTCACTCTCCACCCGATAGGAAGACCAGATGTCGTAGAGGTTGATGTAATAGCCCAGATTCTCGGTGAGCACCGGGCCATGCAGCGGGCAGATGATGGAAATGTCCAGTCCGGCGGCCTTTTTCAGCAGTGCCTGCACCTGGGCACCGTATTTGCCAACGATGCCGATGTAGTACCGGCGGGCTTCACAGGTCCAGTCTTCTTCTACATCCAGCGCGCCGAACTTGCCGAAGCCGTCGGCGGAGAAGAGCACCTTGTCGCAGGTGTCGTAGGTCACGATGACCTCCGGCCAGTGCACCATGGGGGCGGCCACGAAGGCCAGGGTGTGAACGCCCAGTGCCAGAGTGTCGCCCTCGCCCACCACGATCCGCCGGTCGGCGTAATCGTCGCCGAAGAACTGCTTCATCATGGTAAAGGCCTTGGAAGAGGAGACCACCGTTGCCTCCGGGTAGACCTTCAGGAAATTGGCGATGTTGGCGGAGTGATCCGGCTCCATGTGCTGGACGACCAGGTAATCAGGCTTCCGACCCTCCAGGACGGTCTGCAGATTGTCCAGCCACTGGTGGGTGAAATTCCGATCCACGGTGTCCATGACGGCTACCTTCTCGTCCAGGATCACATAGGAATTGTAGGACATGCCGTTGGGAACCACATATTGTCCCTCGAACAGGTCTATCTGATGGTCGTTGACGCCAACGTAACGGATATCCTTGGTAATAATCATAGGTATTCTCCTTTGTGTATTTGGGTGTTTGTTCTCTTCGCTCAGTATAGCCGAAAAAGAAGCCGGTGTCAATGGAGTCCGGGCGGCAGGCTTGACATTTTCCGCATGTTCGGTATAATGTTAGGGAGACGAAAGAAATGGGAGAAATCGGCTATGAATCGTGAAAATAAGCGCAGACAGTATGAAAAAGGTTACTATAAGACCCATGCCTGCGAGGAAAGCTTCACCTGCAAAAACTGCGGCCGGCCGGTGGTGCCGGTGGGGGCAGGCAGCGATCACCGGAATCACTGCCCCAACTGTCTGTATTCCCTGCATGTGGACATTGAACCCGGCGACCGGGAGTCCGACTGCGGCGGGCTTATGGAGCCTGTGGCGGTGTGGGTACGGAACAAAGGAGAGTGGGCCATTATTCACCGGTGCAAGCGGTGCGGTGAGCTTAGCTCCAACCGGGTGCTGGCCGACGACAACCCTATGAAGCTCATGTCCATTGCCATGCGGCCTCTGGCCAATCCCCCTTTCCCGTTGGAGCGCATCGAGGAAATGACTGCCATGATGGGCGGCGAGGGGAGCCTGCCGGAGATGTACCGCAGGCCGAAAGAAGAGAAACAGGATTAGAGGCGGCTGTCCCAAAAGATAAATGCCAAATGTTCACAAACCGGAAATAAATTGTTTCCCCGACGTTCATCATCCGTTTGTATTTTAACAGCGAGAAGAAGAGAGGTACCTTATGAGTCTGATGCTGTCCCTGGCCTATCTGTTTTTTGTAGGCTCCTGCCTTGGCTGGCTGCTGGAGCTGTGGTTCCGCAACATTGTCAAGCATCCGGATAAGCTGGTGAATCCCGGCTTCTGCACCGGCCCATACCTGCCCATTTACGGCTTCGGCCTGTGCGTGCTGTATCTGCTGGCATCCCTGGAGAAGTTCAGTCTGATTTCCGATCCCTTCTGGAACAAGGTGGTTTTGTTCATCGCCATGGCCATTGGTATGACTCTGGTTGAGTATGTGGCGGGTCTGTTCTGCCTGAAATTCCTGAAGGTTCGGCTGTGGGATTACTCCGGCCTCTGGGGCAATGTCCAGGGCATTATCTGCCCCCTGTTCTCCTTCTTCTGGGCGATCCTGGGAGCTGTGTACTATTTCCTGATTCACCCCTATATCCTGGACGGCCTGGACTGGCTGTCCCGGAATCTGGCCTTCTCCTTCTTCATCGGCATGTTCTTCGGCGTTTTTATCATCGATGTGGTGAATTCTGCCCAATTGGTTGTGAAGCTGAAGAAGTTCGCCGAGGACAACAACGTGATCGTCCGTTACGAGGCACTGAAAACCCACATCCGGCAGCAGCGGGAGGAACGCTCTCTTAAGTACCATTTCTTCCGCCCCTTCCGCACGGAGCGTCCTTTGGCCGAGTCCCTGCGGGAAATGCAGGCGGAGCTGGAAACCCGGATCCGCCGGAAATAACCGGAGGTTATCCCCATGCGTTTTCCAACGCCTGAGACGGATCTGCGAGGCTTCCGCCTGCGCCGGATCAACGAGCCTCAGTATCGCCACATGTGGTGGCTGCTGTTCTGGCCAGCTTATCTGCTTCGATACTTTCTGGTGGAACACTGGAATCCAGCCAAAACCTACCATGTGATGCACTGCGTTCTGGACGACTGGATCCCCTTTCATGAGGGCTTCGTCGTCTTCTACGCCAGCTGGTATTTCCTGCTCGTGGGAGTTCACCTGTATACGCTGCTCTATGACCGGGACACCTTCCGCCGGTACAGCAAATTCCTGTGTATCGCCATGTCCATTTCCACCGTCATTTTCCTGGTCTATCCCAGCTGCCAGGAGCTGCGCCCGACGGCACTGCCCCGGGACAACTTTTTCAGCCGGATTGTGGAACTGATTTACGCGGTGGACACGCCTACCAATGTGTTCCCCTCAGAGCATGTGCTGGGAGCCTTCGCGGCGGTGGCAGCCGCCGCCCACACGAAGCATTTGAAAAAGCCCCTTCCCTTGACGCTGCTGACGGTGCTGGCAATTCTCATCTGCGTCTCCACCTTATTTCTCAAGCAGCATTCCGTCTGTGATGTTCTGGGCGCGTTGCTGCTGTGCCCATTTGTCTATTTCCTATGCTACAGAAAAGAGAGGTAAGTCATGAATACCTATCGCGCCGGTATTGATATCGGTTCTACAACAGTCAAGCTTGTGATTCTGGATGACGACGGTACGCTCCTTTATGGACAGTACCGCCGTCATCATGCCCACACCCAGGGCACGCTGAAATCCCTTCTGATGGAAGCCAGGCGGCAGCTGGGCGACTGCCGCCTGCGGCTGCGCATCACCGGCTCCGGTGCCATCAATCTGGGGAAAGCTCTGGATATCGGCTTTGTCCAGGAGGTGGTGGCGGTGGCCACCGCCCTGAAGGCCGCGGCTCCTCAGACGGATGTGGCCATTGAGCTGGGCGGCGAGGATGCCAAGATCATCTATTTCAAGGGCGGCCTGGAGGAGCGGATGAACGGTGTCTGCGCCGGCGGCACCGGCTCCTTTATTGACCAGATGGCGTCGCTTCTGCAAACCGATGCCGAGGGTCTGAACGAAGCTGCCAAGAGCTACCAGCGGGTGTACCCCATCGCCGCCCGATGCGGCGTGTTCGCCAAGACGGACATTCAGCCCCTTATCAACGAGGGCGCGACCCAGGCCGACCTGGCGGTTTCCATCTTCCAGGCGGTGGTGAATCAGACCATCTCCGGCCTTGCCTGCGGCAAGCCCATCCGGGGCACCGTGGCCTTTCTGGGCGGACCGCTCCACTTCCTGACGGAATTGAAGGCGGCCTTTATCCGCACCCTGAAGCTGACCCCGGAGACCACCGTTGACCCGGATAACTCCCATCTGTTTGCCGCCATGGGCGCGGCCATGGAAGCCAAGGACGGGGAAGGGGTCGTGCTGTCCGAATTGGTGAGCCGTCTGGAAAAGGGCGTGGCCGTCAGCTTTGAAATGCCCCGGCTGGAGCCCCTGTTCCGGGATCAGGCGGACTTCGATGCTTTCCAGGCTCGGCACGCCCAGGCCGTGGTGGGTAAGGGCGACCTGGCCTCCTACGAGGGCAAGTGCTTCCTGGGCATTGACGCCGGTTCCACCACCACCAAGCTGGCGGTGATCGGCGAGGACGGCCGGCTTCTCTATCACTTCTACCGGGGCAATCAGGGCAATCCCATTTCCACCGCCCAGTTTGCGGTGTCGGAACTGAAGCGGCTGCTGCCGCAGAAGGCGAAGATCGTCCGTGCCTGCTCCACCGGCTACGGCGAGGCTCTGCTGAAGGCCGCCTTCTCTCTGGACGAGGGTGTGGTGGAGACCATCGCCCACACCACCGCCGCCGCCTTCTTTGATCCGGAGGTGGACTGCGTGCTGGACATCGGCGGCCAGGACATGAAGTGCATCAAGCTGAAAAACGGCACGGTGGATACCATCCTCCTGAACGAGGCCTGTTCCTCCGGCTGCGGCTCCTTTATCGAGAATTTCGCCACCTCCCTGGGCTTCACCGCCGAGGGCTTTGCCAAGGAGGCTCTTTTTGCCAAGGCACCCGTAGACCTGGGTACCCGGTGTACCGTGTTTATGAACTCCAACGTGAAGCAGGCCCAGAAGGAGGGAGCCTCCGTCTCCGATATTTCCGCAGGTCTTGCCTATTCCGTCATCAAGAACGCCCTGTACAAGGTCATCAAGCTGGCCTCCCCGGAGGATCTGGGCCGGCACATCGTGGTGCAGGGCGGCACCTTTCACAATCAGGCGGTGCTCCGAGCCTTTGAGAAAATTTCCGGGGTGGACGCAACCTGCCCGGACATCTCCGGCCTGATGGGTGCTTTCGGCGCGGCCCTGGTTGCCAGAAGCCACTACACCGGTCAGCAGAGCAGTATGCTCCCTCTGGAGGATATCCTGAATCTGTCCTATACCTCTACCTCTGTGCGCTGCGGCGGCTGCTCCAACAACTGTATGCTCACCGTGAACAAGTTCCCCGGAGGCCGGAAGCACATCAGCGGCAACCGGTGCGAAAAGGGAGCCGGCGGCGCAGATAAGAAGGAAAAGGCTCCGAACCTGGTGCTCTACAAGCGCCAGCGGCTCTTTGACTATCCGCCCCTGTCTGAGGAGGAAGCCAAGCGGGGCACCATCGGCATTCCCAGAGTGCTGAACATGTACGAAAACTATCCCTTCTGGGCCACCTTCTTCCGGGAGCTGGGCTTCCGGGTGGTGCTGTCGCCCTTCTCTACCCGAAAGATTTACGAGCTGGGCATGGAGTCCATTCCCTCGGAGTCCGAGTGCTATCCGGCGAAGCTGAGCCACGGCCATGTGCAGTGGCTCATCGATCAGGGCATCAAGACCATTTTCCACCCCTGCGTGTTCTATGAGCACCAGGAGACGAAGCAGGCGCAGAACCACTATAACTGCCCCGTTGTGGTGTCCTATGCGGAGAACCTGAAAAACAACGTGGAGGCCATCAGCGACGGAGACGTGCATTACATCCGACCCTTCATCGCCTTTACCAGCGAGAAAACCGCCGCCGATCGGCTGGTGAAGACCGCCGCCGAGGAGTGGGGGATTCCCGCCAAGGAGGTTCGCTCCGCGGTACATAAGGCCTGGGAAGAGCAGCTGAACGCCAAGGCGGACATCCGGGTAGAGGGTCTGAAGCGGCTGACGGAGATGGAAGCCGCCGGCGGCCGGGGCATTGTTCTGGCCGGACGACCCTATCACATCGACCCGGAGATCAACCACGGCATTCCGGAGCTGATTTCCTCCTACGGCCTGACGGTGTTCACCGAGGACAGCCTTCCCATCGACTTTGAGCCCGAGCGGCCGATCCGGGTGGTTGACCAGTGGGTCTACCATTCCCGGCTGTACAGCGCGGCTCAGTTCGTGGCTAAGCGGAATGACCTGGAGCTGATCCAGCTCAATTCCTTCGGCTGCGGTCTGGACGCGGTGACAACCGACCAGGTGTCCGAGATTCTGGAGAAGAGCAACAAGCTCTACACCCTTCTGAAAATTGACGAGGTGAACAACCTGGGTGCGGTCCGCATCCGGATTCGCTCCCTCCTTGCCGCCATGGACATGCGCCGGGAGAAGCACATCGAGGCCGTTCCCGCGCCCATTACCTACGCCCGGAAGGAATTCACCAGGGAGATGAAAAAGGCGGGCTACACCATTCTGGCTCCTCAGATGAGCCCCATCCATTTTGACATCATGGAGCCGGTGTTCCGCAAGCACGGCTACAACATTGTGCTCCTGGACAACGACAACCGGCAGGCCATCGACATGGGTCTGAAATTCGTCAACAACGATGCCTGCTTCCCCTCCATCACCGTGGTAGGTCAGATCATGCAGGCCATCCTTTCCGGCAAGTACGACACCGACCGCCTGGCCGTCATGATGACCCAGACCGGCGGCTGCTGTCGAGCCAGCAACTATGTGGCCTTTATCCGCAGGGCGTTGGAAAAAGCGGGTCTGAGCCAGATTCCGGTGATCTCGCTCAATGCCAACGGCATGGAGAAAAACGAGGGCTTCCATCTGTCTGCCAGTCTCATCAGGGATCTGGTGAAGGGCTGCGTCTACGGAGACCTGCTCATGCGCTGCCTGTACCGGGTGCGACCCTATGAGCTGACCCCCGGCTCTGCAAATGCGCTCCACGCCAAGTGGCGGGATATCTGCATCGGGGAGCTGACCGGAAGCGAAAGCACCTGGAATTACAAGAGCATCTGCACCCGGCTGGTGGCGGATTTTGACAGCTTCCCCATTGACGAGACCCTGAAAAAGCCCCGTGTGGGTATTGTGGGCGAAATTCTCGTCAAGTACATGCCCCTTGCCAACAACCACCTGGTGGATCTGCTGGAGCGGGAGGGGGCGGAAGCGGTGGTTCCGGATCTGATGGACTTTTTGAACTACAGCTTCTACAACGGCAAATATAAGTCCGAGTTCCTGGGAGCCAGGAAGACCGGCGACCTGATCGCGGATACCGCGGTGAAGTTCATCCGCCAGATCCGCAAGCCCGCCCTGGAGGCACTGGCGGCAAGCCGGCGGTTTGAGACTCCCATGCCCATCGAGGCCATCGCCGAGCAGACCAAGCCCTTCCTGTCCATCGGCAACCAGTACGGCGAAGGGTGGTTCCTCACCGGCGAGATGATCGAGCTGATCAAGACCGGGGTTCCCAACATCGTGTGCATCCAGCCCTTTGCCTGCCTTCCCAACCATGTGGTGGGCAAGGGTGTCATCAAGGCACTGAAAAAGGCCTATCCCCAGGCCAACATTGCCGCCGTGGACTACGATCCCGGTGCCAGCGAGGTCAACCAGCTGAACCGGATCAAGCTGATGCTGTCCACCGCCCGGGAAAATCTGGAGAAAGAATCCCCAAATCCTGTGGCCGGCTATTGACAAACCGGCCAAAATGGAGTATGCTTAATCCATGAGAATACGCTGGAGTGCCGGGGTCATCCCGTTTGGGAGCCCTGGAGAATAGTGAATCCGGTGAGAGTCCGGAACGGTACCGCCACTGTATGCGCGGAGACCCGTCACATGACGAAAGTCGGTCATTGGGAGCTTTTCCTGAGAAGGCCGGGACGGGTCGGCGAGGCGTAAGTCAGGAGACCTGCTCTGAGCGTGAATCATACGTTTGCCTCCGTGATTAGGGGCAGGCGGATGTTGTGAGTCAGCGGAAAAACGGCCGCGGCAACCCCATGGCGGAGTTGCCGCGGTTTTTTCATGCTGCGCCGGAAGTATGCTGTTCCTCCCCTTGGCGGCTGCTCCGGCTTCAAGCGGTTGATTGCCCAAGAACCGCCGGAACACAACCCCCGGGTGCCGGTCTTGCCCAACCGGCACCCGGCCTACATCCCATCGGGAGAGGATCATAGACCTTTCAGCTTCTGCATGATGGAATGTGCAGGAGCCTTTTTTCTATTTGCGTGACAGGAAAGGAACGCGCTTCTTATGCGGAACAGACTGTATCTATCCACCATCGACCCGGCGGCGGGGAATGTGGCCCGGCAGTATGGCCTGGGCATTGAGATTGCGGAATTCTGTACCGCCTGGAATCTGGACAGGGAGCTTTCCGCCACGAAAAAGACCCTGGAGAAAACCCTGGCGGGCATTTCCAGGCGGCTGCTCCACGGCCCCTTCAACGAGCTGTTTCCCTGTGCCATCGATCCCAAGGCCAGGGAGCTGACCGCTTTCCGGTTCTCTCAGGCGGCGGCTTTGGCACGGGAGTACGGGGCGACAAAGCTGGTGCTCCACGGTGGCTTCAATCCCCAGATGTACTACCGGCAGTGGTATGTGGAGCAGTCGGCGGTTTTCTGGCGGGAATTTCTGGCAAAATTGCCGGAAGGGCTTACCGTCTGCGTGGAAAATGTGCTGGAGCCAATGCCGGACATGCTGCTGGATATCCTCCGGAAAGTGGACGATCCCAGGCTCCGGCTGTGCCTGGACGTGGGTCATGTGAACGCCTATTCCAAAGTTCCGGCAAAGACCTGGATTGCGGAAAGCGGGGCTTACCTGTCTCACCTGCATATTCATAACAATGACAGCTCCTGGGACACCCACAGTGCCCTGTTTGAAGGAACACTCCCCATCCGGGAGCTGCTGGAAACGGCTATGGAGAAGGTGGACGTCACCGCCACCCTGGAGCTGCCAGACTGCCTGCCATCGGTAAAATGGCTGCTGGAGGAATAGCACATGGAAGACAAGCTGAAAGGGATTCTGGAGGCGGTGAAGCCTCTGGACGAGGCCGCCATGGAGGCGGCGAGGAAGCGTCAGATGATCCTGGCCAAGCCTCCGGGAAGCCTGGGGCGGCTGGAGGATCTGTCCGTCCAGCTGGCGGGCATCACCGGCAAAGTGAACAATACCGTGGCGCGGCAGCACCTTCTGGTGTTCGCCGCGGACAACGGCGTGGTGGAGGAGGGCGTGTCCAGCGCGCCCCAGTCTGTTACTTTGATGCAGACCATCAATTTAACCCGGGCGAAAACCGGAGCTTCGGTGCTGGCAAGGCACTTCGGCTGCGGCATGACCGTCTGCGACGTAGGCGTGAACGCGGTGATCAAAGAACCGGCGGTTCTGAATCGGAAAATCGCCTTCGGAACCCAGAATATGACCAAAGGCCCGGCCATGACCCGGCAGCAGGCAGTGCGGGCGATTCTCACCGGTGTGGAGCTGGCCGAGGACACCCCGGCGGATGTGCTGGGCATCGGCGAAATGGGCATCGGCAACACAACGACCTCATCCGCCGTCCTTTCCGTGCTCCTGGGCGTGGAGCCGGAGCAGGTCACCGGCCGGGGGGGCGGTGTCACCGACGAGGGCTTCCGGAAGAAAAAGGAAGCCATTCAGAAGGCCATCGAAGGGAACCGCCCTGACCCGGCGGACGTGGTGGATGTGCTTTCCAAGGTAGGCGGCTTTGACATCGCCGCCATGTGCGGAGCCTTCCTGGGCTGCGCCCTGACCCGGCGGCCGGTGGTCATCGACGGGTTCATTTCCGCAGTGGCGGCTCTGTGCGCCGTCCGGCTGTGTCCCAATGTCAAAGACTTTCTGATTCCAAGCCACGCCTCCTTTGAGATCGGCTACCGGATGGCCATGGAGGAAATGGGTCTGACCCCCATTTTCCAGCTGGGGATGCGGCTGGGGGAGGGCAGCGGCTGCCCCCTGGCCTTCCAGGTACTCCGCGCTGCCTGCGCCGTGATGAACGATATGGCCACCTTCGACCAGGCGGGCATTGACGACGGCTATCTGGAGGAAATCCGCCAGGGCGACAAGTTCTCCGTGGAGGGAAAGGCATGAGAGTGTTCATTTCCGGCGGCGCGAAAAACGGCAAATCCGGCTATGCCCAGCGTCTGGCCGTGGTGCTGGCTCAGGGCGGGAAGCACTATTATGTGGCCACCATGATCCCAACGGACGAGGAAGACCGGGAGCGGATCCGGCGGCATGTGGCCGACCGGGCGGGGATGGGCTTTGAAACCATCGAGTGCGGCACGGACATTCTGTCCTGCCTGGGAAAGGCGAATACCAACGGCACATTTCTCCTGGACAGCGTCACCGCCCTGCTGCAAAACGCCATGTTCCCCAAGGAAAAGGGCTATGCCCTGGACTGGGAGGCAGCGGACAAATGCGCCGCCGACCTGGCGGAATTTGCGAATCGGGTGGCCAACGCGGTGATCGTCAGCGACTATCTTTACGCCGACGGGGAAACCTACGACCCGGACACGGAATGCTATCGCGCCTGTCTTGCCGGAATCGACCGGATGCTGGC
>ERZ808240.4973-NODE-4973-length-11197-cov-29.173847_pt1 | contig 11197 bp, 9 predicted proteins | sample MGYA00521084_ERZ808240 | MGnify/ENA primary metagenome ERZ808240 (study PRJEB31516, sample SAMN03275571) | gut metagenome | biome: mammalia-associated habitat; material: feces | host: Papio cynocephalus | place: Kenya | collected 2012-08-06 ... | reverse complement strand
AAAACGCAAAAATAATTTTGCAGAAACGGGAAAGTGCTATTAACTTTGCAGGCTATCGCGTCTCGCAAGAGGGGCATGCCTTTCAAGATGGTCACGCCTTGAAAAAGTTAGAGCCTCGAGAAACTGGCGTTGAAGAAATTCGGCCGTTCCTGGCATGATGCGGCGCGTTCGAGTGCCGGGGCGTGAACGGAAGTTTGGAGTGGAAAAATTCATAATGCATCTGAATGGATATGGAAAACGAAGAAAAGAGAACTTTGGTGTACAATACTGAGAAAGAGAGACTTGTGAAGCCGGAGTATGGGCGGTCGATTCTGGAGATGGTGAAGAGCCTCAAGAAGATTGAGGATCGGGAAAAGAGGTCGGAACAGGCGCGTGCTGTCATCCGGGCGATGGAGCTCATCAACTACGACGTCCACAAGCAGGAGAATTTCGACCATAAGCTTTGGGACGACCTTTTCATCATCTCCGGCTATGACCTTGACATCGACGCTCCCTATCCTATGCCGACTCCCGAGCAGGCTCTTGCACGTCCGGAGGTTCCGTCTGTGGTGCGGAAGCCGATACGCGCTTCGCAGTACGGGAGGAACATCGAGAGCATGATTAACCTTGTGGCCGGGATGGAGGACGGCGAGGTCAAGACATCCGTAATCCGTTCGCTGGCGATTTACATGAGGACCCAGTATCTCATCTGGAACAAGGACAGCGTCGCGGACGAGACCATATTTCAGGACATCGAGAAGCTCTCCGACTACCGTATTCATGTCCCGGAGGGCATACAGCTCGGACGTGTCGGGGCCGACTCCAACTATCTGCGTCCGGGACAGGCTCCCAAGCGGCAGAACAACAACCAGCGGAAAAACAACAATAATAAAAAGAGGTATAGATAGGGCTGTGGAGGGGGATTCCGTCAGAATCTCTCTCATGCGGTTTGACTATATTATAAGACCGGATTGATTATCGGAATCGGGGGAGAGGGTTATGGCTCAGAAACAGCAGGAAAACAGGAAGAGAAAGTTCAGTCTCGGAAGATTGGTCTCATTTATCAGGGATATGAATCCGCAGACGAGGACTGTTCTTGCGCGTGTCGTCGGACTGGCCGTCGGCGCGTTCGCGCTTTTCACGCTTGTCAGCTGCATATCCTACCTTTTCTCGTGGAAGAGCGACTTCAGCATAAGCTCATGGGGCGATGTCTCCGCCCTCCCGGCCAACTCCGGCTCATGGCTCGGCCTCAAGTGGTCGCGCTTTCTGGTCGGAGGATGCTTCGGGCTGGCGGCTTTCATTATTGTCGGCCTCCTGGGCTTTCTGTCTGTGAGACTGTTCCGTCAGTCGTCCGGACAGGGGCTGCTGCGTCAGAGCGTGCTGATGATAACGGCGGCTCCGCTGTTCTCATTCGTGCTTTCGTACATTTCGGGGCTTTTCTGTTCCGACACTTTCTTCGGCGGCGGACTCGGCGGATTTGCCGGAGCCGAGTTCGTGCGTCTTTGCCAGAGCTTGGTCGGGAAAATAGGGACGGGGCTTCTTCTGCTTCTGCTTGTGATTGTCTGGCTGCTCTTTGCCAGCGGAAAGTTCGCCCGGTGGTTCGCCCGGGTCGGGGCCGGATGTAAGAGACGGTCGTCAGAAACTGTGGAACATCCGGAAAATGTTTATGCTGCGGATAACGGCGTCGAGGCTGAACCGGAGGGACCGGAAGGAGACGGGACGCAGGCTGACGATGATTCGACGGATGAACCCGTGCGGCCGGGAGATTATGGTACACCGGAGGATTCTAGGGACGGTGACGTCGCTCAGGAGGAGTCCTCAGCCGGCGATGTGAATACGGACGTTTCTGGAAATGAGAAGCCTGCGGAACCGGAAGATGCCGTGGAACAGGGACACAATGACGAGATAGAGCCAGGAAAGAGGTTCACTACTGAGGTCACGGAAGAGCTTCCGCGCATCGACAACCGCATGGAGCTTGACCGCTACCGTTTCCCGGCCCTGGACCTGCTCGACGACTATGCCGACAAGCAGAACATCGTCACGGTGGAGGAACAGCAGGACTTCATAAACCGCATCCGCACGACGCTGCTCAATTTCAGGATAAAGGTCGATAACATCACGGCCAAGGCGGGTCCTACCGTGACTCTCTATAAGGTCTATCCGGCTCCGGGCGTGAAGCTCGCCTCAATCAGGACCGTGGAGAACGACATCGGAATCTCCCTCGGGGCGAAGGGCGTGCGTGTCGTGAAACTGGATGATGCCGTGGGAATCGAGGTCGCGAACCGCAAGCCGTCGGTCGTTCCGCTCAAGGCTATGCTCAACGACGAGGCTTTCCGCGAGACCAAGGCCGAGCTTCCGGTCGCCATAGGCTGCACAATCACACGGAACGTCAAGGTGTTCGACCTCACGCAGGCGCCGCATCTTCTGGTGGCCGGCGCCACGCAGCAGGGAAAGTCAGTCGGACTGAACGTTATCGTTTCCTCGCTGCTCTACGCGAAGCATCCGTCGGAGCTCAAGTTCGTCTTCATAGACCCGAAGATGGTGGAGTTCACGGCCTACAAGCGCCTTCTCAAGCACTATCTCGCGGTGTTGCCTACAGCCGCCTCGGAGGAAGAGGAAGCGGAGAACGCCATCATAAAGAAGGCGAAGGATGCCGCCGACGTCCTGAACTCGCTCTGTGTCGAGATGGACGAACGCTATGCGCTGCTCGCCCTTGCCGGCGTGAACAAGCTCAAGGACTACAACGAGAAATATAAGGAGCGCAAGCTTCTTCCGACGGACGGTCACAAGTATCTGCCTTATCTTGTGGTTGTCATTGACGAGTTCGCCGACCTCACCATGTCTTCCGGTTTCGGCTCCGAGGGAAAGGCTCTCTCCCGGGGCATCTCCACGGCCATCATCCGTCTCGCGCAGAAGGGACGCGCCGCCGGAATACACCTCATAATCGCCACCCAGCGTCCTTCCGTTTCAGTCATCACAGGTGACATCAAGACAAACTTCCCGATGCGAATCGCCTTCAGGACAGTCTCCCGTGTGGATTCGCAGACAATCCTTGACTCACCGGGCGCGGAGAGCCTGATAGGAAGGGGAGATATGCTCTTCTATGCCGGCGTGGAGATGGAGCGTGTCCAGTGTGCGCTCGTCGAGACGAAGGAGATTGACCGAATCACGAAGTTCATCGAGTCCCAGAACGGCTACAAGGAGTGCTACACCACGCCTTACTACCTGCCTACTCCGCCGCAGGAGGACGGTTCGTCGGCGGGGCCGATTGACATCTCGAACATCGACGCCCTCTTCGGTGACGCCGCCCGCATGGTGGTGAACACCCAGAAAGGCTCGACTTCCGACCTTCAGCGCCGCCTCGGTGTCGGATATGCGCGGGCGGGCAAGATTATGGACCAGCTTGAGGCGGCCGGCGTGGTCGGCCCTCAGGAGGGTTCCAAGCCTCGGCAGGTGCTGGTCTCCGATTATGATGAGTTGGAGTCAATTATAACAACCTTTACTACCAAAAATGGATAGCGGGGCGTATCCCATCCTTTTATGCATCCCCTTTCTTTAAGTGGTTTTTATTAAGTGGTTATGTTTAAGCGGATTATGTTGATTGTCGCCGGTCTTTTGTTTTGCGGATTATTTCCCGCGTTTACGCAGGAGGCTCCGGGCACTGTTTCTGAGGTTCTGGCATCTTTGTCGTCGGACGGGTGCGTATGCGCGGACTATAAACTGACCGTGTCCGCCCCTAAGAATGCGAAGATTAGCTATGAAGGGAAAATATGGTGGCAGGACGGAGCCTTCCGGATTGAGGGCGACGGATATGAGATATACTGCGACAAGACGCATATCTGGACCGTCGATTCCGTCGCCAAGGAAATCGTCCGCGAGGAGGCTGTGCCGATAGACACACTGATTCCCGATGCTTCCGGAGAATCCGACGGCGAGAAGATTGATGTCAAAACCACCCCCGACGGAAAGAAAATCAGAGAAATATCATTGACCATGAAGAACGGCGCAGCGGTTTCAATCGCTGTCCCGTCAATGACTTTCATGGACTCCAAACCCTCTGCATTCTTTTCCTGTGACGAAACCTCCCTCCCCGCCGGCTTCGTCCTTACAGCGCTGGATTGACAGCGCGCTCCCATGATTTCCAGGTTCTCATCTGGTTATCCATATCATAGATAAGAATCGCCTCCAGATGCGGTCTGGCGAGGATGAACTCCTGCGCCTTCTCAAGGCCGACCACCATGCAGAAGGTCGCGAAGGCGTCCGCGTCGGTGGCGTTGCGGTCCGATGACGGGTCTGACGATATGACAGTGGCGCTCAGCAGGCTGTGGGTCACTGGCAGTCCTGTGCGGGGGTCAATCGTGTGGGCATATTTCCGCCCGTCCCTGACATAGAACTTGCGATAATTCCCGGAGGTCACGATTCCGCAAGGTGTCTCGGGCAGCTGACAGGTGCACTGAATCGCCGCTCCCGGGTCGAAGTTCCCGTCAACCGGGCTGTCAATCCCTATTGTCCAGTTCTTCCCGCCAGGGTTCAGTCCCTGCCCGTACATTTCTCCGCCGACATCGACGAGCATGTTCTTCACTCCGATGCTCCGGAGGTATTCCGCAACGAGGTCGCTGCTGTACCCTTGGGCTATCGCGTTGAAATTCACCTTTGTACGGCTGTCGCAGAGCGCTTTTGCGGAGGCAATCAGCTCCGGCGACGGAAGGGAGTCGCGGGTGAATCCGAAGCCCCAGACGTCGAAGAGCGGAGCCGCCCAGACATTCACCGCCCCGTCCGTGATGTTATAATACTTGTCGCCCAGAGTGCACAGTTCCCCGAATATCCCGTCCTTCACGACGTTCTCTCCGGCGTTGAAGCGGCTCAGGAGCGACGACTTGTTATATCCCGAAACGGAATTGTCAATCGCCGTGAGTATGGAGTCAATCCTTTCCTTCACATATTCCGGAGTCATTCCCGTTCCGCCGAGGTCGGCCTTCACGCTGTAGGTTCCTCCCTGGGCATATCCGTTTATCTGGACATATCCGTATCTGTCGGCACAGGAATTGAGTGTCAGGGCGGCGGCAGCCGCGAATATGGTTCTGAATAGGGCGCGTTTGTTCATATATCATCGTATTTTGGGGCAAATTTAGCAATCCTTATATAATTACATGGTGATATTCGAGAAAAAATGTGCATATTTGCAGGTTGCAATATCGGAAATCGACGATAACATTTAGAAAAACGATATTATGGAAAAGAAGAAATTGTCTGTGACGGCCATCGTGCTCATCGTTCTGGCGGTCATCGTTGTCTGGGGCATAAGCGCCTATAACGGTCTCGTGAAGTCCGAGGAGGGCGTCAAGACCGCGTGGTCGCAGGTTGAGAATGTCTATCAGCGGAGAGCCGACCTGATTCCTAACCTTGTGGCTACGGTCAAGGGATATGCGGCACATGAGTCCGAGACGCTTGAGGGGGTGGTTGCCGCGCGTGCTAAGGCCACGCAGATGACTGTCAATGCCGACAACCTCACTGAGGAGCAGATTGCGGAGTTCCAGAAGGCTCAGGGTGAGCTTGGTTCGGCTCTCGGAAGGCTTATGGCAATCAGCGAGGCATATCCTGATTTGAAGGCGAATCAGAATTTCCGTGACCTGCAGGCTCAGCTTGAGGGCACGGAGAACAGGATTGCTGTCGAGAGGAAGGCCTACAATCAGGCTGCAAGGGACTACAACACCTCCATCCGCGTGTTCCCGAAGAACATCATCGCCTCAGTTTTCGGATTTAAGTCAAAAGGGTATTTCGAGGCTCAGGAGGGTGCTCAGACCGCTCCTAAGGTGGAGTTCTAGAAACTATGCCGGGGTGCGGCGCCGGCCGCTAGCCGAAAATGTAAGAAACTGGTAACGATGAAGATGTACAGGTCGGAAATAATAACTTTTGCTTTCGCTGCGTTGTCACTTGTGGCGGTTTTCTCCTGCAAGAAGGACAGCGAGGACACCACTCTGCCTTCTCTGGAGGGTACTCTGAAATTCAAGGAAGTGCCGTCTTTCGTGGCTCCGCAGGATGAGGTGACCTTCACTCTGAACGGGGTCACGCACCCGGAAGGAGGCAAGGTTGGCTACTCCATAACAATCAAGGAGGGCTACAACACGGTCAAGGACACTCTTGAGGACGGGGTCATGAGCCTCACCTACAAGTTCTGTGACAGAAAATATTTTAAGGAGGACACGCTCCGTTCGGTGACTGTCAGTGCCTCGGCATTTGCTGACGGCTACTATTCCTCTTCGACGAGCACTCACACGGTTACGGTGGTAAAGGGCGGAATGCGCGGAGGGTCGATAAACGGTCTGATGCCGCGTCTTGACGACGAGACTTTCACCGAGGGTGGAGTCACCTATTACGCCTGCAAGGTCGGGCCGGCCACCTGGCTGAGGCGCAACGCCGTGAGCAAGGAAAAGGGAGCCGCCTACTCGAACGCTCCGGCGATGCTGGACGTGTTCGGCAGCTATGTGAACTGGGAGGATGCGCAGACTGCCTGTCCGGAGGGCTACAGGCTTCCGACTGACGAGGACTGGGCGGCTCTCGGACGGGCGCTCGGAGCCGAGGATGCCGAGGCGCACAGGGACATCGCGGGCATAGCCGGCAAGCTTATGGCCGACGCGACATTCAATTACGATGAGACTACCCTCTGGACTTATTGGCCGCAGGTGAAGATTACTGACGAGTCCGGGCTTTCCGTTCTTCCGGCGGGCTATGCCAATCTCGGGGGGAAGGACGGTCAGTTCTATGGCGTGAAGGAATACGCTGCTTTCTGGACGGCCGACGAGGCCGGCACTGACGAGGCGTGGTACCGCTACATCAACGAGAAGGAGCCTGACCTGAAGGTCGGCACTGCGGACAGGAAGTCGTTCGGTGCGACGGTCCGCTGCGTGAAGAAATAGCGGGAAGAACCGCATGGAAAACAGACGCAGCCTGCCGGATGGATGACATCCCCGGCAGGCTGCGCCTTATATGGAAGCGATGATTCCCAAGCAGCGGCGGAGAGTGTCCGCGAGAAATTCGGTGGCATACGCGGCGGCGGGCGGGCAGATGCCGAGAGCGTGGAGAAGGACTGTGAGAAGCGCGGCCGGGATGAGCAGACCCGTCAGTGGGAGGGAGATGAGGTTGGTGAGGATGAAGTATTTGGGAAATGTCCCGAAGCGCAGCCAGGCGAGCGGCCCGGTTGTCGTCTGACAGGCAATGGAGACGGCGGCGCTGTTCCAAATCCACCTGAGAGGGGAGCGGCGTGCCCCGTCGGACGGCCAGAAATCGCGCAGGATGGGATATATGTAGGCGATGCCTGCTATGGCGAGGTAGGACAGCTGGAAACTGACCGAGCGTACGGCCTCGGCGTCGAGGCAGACCTGAATCACGAATGCCCCGCAGAGCGTGTCCCGGAGGCTGGCCGAGCGTCCGAGGATGACCGAACACTCCCTTAAAAGGATGAAGAGGAAGGCTCTGCTGATTGACGGCCCCGCCCCGACCATGAGACAGTAGGCTCCGGTGGCTGCGATTGTCAGCGCCGAGCGTGTCTTTACGGCGGCCGGGGAGTTTCCGAGGATGGCGAAACACTTTGTCACTATGCCGTAGATTATTCCGAGGTGCAGTCCGGATAGCGCGAGGATGTGTGCCGCACCGCTGTCACGGAATGCCTGTGAGGTCTTGGCCGACAGTTCCGACCTGTCGCCGGTGAGAAGAGCCTTGAGAAGGGCGTTGTTTTCCCTGTCCTCCAGCGGGAGACTGTCTATCAGGTTCTTGAACTTCTCGCAGAGTTTCAGCAGCGGATTCTGCACATCCCCTGAAAACAGGATGCCGTCACCGCCGGTCACCGCAGTCGCCTCGCTTCGGAGCACGCACACGGCGGCGCACAGCATGATGCTCAGGATGAGGGGGCAGGACGGCATATTCCCGGTTCCATATTTCCGGCTCATCATCATGCACCCGAAAATCATCAGCGAAAGGAGGAGGATTGCGGATACGGGGACGGCCGTTCCGCACCGGAGGGATGGCGGCAGCGTCATCGTCAGCAGCGTTCCGGCAAGAAATGGGAGGGCGAACCTTTCGATTCGGCGGACTCGGGGCATATTCGTTTCTTTCAGCATAAGGCATCAAAACACTATATGAATCCAAATCGGCGGTATGCATACTGCAATTATTTGAATTCATAATCCCAAGTCGCTGCAAAAGTACGAAATTTATAGTAACTTTGCACGATGTCGCGTGCTTTATGCGGCAATGACAGGAAAAATAATAATTAGAATAAATCAACATGATTATTTTAGTGCTCAACTGCGGCAGCTCGTCCCTGAAGTATCAGCTGCTGGACATGAAGAACGACGATGCCTATGACCTTCTCGCGAAGGGACTCGTCGAGCGTATCGGCCTTGAGGTCGGCTGTCTCAAGCATCAGGCCGCCGGAAAGGAGAAGCTTGTGCGCGAAATGCCTATTCAGGACCACACTGTCGGCATTCAGGCTGTGCTCGACGCCCTGCTTGACAGGGAATACGGATGTCTCGGCTCTCTCGACGACATCGAGGCTGTGGGACACAGAGTGGTGCATGGCGGTGAGGAGTTCTTCTGCAGCGCCCTCGTGACGGACAAGGTGGTTTCTCAGATTCGCAAGTGCTGCGAGATTGCCCCGCTTCACAACCCTGCCAACCTTCTCGGAATCGACGCCGTGACAAAGGCGCTTCCGTCAGTTCCGCAGGTTGCCGTGTTCGACACCGCATTCCACCAGACTATGCCGGACTATGCGTATATGTACGCTCTTCCTTACGAGTATTATGAGAAATACCGTATCCGCCGCTACGGATTCCACGGCACGAGCCACAAGTACGTGAGCGCAAAGGGCGCGGCTTTCGCCGGGCTTGACCTCGGAAACAGCCGCATCATCACCTGCCATCTCGGCAACGGAAGCTCCGTCACGGCTGTTCAGAACGGCAAGTCGATTGACACCTCAATGGGATTCACGCCGCTGGAGGGCATGATTATGGGAACACGCTGCGGAAACATAGACCCGGACATCGTGACCTATCTTATGGACAAGGAGGGGTTCACCCCTTCCGAAATGAGCAAGGTTCTCAACAAAAAATCAGGCTTTCAGGGGCTTTCCGGCATCTCTTCCGACGCCCGTGACCTCAACGAGGCTGCAAATGCCGGAGACTACAGGGCAAAGCTTACCCTCAAGAAGCTTACCTACGACATCACGAAGCTCATCGGAGCCTACACCGCTGCAATGAACGGGGTTGACCTTATCGTCTTCACCGGCGGAATCGGCGAGAACAATGCCCGCCTGCGCCGCCGCGTGTGCGAGAACCTGACCTATCTCGGACTGAAGTTCGACTATGACGCGAATGCGGGCGAGAAGGCTGACGAGATGCTGATTTCGCTTCCGGATTCAAAGGTGAAGGTTGCTGTCATCGCCACTAACGAGGAGCTGATGATTGCGCGTGATACAATGAACATAGTATTGGCACAAATTTAATAAAAAGCGGATTGCTGCGTTACGCTCAACTTTTTAATCCTCACAACCAAGAGGTTGCTCCGGTTAAAAAGATTTCGCAAGCCTTGAACTCCATCTTTTTATTGAAATTTGTTTTAAACGGTTTTTAATCATAATAAATATGTTTACAAAGTTTGAAGACATTTTCGCCTGCCTTGCGTCACGCGGAGCGAAGAAAAGGATGATTGTGGCGTGGGGAGTTGACGAGCACACTATTGCCGCCGCTTCAAAGGCAGTGGATCTCGGGCTCATCGATGCGACTCTCGTCGGTGACGAGGCTCTTATCAAGGCTGTCTGCGAAAAGGACGGCATCGATGTGACAAAATTCACGATTGAGCACAACCCTGTCGAGGCAAAGGCCATCGCGCAGGCTGTCACGATGATAAACGAGGGCGAGGGCGACTTTCTGATGAAGGGTCTCTGCTCGACCGACAAATACCTCCGGGCCATCCTGAACAAGGACACGGGCATCCTCCCTCCTAAGGCCGTGCTCAGTCATGTTGCGGTGCTCGAAAACCCTAATTATCCGAAGCTTCTCTTCCTCAGCGACATGGCTGTCATTCCGGCTCCGGATCTCAAGCAGAAGAAGGCCGAGCTGAACTATCTCGTGAACGCCGCTCACTCCATGGGCATCGAGACCCCGAAGGTGGCAATCATCGCCGCAACAGAGCAGATGCTCGAAGGCATGCCTGCCTGCGTTGAGGCGGCGGTTCTCGCGAAGAAGGTGGAGCGCGGAGAAATCAGGGGATGCGTTGCTGACGGCCCGCTTGCGCTTGACGTTGCAATAGACATGGAGTCCGTACAGATTAAGGGCCTCAAGAGTCCGGTCGCCGGAGACGCCGACTGCCTCCTCTTCCCGAACATCGAGTCTGCCAATGTCTTCTACAAGACCAACTCCAAGCTCGCTACAGGCGTGAAGCAGGCCGGAATGGCCGTCGGAGCAAAGGTTCCGTGCGTGCTCTCAAGCCGGGGCGACAGCATCGACACTAAGCTTAACAGCATCGCGATTGCGGCGATGGCCTGCAAGTGAATCCGTTAAAGCCGTGCGGCGAGATTTCCGCCCGGTGTGAGCACAACGATTTATGAACGGTAACTATCCGTCAAAACTGCTGGAAAACGCAGTCGAAGCAATTGGCACTCTTCCTGGAATCGGCCGGAGGAGTGCCCTTCGTCTTGCGATGTACCTGCTCAAACAGCCGCAGGAAAATGTCCACCACTTCACGGAGGCGATTGCCTCGCTGCGTGACAACGTGAAGTATTGCCGCGAGTGCATGATGATCTCGGACACCGATGTCTGCGCCGTCTGCTCGGACAAGACCCGCGACCGCAGCACCATCTGCGTAGTCCAGTCGGTCCGTGACGTGATGAGCATAGAGGCGACGGGACAGTACCACGGTCTCTATCATGTCCTCGGCGGCGTGATTTCGCCCATCAACGGCGTCGGCCCGTCCGATCTGACAATCCGCGAACTTGTGGAGAGGGTCTCAAAATATACTCCAGGCTCTCTCGAACTCATCCTCGCCCTGAGCGGCGACGTCGAAGGCGAGACGACCTCGTTCTACATCTACCGTCAGATTTCCGGATACGAAGTGAATGTCACCTCCCTCGCCCGCGGCCTCGGCTTCGGCGACGACCTCGAATACGCCGACGAACTCACCCTCGGCCGCTCCATCACCGGCCGCCAGCCGTTTCATCCGTAGG
>ERZ808240.4972-NODE-4972-length-11204-cov-3.140730_pt1 | contig 11204 bp, 7 predicted proteins | sample MGYA00521084_ERZ808240 | MGnify/ENA primary metagenome ERZ808240 (study PRJEB31516, sample SAMN03275571) | gut metagenome | biome: mammalia-associated habitat; material: feces | host: Papio cynocephalus | place: Kenya | collected 2012-08-06 ... | reverse complement strand
TTGTAGGTCTTTTGTCGGTCCCTCGTTATTCGGGTTCAAATGGATATCTGTCAATTGGGCGAAACGGAAAGGCTTTATCCGTGCCTTGCTGTTCGTTATGCCTACGAGACAGAACAGTATCAGAATTATGAAAACACGTTTGGTTTTAAAATGGTAAGGCATCACTTCAAAAAGTTAAGTATTTGTTGCATCATTGTATCTCTTTCCTTGGCGGTTTGTATCGTTTCAAAAGGAACTGCCATGATAATCGTTTTATAATCGTTGCCATTATAGGCTACGGCTGCACTTAGATTGTTTTCAGAGTAGCGCATAACTGTTGCTGCCTCTGCACATGCAGGTTCAATAGCATCTGGACTTTCTACTACGTAGCACTTTGAATTCAGTTGGTTGTGGTATGAGTACTCACCGATGAAAGTCCCTTTTGGCAGTTTGCTTTTTACGCATTTTATTTTTCCGCCTTTGGCAGCTTGTCCGACCCGCCATTTGTATTTCAGGATTTGCGTGGCAAAATCTTTATCGCTTTGCAGTGACGGAGCAACACGGCTATCCCAAAGATCTGTTCCTATGAATGCTCCGGAAACAAAGAGGTGGCCACCGGATTTCAAATAGGAAGTCAATTTTTTTTGCATGGTTTTGTCGAAGGTTTTGTATTTCAGGGGATGGATTCCTTTGCGTCCCATTTTTGTCTGGCACTCTTTTCCTAAAATGAGGTCTGTAATGGCGTAGTCTTCCAATCTAACAAGGCTGTCCTTTACCGATTCATCGCTGCAGGATACAAAGCTGTGCCCGGCTTTTAGTATGGCGGCACCATGAATGTAAGGGTAATCGAATGTGTTGCCCGCTATTACTTCTTTTTCATAATCGGCATAGCTGTCGCCGAATCCTGCCGCGTCGTCATCCATCCAGGGTATTCTGCGACGGAATTCTTTCATACTTCCAATGTAACTTATGTCTTTTATATAAGGAACTCCATGGTCTACGTTGTCAAGGAATCCGGCCAATGCCGTATCGGCCGGCTCGGGTGCGACAAAGTCGGCCGGAGCGCTGATTCGGTTGAAGTTGTTGATGACAAGTACAGGTTTTTCTGTCGCATTGGCGGCGATGCCTGCCGAAAGGATTTCTGAAGGAAAGCTTCGGCCGCCTTCGTTGATTGCCACTACTTTGTAGCTGTATATTTTGCCCAGTTGTAGTTTTGTTTCGTATTCAGCCCCTTTTACCACTTGCCCGTTGTCCCAATCGTTTCCTTCGATACGGGTGTAAACAATGAACTTTTCTGCATTTGCCGTTGGCTCCAGACTATCTGCTGTTGCCCGCCATGTAAGTCGTGCAGTGTTTCCGTTTGTCAGTTGCAAAGCCATGTGACTTACCGGCAGCGGTTGTACAACATACTTTTCATTTCGTTGCGAAGATATGAATTTTAAGATTCCCTTGTAGATGGCTCTGCTTACAATAAAGCGAAAGCGTGGGTCAAGGCCGTAGCGCATATCTGCAAAGTTCTGATGCGAGAGAAGTTCGAGCAACATAGCCGGGACTTTGGGCATCCAAGCTTCAAAATAGGGCTTGTCCCACATTTGGCGTCGTGTCCATTTGGGCTCGCATTGGGTTCGAATGTCATTTACAATGCTACTTTGCACGATGTCTGCCAAATCGCGCGACAAGGTTCGAGATGCACCTCCGGGAAATGTGCCATCGTATTGTTCGGAATCGTAGATAGCCAAAGTTCCAATGATATTATCGTTGAGAGTAGTACCTGCATCGCTGTGGAAGGCAAATGACAGGTCTATCGGGATGTTCAGCCCTTTCTCGTTCGGATTGGATGCCGAGCCCCCTGCCAGCCAATTGACCCAAAGCCCACGGTTTTTGTAGTCGTCTGTATAGTCATTGCACGATTTTGTCAAGTCATAAATGCTGTCGGGAACTCCAGCCCATTGCATCCAATAGCGTGCTCCTTCGCAGAAACGTGGGTAACCGCTTTTTTGTGCTTCATCCAGTGTAATACAAAGGTTGTGCTCTTCTTTTTCGCGGTCTATATATCGTGCCACATTGCCTATGCCTCCACCTACTTTCACTGCATCGGCCGTGACAATGCGCCCGCTTTTAGACGAAAGGTTGCTTAATTCAATTCTGTTTTCTGCGTTTTTACCTTCTTTAAAATAGAATGTACCTAAATATATCCAAGTTTCACCTCCCATCTGCTGGTTTACACTGAAGGTTGTTTCCTGGCCGTTGTGAAATACTGTGTATCTTGCATCATCGGTGCTTTCGGCCAACGTGTGATAGGATACGTAAACGGCATATTCGCCATCTTGCGGAATGTCGGGCTGCCATACGGCAGTGCTTGTGTTTCCTTTTTTGATGGTTTCAACTTGCCGGTAGGTTCCTTCCTTAAATGGATTTTCATGGTTGATGTATGTCGCCCGTTTGAAGGCAAAGCCGGTTTCTTGGCCGTTTGCCCATGAGCGGTCGCCATGATGTTCGCTGTATGTGCTTGTAAACTGTGACCGATAGGCTGCATCGTTTTCTTCGGCGTTGGACGCAATTTGCCTGCTGTCATTATCAATGATTACTTCAAACGGATTGGCATCGCGTTCGCGGGGCATCAGTACGTAGGCACCTGCGTTTTCCAGCATCGGTACAAGGAAAGGCAATACATAACTTTGCGTATAGAGATCTTCGACGGTTTGGAAAATGCGTGCCCGCTGCCATTCCCAGCGATCCAATTTGGCCTCATAGTAGAATCCATGGCTTTGCCACATGGCAATGTGACGGCCCTTGAGACCTTCTTTCGGTTCAAAGGTCGCAGATGTATTCCTGACGATGGGCGCGATTTTCTTGGGCGTTGCAAAACGTTTCCATTTTTTGTCGTCTTTTTTCCTCAAGATGTGAGGCACCAGCTTTTCAACAGCTATTCCGGCTGTGAAAAGACCTATTTTTTTCTTTTTCCAATCTGCAGGCAATTGGTTGCGCACGTTATTGTAGAAGTCTTGGATTAAGTTTTCACGGATAGGTGCATCATATAAATTGCCGGATGCGTAAATCCTTACTGAATCCTTGGTAACGTGGCTTGAATCAATTCTGACGCGTCCTACCTGTGCTTCGTTACGAACCATTTCGTTCAGGCTCTTTCCAAGCAATTCTACAATTTCTTTTGATACAGTTTTTTGCTCTTCTGCGTTTACGAATGTCGAAGCCAATGCCATAATAGAACATAGGCAGATGCTTCTTAGATTCCTGTTGCGTTTCATTTATATGTTGGGTATTATAATCGTCTTTATATGTTTAATGGCTACTCTGCTACCATTTTCAAGGTATATCCTCCTCCGGGTGCCAAGTATACCTTGAGTTGTCCGTTGGCCGGTACCTGCGTGGTTTCATGGATATAGTCTTGTGCGTGTTTGGCTGCGTTAGGGCCATCACGGAATACTTCTATTTGTTTCCCGGCTCCATTAATTGTATTCAGGTTGAGTGTCAAATTGCGTTCAGTCCAGTTTGTCAAAGCTCCTACATACCATGTCTTTCCTTTTCTGCGTGCTATGGCTACATATTCGCCCACTTCTCCGCAAAGAGGAATGGTCTCGTCCCAAACAGTAGGTATTTGCGAGATGAAAGTTGTACACTCCGCTTCCTGCTCATAGTGGGTCGGGCTGTCACACAACATGCCGAGCGGCGACAGAAATACGGTATATTCTGCCAGCTGATGGCAACGTGTTCCCTGGCTCATAGGTTCGCTGCCTGATGCGCGGTAGGTTTGCCGTGTTCCATTCAGCATGGCTCCTTGCGTATAGTCCATCGGACCGGCCAGCATGCGTACGAAGGGTATAGTTACATCGCCATTCATCTGATCGTATTCTTCAAGCGATGACCATTTATTGAATTCCATGCCACATACTCCTTCAAAATTGAGCACGTTAGGGTACGTGCGGTTCAATCCTGCCGGTTTGAATGTTCCGTGTATGTCAAGTACCAATTTATGTCTGGCTGCGGCTTCTGCAATTCGGTAATGGTAGTCTACGGCTCGTTGGTCGTCCCTGTTGATAACGTCTACTTTGAATCCTTTGACGCCCATTTCGGCATAATGGCGGCATACATTTTCCAAATCCTTGTCGAGAGCATAGCTGCCCGCCCATAAGATAATGCCTACTCCCTTTTTACGTCCGTATGCGATGATTTCTTTCAAATCAATTTCGGGAACGACTTGCATCAAATCGGCAGGGCCGCGCACTGACCATCCATCGTCAAGAACTACATACTCTATGCCGTAGCGCGAAGCGAAGTCGATGTAATACTTATAGGTTTCCGTGTTGATTCCGGCCTTGAAGGGAACATTGTAAATGCTCCAATCGTTCCACCAGTCCCAAGCCACTTTCCCCGGCTTTATCCAGCCGGTGTCTTTCAGCTTGCAAGGTTCGGCCAGCCGGTACACCATATCGTTGGCCAACAGTTCCGTGGCATTGCGCGATATGCAGAATACGCGCCAGGGAAACTTCATTTTGGCAGGGCAATGTGCAATGTAGCCGGCACGTTCTTTTACCAGCAGTTGCAGATTGTCATAGCCTCCTTGTTCTTCCTTTGACGGATAGCGGGCAAAGTATGTTTTCAAGGCTGCATCTTTTCCGCCGCTTCTCACATACATGTTTGGGTAGTTTTGCAGGGCTGCTTCGGTCAGTCCTATCTTAATGCCTCCTTCGGCTTCGATAAGACAGGGGAGAAATGCCAGTTTGCTGCTATCCATCTTGCTCAGCGCAACATGTGCATAGGTGTTTTCGAAGGTATTGATCAGTTGCTGTTCGAATGTGGTGCCTTCTTGTCTTACATAGGGCAGAAACGCTTTCGGGTCAGCGGGGAAGCGGCAGTCCATTTGTTCATCTTCGACAATGATATCCTTGTCAAGATTGGATATGAAGCGATAGGCCGCCCCATCGTCATAGACGCGTACTACCAAATCAAAGCCTTCCTTGAATTTTAAAATGAGCTGGTTATAATTGTCGGTGATGGTTTCCTTAGTGTAAAAAAGAGCGTTGATATTGCCTTTGTAACTGTTGCGTGCCACTTTTGCCGGTTTGGCACTTGTACCCCATGTAATGCCATTTCTAAGCTTTAAAGATACATCCGATGGCAATATCAGCGGCTTGCTTTCGTATTGTAATGAAAACCGCAGTTTTCCTTTTATTGTTTCAACACATGCAGTCAGTTTGCCGCCGGGAGATGTAACATCGTATACGTTGGCTTTTGTGCAGGCGATGCTTGTCAAAAAAAATGCGACGGTCAGGCCGAATATCCTGTTCCATCCTGTGAGTTTTTTCATAGGAATGAATGTGAGTTTTGATATATTGGCGTGTAATTTCATGCTACCAGAAGTTACTGTATGAAGTTGTCTTTTCCGACTGGGAAGCAGACAGTGCAAAGTTACTCAAAAGGGCAATAAAAAAGGAGGCTTTCAATTTAAAATTCGTAGGGAAAGAATTCAATCTGAAAGGCTTTCTTTTTTGTCTAATAGGACATAAGCAAAGGTCAACAGCTTTTAGAACCGCAAAGCAGGGCATATTTGCAGTGTTCGCATGCTTTTTCGTCGAAGGCAAAGGTATATTCGGCAGTTCTTAGGTCTTTTATGAGCTGTTGCAATTGGCTTTTAAATGCATCCAGCTTTTCTTCTGCAGTCAGGTCGCTTAGTCCGTTTTTTGTGTTGCCAAGAGTGACATATGGCGAAAGCTCTTTGCCATAGAGTTTCTGCAGGAAATAGATGGCAGATACCGGTGTCTCGTTACGTGTAAGCCGGTAGAGCAGTTCGTAGAAGACGGTTTGCAGAACATAGTTTTTCGTATTGTCGCTGAAAAGTTCTTCAATGCTTGCTGCTTTCATCTTTTCCTTTTTGTAAGCACCGGTTTTATAGTCGATGATGCGTTTTTTCTCGATGCCGTCTATATGTGTGATGTCTGTGCGGTCAATTTTTCCGTTGATACTTGTCAAATCATCTAAGTCGGCTTTTAGCGATTCTTCCGCATGAACAAATTTAAGTCCGTTGTTTTTGGCAATGTAGGCATCATATTTCAAAAGATTAGACAGATAGTCTCTTATGACACCGGCTTCTATCTCGTGCTCGTCCTTGTTGTAGAGTTGATGGTCTTTTTCGATTTTCGTTGTTGGTGAAAAGCTGTGTGCGTCTTCATTGCTGACATATTCGAAAGCCTCTGCGATGTAAGTTTCCAGTTTTACAATGTTGCCTGCCATTGCAGACAACTCATCTGCGTGCAGAATGGCTTCGGGGCAGTTGCCGCGAAGGTCTTCATAGATGGATTCGGCAGCTCTGTGGAAAATACTGCCGAACGTGTTGGGAGGCAACAGGTCGGACTGTTGTGGTATCTCTTTGATGCCAAGCATATAAGAGAAAAAATACTTCATGGGGCAGTCTATGAATTTTTCCAAAGCCGAAACGGACAGATTCAGCCTTCTGTTTTCCATTATCTGCCTGATGGTTTCGGAGTCAATGCCTTTTACTTCGCATCGATTGATGATGTTGCGCTCGTTCAATGTATAGCATATTACAGGGATGTCGGTCTCGGTAAGAATCTGTACCATGAACCGCGACATTTCTCCGCAGTGCTTTTCACCGTCGGTCGATTCGTTATAGACCAAAGTGACATGTTGTGAGCGTTGCAGCAGCCGGAAAAAATTGTAGGCATAGACTTCGCTACGTTCATCGCCTGTCATGATGTGATAGAACTTGCGCAAGTCGTAGGGAATAAACGAACGGTCGGCACTCTTTTTGGGAACAATTCCGTCTCCGACGGAGAGCAACAGAAGTTGGTCGAAATCAAGGTTGCGGGTTTCGAGCATACCCATTATTTGCAGGCCGGCTGCCGGTTCTCCATGAAACGGAACCGACAGTGATGTGAGTACTTGCCGCAGCAGTCCCTGCAGTGTACGGCGTGTAACGGAAAGAGTGCCGTTGCTAACAAACGTCTTGAAACGGTTGACGGTGGTGAAGCTTTGAAAGAAGGATTCGGCCGTAAGTTGTCCCAACCATGATTGTTCGCCATGGCGTTCCATCTCATTCTGCGCCTGCTGTTGAAGAGCCGATGACAATTTGTTGAGCAGCTCCAGGTTGTCGTTTGGGTTGGGTTGCTTTTCAGTTTCGCTTCGTGTAAAAAAATCTTCCACGAAAGCATAGGCCGGTGTGTGTGACATTGGAAAGCCTTTTGTGATGTTGACTTCCTGCACATCTTCAGGAAGGCTGTGAATGACCGGCTGTAGCAGGGTTTCGTCGCAAAGAACGATGGCGGTTCGTTTTTCATCCGCGCGCGTCAGATTTTGCCGGAGCCATGACGTGGCGTAATGGGCCTGTGCGTTGTCGGACGAGGAGGCCACATACTCTATTGTAGTCCGTTGTGACAAGTTGTCAAAGAGATTTTCGGGCAATTCGTTTGGAAACCGCTCGATGTTGCGTTCCATGTTCTTGCCAAAGGAAAACAATGCACCTTTGCCCGTATACATACGGTCGTAGTCCCAATAAAACAGGGCTTTTCCTGTTGATTGCAGCAGCTCGAACAATTTCCATTCCACGGGCAGCAGCATGTTGAAGCCTACGAACGCATACTTGTCGAAACGCTCAGGCAATGTGAGTTGGTTTTGCTCTAAGTTTTCGATGACGTGGCGTTGCCTGGCTCCTTCATAAGCTTCGCCATCGGCTTCAAGCGTTTCGTTCAGCTCTTTATAGATGTCGTAGAGATACCTCCACAGATGCTCAAAGTCCTCTTTCAGCTGCCCGCTTCCTTTAAGTGTTTCGATGAAAGGGCGCAATTGTTCGCGTTCTTCCGGTGTCATGGTCTCTAATTGACGGGCGGCACTCCAGGAACCGAAAATCTCGTGCGCATCGACCAGACTGCGGTCGATATCGGAAAAATCTGACAGCAGTTGCTCGCCCCAACCGTAGAAAAAATCAAGGGAAATATGGGCATCTTGGATTTTTTCCTTGTAAATCTGATAAAGCAGACATACTGAGCGGATATCATCGGCGGGCTTGAAATCGGAAAGGGTGTTGAATAGTTCGCTTATGGTCAGATATTCGGGAGCCCACACGGCAGTTGTTTCATCGTGGGCTAACAGATAATCGTCAAAGAATATTCCGGCGCGTTTGTTGGGGAATACCACAGCGATGCGGCTCAAGTCGTTTTTGAACTTGCCGCGGAGATTGTTGGCTACATGCTTGAGAAATTGCATATACTTGTGGATTGGGAGTCTTTGTGAAATGGCTTTGGAAATCGGGAAGACCGGTTGCAGAATTTTCTATGGGGAAAGGTGCTTTCTGTAGCCGTGTTTCAATTCGATACAGCCGAACTTTTTATTGTCTGTGAACTGTTTGTCAATACAAAGGTAGGGATTTTAGCCAAGAATACAGTGAAACGTCCATTAAAACGATTCATTGTAATTTGAAGTTGCATTCTTTCATATTGACACAAGCATTGGTTTTGAAAACAACTCCTTCCGATTCGAGCAGCCGGCGTTGCTCCGTAAAACCCGGAGCCAGGCGTCCTTGACTGTTTACAACACGATGACAGGGAAGATGAAGCGATTCGGAAGCCTCACGCAAAACCCGCCCAACAAGACGTGAGTTTTGAGGCCTGCCAATGAGCCAGGCAATTTGTCCGTAGGTCAGAACTTTTCCTGTTGGGATTTCCGACACAACGTTGAACACATCTTTGCGAAAAGAGTCGATGTCAGGCTTCATCGTTTCAGACCAAAGCGAAAAGGCCAATGTTTATTTTGAGCAGAATGTCTATATGAAATCAGGCCGGACGCGTCTGACCGTGTCCGGTGATGAGCCATTTGTAGGTGGTGATTTCTTCTAATCCCATCGGCCCGCGTGCTCCCAGCTTTTGGGTGCTGATACCTATTTCAGCGCCCAGGCCGAATTGTCCGCCGTCGGTAAAACTGGTCGGTGCATTTACGTAGACACAGGCCGCATCAACCATGGTTTGAAAAACGCGAGCCCGGTCTTTGTTTTCGGTAATGATGCATTCGCTATGTCCGGAACCATAGCGGGCAATATGTGACAAGGCTTCTTCTAAACTGTTTACCGTTCGGACGGCCATGCGGAGCGACATGTATTCTGTGCCATAGCTGTTGCTGTCGGCCGGATGGAGCAGGCTGGAAGGATAATTGTTTTGCAAGGCACTATAGGCCGGGGTATCGGCGAAAAGTTCTACTTGCTTTTTTAAAAGTAAAGAACATAATTCCGGCAAGTCAGACAGACGTTTACGATGGATGATGAGGCAATCAAGGGCATTGCACACGGATGGGCGGCGTGTCTTGGCATTCAGTATGATTTGTTTCCCGATGTTAGTGTCTCCGTATTCATCAAAATAGGTGTTTACGACTCCGGGTCCGGTTTCGATGCAGGGCACTTTTGCCTCTTCTCTGACAAAACGGATGAGTCGGCTGCTGCCGCGCGGAATGATGAGGTCAACGTACTGTGTGGCATGCAACAGCTCGGCTGCAGCTTCATGAGTAGCTGGAAGAAGTTGCACAACGTTGTAGTCAATTCCTTGTTCTTTGAGTACGTCGTGAATCAATTTTACTGCGGCAATATTTGTATTGTCTGCATCTTTGCCTCCTTTTAGAATGCAGGCATTGCCGCTTTTAAAGCAGAGCGAGAATACGTCGAAAGTAACATTGGGACGCGCCTCATAAATGATGCCGATGACACCGAAAGGTACGCTTACGCGTTGCAAGTGCAATCCGTTGTCAAGGATCTTGTCGGATAGAATACGGCCGAGTGGTGACGGCAGTGTGCCTACATGGCGCATGTCAGACGCAATGCCTGCTAAACGTTGTTCTGTCAATTGCAATCTGTCATACAGCGGATTGTCTTTGTCCATATGTTTTAGGTCAATGGCATTGGCAGCGAGCAGTTCTGCCTGATGTGGTTCGATAGCATCGGCGACGGCAGCTAAAATCTTTGAGCGGCGCGTGTCGTCAATAAGTGCTAAATTGACAGAGGCTGATTTGGCAGACGAAAAAAAATGTTCGAACATGTATAGGTTGGAGTAAGATGGTAAAGCTAATTGGAGATTGTGTCTTTTAACAAGAACAAGTAGTCATAGTGAACCAAAGGCTTTTGGTTGTGCCGGCCTATCAATTGTCGAGCTTCACAGGCATCATATCCCGATCGGCCTAAGGCTATTTCTGTTTGATTCTCATCAACAATGCTCACAATGTCGCCTTCTTCAAAATCACCGTCAATGGCAGTTGCTCCGACCAATAGCAGACTGGTAGCTTTGCAGCTGTTGAGCAGAGTCTCGGCAGCTTTGTGATTAATGTGAATGATTCCCTTAGAAAAACCTGCACTGTGGGCAATCCACTTCTTGACGCTTGAAATGGCATCCGGATTAGGGAGAAACTCGGTATGCAGCGTTTCAGCCGGTTTTGTAATGAGGTTAATCAGGATGTTAGGCGTTTTTCCGTTGGCAATGATAACTCGTATACCTTCTGAAGCGACTTTGCGTGCAATTCTGCATTTGGTAATCATTCCGCCACGCCCGAAACCACTTTTTTCAGCTTGAATATAATCAGTCAGGTCTGTATTTGGATGCAATTCGCGTATGACGTGACATGAAGGGTCTGATGGAGAACCGTTATATATGCCGTCAACATTGCTTAGTATGATAAGGCTCTCAGCACCAATCATGCTTGCAATAAGTCCTGATAGCTCATCATTGTCGGTAAACATGAGCTCTGTGACACTGACAGTGTCGTTTTCGTTGACAATAGGAATGATGCCGTTTTGAAGCATCACAGTCATGCAACTTCTTTGATTTAAATATTCGCGGCGGGTACCGAAATTCTCTTTCATCGTAAGAACCTGGCCGATTTTCAACCCATGTTCACGAAAGAAGTCGTAGTACAGGTTAAGCAGCTTTACCTGACCTACGGCTGAATAAAGTTGCCTTTGTTCGACGCTGTCTAATTTATGATTAATTTTGATTTCGCTTCTCCCACTTGCGATGGCTCCGCTTGAGACAAGCACCACATCATATTTTAGTGAGCGGAGCATGGCAATTTGATCGACCAAGGCAGACATTTGTGTAACGTCAAGTGTCCCGTTAGATCGGGTCAGGACGTTGCTTCCAACCTTTATAACGATGCGATGTTTCATGTAGTTTTAAGTCCGGCTTTTAAACCGCGGATGACAGCACTGGTGAAGCCTG
>ERZ808240.4971-NODE-4971-length-11206-cov-12.864855_pt1 | contig 11206 bp, 5 predicted proteins | sample MGYA00521084_ERZ808240 | MGnify/ENA primary metagenome ERZ808240 (study PRJEB31516, sample SAMN03275571) | gut metagenome | biome: mammalia-associated habitat; material: feces | host: Papio cynocephalus | place: Kenya | collected 2012-08-06 ... | reverse complement strand
CTGCAATCCGTGCCACTCTACCATGTACATACTTAAACTCACCTTCTGTAATCACCACTTCATCCCCTAACTTGTATTTGATATTCTTTGATGTGACAGGGATGATGTGAGGATTACGGATGGAGGTTAAGCGGATGAAATTGTCCATGGCTGCATCAGAAATGAAAAGCGGTGGATTCTTACATGGCGCATTTTCACAATGTGAAGTATGGTCGTAATAGTAACTCAACAAAGCTCTGTATTCTGGAGACTTGATGCCCTTGTCTTGCAAAAGGGAGCCTACTTGTCCTGCTGAGGCATGAACAAATAGAAAAGAGGGGAGAAGTGGTTCTGTTATGATTCGCTTCTTTCCTTGCTTCCTTACTTCTTTGTATCGCAAAGGAATATAATATTCAAGTCCTTTAGCTTCCACAAAGGCTTTCGCCTTGACTATACGTCCATACGAAACTCTCAGAACGAACCATTGCTTGTTTCCAGAAGGGCCATTCTCTACCGACACCCCACCTTTTTTCTTTGAGATGGAGGGCGTACAAGATGTAGGTTTTGCACTTGGACACGATGAACCTGTGTCGGTAGGTTGCCCATTATACAATGAAGCGTCAGCCGGTGAAGGCTGTTTGGTGTTATCTCCCAATGTTGTTGTTCAGAGGTTAGATTAAACCAATAGACTTGTTTCTTGACAGAATTGTCAATCATTGACTACAAAGATAGAGAATCTTATTCAGACGTGAAAATAAATCACTGGGAATCTTTACTTTTGCTTACCACATTTCTGTAATTTGAGGTGATTTGTAGCGATTAACCCGAATTGCTCATTATGATTTCTCGGTGTCTAACGGCAGGCCTCCCACTTCCCATATGTGTTTTTCTTGATTTTGCGACAATCGGTGCAAGGATTGAAATTATAATGTCAAAATAGTTGACAACAGCAGCTCTGAGAATCGAAAAAACGTGCGCGAGCGGTCTTTTGCACGCAAATGAGCCGTTTTTGGCTGTTGTGTATATATCGTTGATTATCTGAGCTTTATGCTTTTGAGGCTTTAGCCTGGGGAAGCCGTGGAATGCTTTTGGTTGCCTTCACGCTTGTTTCGCGTTGCCTTTATGCCTGTTTCGTGTTGCTTTCACGCTTATATCGCATTGCCATTACGCTTAAATCGTGTTGGCTTCGCGCTGGTTTCACCATGCGATTCAGGCGTGATGGCGGAAACTTGCCGCTTGATCGTGTGCCGCTATGTGCGAAAACGCGCATGAGAGCCTGTTTCCGCTTCCCGGAATGCGCACGCTTGAGAGTGCTTTTTTGAAGAATAATATTGACAATCGAAATTGGGCACGCCAATTGGCGTGCCCAATTTCGATTGTGAATTTATGATTGTTCGTCTTTGTTATTCGGGAAGCATTGCCATGCCCACTCATAACACAAACCCTCGCCCGTATATCTTATTGATCCATAGGTCAAAGAACTGTTCGGTAAGCGAATACTTGCCATGTAGCTTGGTGATGACGCCACTTGCCATAAGTTGCTTGGCAGCATACTGGTTGGCACTGGCCGACGATAGTTTATGCTTTTTGATGAATGCGGCGGAAGTGATTTTCTCCACTTCGCCCTCGGTCGCTATGGCATATAGCAGCGGTTTCTGTTTCTCCGGTATGTTTGACAAGAGTTCTTGGAATATGGGTTCTTTCGATTCAATGATGTTGTTGATGGCTTGAGTTATGATGTCTTTCGTGCATACATCTCCTTCGGTTTCCATTATCAACGCGAAGACCTCATTGAATGTGCGCTGCATGCCGTATGTGTTGCCGTGGAACAACTGGTAAACTCTTTGCACGCAAGAAGGCTCTATGGCCTTGCCATATTTCGACAGCCAGCCACATACAAAGTCGGAATATACCTGCACGTCTATCGCCTTGAGTTCCAATATGTCCGCGCTGTTGTAAAACGGATGGGCAGTTGATACAAACATTTCCTGCATGACATGATACTCGCTGCCCGCGAAGATGAATTGGCAATTGGAAAGTCGCTGAATGTGTGTCCGAAGCAGTGCCTCCACGTTTTTCTCAGGATATTTGGCTATCTGCTGAAATTCGTCTATGGCGACGATGCACGGACGGTCAGCGTGCTCCAAATAATAAAAGATTTCCTCCAGAGTCAATTCCGGGCGAGCGATGTCACCCAAGCTCAAGTCGAATGTTGGCGTATTGGAAATCGGGTCGAATCCAAATTGGCCGCTTATTGATTTCAGCGTGTGGATGAAGGCAGTCATCATCTTCTTGCTTTTGGGCAATACGGCCTCGTAGATCTTGCGTCCTAAAAGATAGGCAAACTCTTGTAGGCTTGTGGTATGCAATATGTCTATGAAAAATGTGTAGTATTCATCCTTTTCAAACCCAAAGTCGTAGCAGAAGCGCACCAATCCGGTCTTTCCCATACGGCGAGGGGAAATAAGCACCAGGTTGTTGCCATTTTCTATTGTCTTAACGATTTTCTTCGATTCCGAGATTCGGTCGCAGAAATACTCTCGCTCGATCTTGCCAGTTACCACAAATGGATTCTTGATTCTTGCCATACTGTTGCCATTCTGAATTCGTGTCGTGGCAGGTGAGGCGTCATCATGCCACACGTTGCCGATGCAAAGATAGTACAATTATCGCGATTATAGAAATCCTATAATAGATTTTCTATAAAATATTAATGTCGCTGTCACGGTAGCCAGGCTGTTTCGTGGCGTGGAGGGTACACAATAGAAAATGGGCACGCCAATTGGCGTGCCCATTTCATTTGCATGTTTATATTGTTCTTGGCTTATTCGGGAAGCATGACCACGCTCACCTTGTTGGCTCCGGCGAGGAATTCCTTGACGAAGGCGGAAACCTTCTCCGGTGTCTGAGCCTTCACGAGGTCGGCATATTCCGTGTGGTCGTCGCGCTTCATGGTGTAGTCGTTCCAGACGACGCTCGCCCAGTAGCCGTTGGTCTTCAGCGCGCTGTCGTGCTGCTTGAGCATGAGCGTCCGCACCTTGTCGAGCATGTCGGCATCGCATTTCACGGCGAGGTCTTTCACGGCCTGGTTCATTATCTGTATGGCCACATCCTTCTTCTCAGGCTTCATGGGGCAGTAGGCCGCTATTTGCGCCATGTGGTAGCCGTCGGAGGCCTGGCTCATGCCAGCCTGCGCGCCGCAGCTGTATGCCGCGCTCGCTTCCTCGCGAATCTGCTTGAGATATACCATGGAGAGCACTTGGCCTGCCATGGACGCCTGTATGCCGCGCTCCATGGAGTAAGGCATCGTAGGGTTGAACCATAGTATCTGCGCTATAGACTTTGGTGTCTCCATCTTGCGAGTGAAGGTGATGTCGATGTTCTTCTTTGTTGGAGTCACCTCGCGCTTGCCTGCAGGGTTCTTGCCCTTTGATGGCAGCGAGCCGAGGTATTGGCAGATGAGCGGGCGTATGGTGGCCTCGTCGAAGTTGCCGATGATCTCGAACACCCAACCGTTGGCGTTGGCTGTGCGCTCTTTTGCCATTTGCAGTATGCGGTCGTAGGACACGGCCTTGAGGTCCTTCAGCAGGAATGGCTGCATTCTCCAGTTGTCGTCGTAGACGACTTTCGTTATCGTGTCGGAGAAGGCCGTCGTGGGGTCAAGGTCGCGGTTCTTCAAGCCGACCTCGTTTTGCTGCATGAGGTTATTGAAGGCATCTTGGTCCTTCTTTATGCTCGTGAAGTAGAGGTACGCGAGCTGGAGCATCGTCTCCACGTCCTTTGGCGTGGCGCTTCCGCTCAGGCTCATCTTTCTTGCCCCCATGCTGAGCGACGCGTTGGCTATCTTTCCGGCGAGTGCCTTGCCAAGCTCTATTGAGGAGAAGTCGCCGAGGCCGCTGTTGTCGATGACGCTGTTGAACATCTGCAGGTTGGCGAAGTCGGCCTTGCCGTAGTTGCCCTCGCCAGAGCCGCCTGTTCCGCTCATGGTCACCTGGTCTTTCTTGTAGTCGGTCTTCTTAAGCAGCACCGTGACACCATTAGAGAGAGTCAGTATTTGGTAGTCGAACTTCTTGCTCTTCACCTCTTTCTTTATCTTTCCCGGCTTTGGCAGGTTCTTTATGATGGGTTCGTTCTTCACGTTGTCCACGTAGGCATCCACCTTCGTGGCCCTTGCCTGGTGCACTGCGTCGAGCAGCTGCTCGGCAGTGGGGTATACGGCTCCGTCTTTCTCGTTGTTGAAGTTGAGTATCACGAGGTTGCTGTCGCTCTTTGCCACGAGTTGTGGCAACACCTTGTTCACGGCCTCCAGAGGAACCATTGGCACCACCTGCTTCATCATGTTGTAGTCGAACTCCAATGATGGCATTGGCTCGTTGTTGAGGAACCATCCGAGTGCTTGATTGTAGAAAGACGTGTTCGTGCGCTTGTCGCGGCCTTCCCACGCCTTGTCGAGCGAGGAGAGCATCGACTCCTTGAAGCGCGCATATTCAGTGGCCGTGAAGCCATGGTCTGCGGCCTGTTTCACCACGAGGTATGCCGCCTTCACGGCATCCGCCGTCTTGCCCATGTCCTTTGGCATGACGTTGATGGAGAACGCGTCTTTTGTCTTGGCCATTATGTAATTGCCGTCTCCTGCCGACGCGCCCACGAATGGGCAATCGGCCTTTTGCGCCGCCTCCGCGAAGCGCGTTGACAGCATGCCTATGGCGGCTTGCTTGACGTATTGCGATATGGTGTATTCTATGTTTTGCTTTATGGAGTCGGGCTCGGTGTCGTGCTTCATCATCAACATCACGACAGACTGCTGATACTCCTTGTCCTTGTCGATGATGACGATTGGCTCGGCGTTGTCAGGCACAGGCTCTTCCACTATCTTGGCCTCGTTGTCTGGGTTCTTTATCCCGCCGAAGAGCTTCTTTATCTCAGCCTCGGTCTTGTCCACGTCCACGTCGCCAATCACGATGATGCCTTGGTGGTCGGGGTGATACCACTTGTGGTAGTAGTCCACGAGCTCCTTGCGCTTGAAGTTGTCCACCACCGACATCAAGCCTATCGGGTAGCGCTTGCCGTATTTTGAGCCAGGGTAGAGCTTCTCAAGGTTTCGCTCCAGCATGCGGCTCTGTGCCGACGTGCGCAGTCTCCACTCCTCGTGTATGACGCCGCGCTCCTTGTCTATCTCGTCTTGCTCGAGCGACAGGCCGCACGACCAGTCGCGCAGGATGAGCAGGCAAGAGTCGAGCGTTGAGGCCGACGAGGTGGGTACGTTGTCAATGTTGTATACCGTTTGGTCTATTGCCGTGTAGGCGTTGAGGTCACCGCCAAACTCTATGCCCTTTGAGCGGCACCACTCAATGAGGTCGTTGCCCTTGAAGTGGTCGGAGCCGTTGAATGCCATGTGCTCAAGGAAGTGGGCGAGGCCGCGCTGGTCCTCGTTCTCCTCAAGGGAGCCAACCTTCTGCGCGATGTAGAAATTGGCGCGATGCTCGGGCCAGTTGTTGTGGCGGATGATGTAAGTCAGTCCGTTGGGTAGCTTGCCAATGCGGAAAGCCGTGTCCACGGGTATCGTCTTGATAGGCATTTGCGCGCTTGCGGTAACCACCGCTACGAGCAAAAGCAACATCGAGACGATAGTGTGCTTGATGTTTTTCATAGGATTTTTAAAAGTTGTACTGTTTCCCTTCTTATTGTCATTTCGTATAATAATGCACAAAGTTACTACAATAAAATATGCAAAAACCATAAACATGGGATTTTTTTTGCCATTGTCGTTCTTTTAGCTTAAATTTGCACACCATATAATAGTATAGATTTGTAAAAATGAGTCTTACAAAGATAGCGGGTAAGTTTTTCAGCCCCCGGCAGAAAGAGCTTGAGAAGCATTTCACGGAACCCGAGCAGCTGCAACGGTCGGCACTGGCTTACCTTGTTTCCAAGGGTCGCGACACGGAGTATGGCCGTTCACACGCGTTTGTGAACATCAAAGACTACGACGACTTCGTGAAGAACGTGCCAATAAACACTTATGAAGAGTTGAAAGGCGACATAGACCGTATGCGCCATGGTGAGGCCAGCGTGCTGTGGCCGGGATTCGTGAGATGGTACGCCAAGTCGTCGGGCACGACCAACGACAAGTCGAAATTCATCCCCGTGTCGTCGGCTGGGCTGCACAACATCCACTACAAGGGAGGTTCCGACGTGGTTGCGTTTTATCTGCGCAACAACCCCGACAGCCGCCTCTTCGACGGCAAGTCGCTCATCCTTGGCGGAAGCCATTCGCCCAACTACAACGTGGAAGGGTCGCTCGTGGGCGACCTCTCCGCCATATTGATAGAGAACATCAACCCCGTGGTCAACCTCTTTCGCGTGCCAAAGAAGCGCACCGCGCTGCTCTCCGACTTCGAGCTGAAGCGCGACCGCATAGCCCGCGAGTGCATGGACAAGAATGTCACAAATGTATCTGGTGTGCCTTCGTGGATGCTGAGCGTGCTCGTGAGGATGCTCGAGATCTCGGGCAAGAAGCACATCGAGGACGTGTGGCCAAACCTTGAGGTCTTCTTCCACGGCGGCATAGCCTTCGAGCCTTACCGCAAGCAATACGAGGAGATTATCACGTCGCCCAAGATGCACTACATGGAGACCTACAACGCCTCGGAAGGATTCTTCGGCATACAGGATGACCCCAAGGATCGCTCGATGCTCCTCATGCTCGACTACGGAGTCTTCTATGAGTTCATACCCATGGAAGAAGTGGGCAAGCCAAACCCGATCATCATGCCGTTGGAGGCGGTTGAGACTGGCAAGAACTACGCCATGGTGATATCCACGTCGTGTGGCCTGTGGCGCTATATGATAGGCGATACGGTGAGCTTCACCTCTGTCAAGCCATACAAGTTTGTCATCACGGGCCGCACGAAGTGTTTCATCAACGCCTTTGGCGAGGAGCTCATCCAGGACAATGCCGAGAAAGGTCTTGCATACGCTTGCGAGCGCACTGGGGCGCAGATACTGGAATACACCGCTGCCCCTGTTTACATGGACGAGAACGCCAAGTGTCGCCACCAATGGCTCATAGAGTTCTCCAAGGAGCCAGAAGACCTAAATGAGTTTGCGGATTGCCTTGACAGCAAGTTGCAGGAAATCAATTCCGACTACGAGGCCAAGCGCTTCCACGATGTCACGCTTCAGCACCTGGAGGTGGTGAAGGCGCATCCTCACCTGTTTGAGGAATGGCTCAAGGCGAAAGGCAAGCTCGGTGGGCAGCACAAGGTGCCGCGCCTGAGCAACTCGAGGAAAAACATGGACGAGCTGCTGGAGCTCAATGGCAACTACCGGCTGCAATGATAGACCATTATAGACTATTATAGACCATGATAGACTGTAATAGACTATGATAGACTGTAATATACTTTGACAGACGTTTTATATGATTGTCAACGATAACTTAAACGACAAGGGCAAGAAGGCGGCGATGCTCCTCGGGGCGTTGTCGCTTGTGGGGCTTCTCGTGTCGCTGCTCCTGCAAGGCTGCGCTCGTATGGGAAACCCCGATGGCGGATGGTATGATGAGACACCGCCGAAGGTCATCGGCGCGGATCCTGCCGAAGGGGCCACAAACGTGAAGAAAAAAAAGGTGCTTATCAATTTTGATGAGTATATCAAGATAGACAACCCCACGGAGAATGTGGTGGTGTCGCCACCGCAGCTTGAGGCGCCGGAGATAAAGGGAGAAGGCAAGCGCATAAGCGTGCAACTTGTCGACTCGCTCAAGCCAAATACGACCTATACCATAGACTTCTCTAACGCCATAAGCGACAACAACGAGGGGAACCCCCTTGGCGACTACGCGTACACGTTCTCCACAGGCGACCATATCGACACCTTGCAAGTGTCGGGATATGTCATCGGGGCAGAAGACCTGGAGCCCGTGAAAGGCATCTTGGTGGGACTCTATGATGACCTCAGCGACTCGGCATTCCAGAAGAAGCCCATGCTGAGGGTGTCGAGGACCGACTCTCGCGGACACTTCACCATAAAGGGCATCGCGCCAGGCAAATACCGTGTATATGCCTTGCAGGATGCCGACGGCAACTACATGTTCAACCAGAAGAGCGAGATGCTGGCTTTCAACCGCGACATCATAGAGCCATCGTTCAAGCCGGACACGCGACAGGACACAATTTGGACAGACTCGTTGCACATAGCCTCAATCAACGTGACAGGCTACACGCACTTCCTTCCCGACGACATCTGCCTGCGCGCGTTCAATGAGATTCTGACCACCAGGTATCTCGTGAAGAGCGACCGCACCGACGCCAACCATTTTACCTTGTTTTATAGCTATGGTGACAATGAGTTGCCAAAAATACGTGGCCTGAACTTCAATTCCGACAATGCGTTCCTCATTGAGCCTACGGAGCGTCGCGACACGATAGTTTATTGGCTTCGTGACACCGCGCTCGTGAACCAAGACACGTTGAGAATGCAGGTCACCCACAACATCACCGACACCTTGGGCGTGCTGCGCGAACAAGTGGACACGCTCCAGCTCATTGCCAAGACCTCGCACGAGAAGCGCGTGAAAGATGCTGAGAAGAAACTGAAAACGTGGCAAAAGGAGCAAGAGAAGAAGAAAAAGAAAGGCTTGGACTACGATAGCGTTATGCCGCGTGAGGAGCTGAATCTTAAGATTGTGCCGTCGGGTGAATTGGACCCGGACCAGAACGTGACGATAAGCAGCGACGTGCCGTTGATGCCGGTCGACACTGCCCACATACACCTTTATTCTCATCCGGAGAACGACTCGCTTTGGTATGCCGAGCGGTACGAGTTGCATAAGATAGACAACCGGAACTACAGGTTGCTCGCAGAGTGGAGGCCAGGTATGGAGTATAGCCTTGAGGCCGACAGCGCGACATTCGCTTCCTTGTATGGAGAGGTGTCGAAGAAGCTGAAGACAGGACTGAAAGTGCGCCCAAACGACGCTTACGCCTCTATATTGATGACCATATCGGGCATGAGCGGAAAGAATGTCATAGCACAATTGCTCGACAATTCCGGTAAGGTGGTCAAGGAGGTATACACCGATAATGGCCAGGCAGAGTTCTATTATCTCAAGGCGGGTAAGTATTACATGCGAGCGATAGTGGACTCAAACAACAATCACCGTTGGGACACTGGCGACTACGACAAGGGCGTGGAGCCAGAGGAGGTGTATTATGACCCGGAAATCATAGAATGCCGGGAGAAATGGGATCTCACGCTCACGTGGAACCCTACGGCGAAACCGCTATGGCAACAAAAGCCGGAGGCTATAACAAGGCAAAAGGCTGACAAGCAAAGGACCATACAGCATAAGAATCTCGACCGTGCGAAGAGTCTTGGGATACAGTATGTCCCTAAGATTTGACAAAAGGCGAAAAGAATAATTGTTTTAAATTTAAGGATAATGAAATCAACTTATCAGAAAAACAAGATGGCACAAGCAACAAGACGTTTAAAGATATCTCTTCTCTCACTGCTCGCGCTCTTTTCCGTGTCGGCTTCGGCGCAATGCACGTTCCGCAACACGGCTTTCAAGTCGGGTGAGAGACTTTCTTACAACCTCTATTACAACTGGAAGTTTGTATGGGTCAAGGTGGGCACCGCGTCTTTCGATATCGACCAGACAAAGTTTCTTGGCAAGCATGCTTACAAGGGAAGCCTTATCACGCGTGGCAACAAGCGTGCCGACCGTTTCTTCGTGCTCCGCGACACGTTGCTATGCTACAATACTCTTGACATGGCACCGCTGTATTACCGCAAGGGAGCCAAGGAAGGAAAGAGATACACAGTGGACGAGGTCTATTATTCATACCCAAATGGTAAATGTCATGTTAAGCAGTTCAGACTGAAACATGACGGGAAACGTACAAGGACCCAGCACACTCTCAATGATTGTGTGTACGACATGATGAGCATTTTCATGCGTGCGCGCTCATTCAACCCAACAGGCTGGAAAAAAGGCTATGCCGTCAATTTCCCGATTGTGGATGGCTCAAAAGTTTATTCTGCGCAGCTGAGATACCAAGGCAAGGTCAACGTCAAGGCCGATAACGGGCACACTTACCGTTGCCTTAAACTTGCCTATATGGACAAGGATGACGATGAGAACAAATGGAAGAAGATAGTTGACTTCTTTGTATCAGATGATGAGAACCATGTGCCTGTGCGCCTTGACCTACATCTCAAGTTTGGTTCCGCCAAGGCGTATATGACGAGCGTCACCGGACTGAGAAATGCTGAGAAGGCAAGGGTGAAATAAACAGTCATTTAAATAAACGGGGCAAACTACAATTTGCTGTGAAATACAGCACGTACAATATTCTTGCATGCTTGCTGATCAATAAATGTTAAGCAACGCTTTTGCTGATAGTTTTTCGTAACTTTGCGAAATAAGAACAAGAGAAAAGATATGTATGAAACATAACAGAAGACTTGCTTTAAGACTATCCTTGGCGTTATTGGTCTTGCTCATGGTGGGCATGGTTGGCGGGAGCGTATACTTGCTGAGTTTTGCCCTTCATCCGGCAAACAACAAGGGTCGCGACTATGCGAGGCAATACGCCCTGATGCGCGACCGTTACCCATGGATGGTGCCTTGGCTCGACTCCGTGACCACGCACAAGGCCCTTTGCGACACTTTCGTAACTATGGCAAATGCACGGACGGGACTTTTCCTCGCCGACAGCACACGCTTGCACGCGCTCTACGTGAAGGCTCCGCGCAAGACCTCTCGAACGGCCATTGTCGTGCATGGATATACGGATTGCGCTGTGGACATGCTCCATTTCGCCTGCTTCTACAACAAGGAACTTGGCATGAACGTGCTGTTGCCAGACTTGCACGCCAATGGGAAGAGTGGCGGCAAGGCAATGCAGATGGGGTGGAACGACCGCGATGACGTGCTGCGATGGGCAGCGATAGCCGACAACGTGTTCAAGGATTCCACCGGTCACGTGAGAATTGTGATACACGGTTGGTCCATGGGCGGAGCAACAACCATGAATGTAGCTGGTGAGAATACTCCCGACTACATCAAGTGCTTCATAGAAGACTGCGGCTATACCTCCGCTTGGGACGAGTTCAGCCATGAGCTTGACGATATGTTCGGATTGCCTGACTTTCCGTTGCTCTACACTGCGTCGGCACTATGCAAGATTGGTTATGGCTGGTCGTTTGGGGAGGCATC
>ERZ808240.4970-NODE-4970-length-11209-cov-12.681908_pt1 | contig 11209 bp, 10 predicted proteins | sample MGYA00521084_ERZ808240 | MGnify/ENA primary metagenome ERZ808240 (study PRJEB31516, sample SAMN03275571) | gut metagenome | biome: mammalia-associated habitat; material: feces | host: Papio cynocephalus | place: Kenya | collected 2012-08-06 ... | reverse complement strand
CCCGCGCCGCAGCCGCCCGTCATCGAGAGCGCCAGCGCCACCACCTCGACCGACAACCACGCCGGCGCTGCGCCCTACGTCATCGTCGTGTCCGCGCTCGCGGTGCTCGTCGCCCTCTCGCTCGCCCTCGCAAACATCGTCTCGGCAGCGGGAGAGGCCATCGGCGACGCGTTTGACGAGGACTACTACGACAGCTTCGACTATGACGACTTCCTCGGCGACCTTGACGGCGACCTCGACCCCCAGGGCAGCGCCGGCCACGACCTCACGGCCGACAACGTCTTTGACGAGGATCTCACCTGCACCGACTACACCGTGGATGACTACGTCTTTGCCTCCGACTACTCGGGCTCCCAGCAGTCGGTCTCGACCTACGTCAAGTCGCTCGCCAAGACCGACGCCGACGCATCGGGGCAGGTAGCGGGCCATCTGCGTGCCGCAGCGGCCGCCACGGACGATGCCACGCGCACCGACGAGCTCGCCCAGGCAGCCGCCGTCTGCCAGGACGCCACGACTGCCATCGACGCGCTTGCCCAGCCCGATGCCTCCGCCATCACCGGAGACGCCACAGACGACATCCTCGAGGACCTCGCGGAGGGCCGTGACGCCACGAAGCAGCGCTGGGACAAGCTGACCCAGCTCGTCGCGATTCTCGCCTCGCCAGAGGGCCACACCTCCTCCGAGCTCGCAGACCTCGACAATGACGCGGGAAACGTCACCGACCCCGCCATCTACCTCACGCGCGCGCTGAGCACCTCGGCGGCCCACAAGTAGCGCGCGCCGACCGCAACCGCGCGAGGGCACCCGTGCCAGGCACGCACCCCCCTGCCCGCGCCACCCGCACCAGGCACGCACCCCCACCCGCGCCACCCGCATGAAAGGAACCCCATGAGCAAGGCAGACGAGCTCTTCTGCGCCATGTGCACGGACATCCTCGAGAACGGTACCACCACGGAGGGCCAGAAGGTGCGCCCCCACTGGGAGGACGGCACGCCCGCCTACACCATCAAGCAGTTCGGCGTCGTGAACCGCTATGACCTGCGCGAGGAGTTCCCCGCGCTCACGCTGCGCCGCACTGCGCTCAAGAGCGCCATGGACGAGGTGCTGTGGATCTACCAGAGAAAGTCCAACAACATCCACGACCTCAACTCCCACATCTGGGACGAGTGGGCAGACGAGACGGGCTCGATCGGCAAGGCCTACGGCTACCAGATAGGCCAGAAGTCCCACTACCCGCAGGGCGACATGGACCAGATGGACAAGGTGCTCTATGACCTGCACGAGACGCCCTTCTCGCGCCGCATCATGACGAACACCTACGTCTTCGCAGATCTCTCCGAGATGAACCTCTACCCGTGCGCCTACAGCTGCACGTACAACGTCACGCAGGCGCCCGGAGACGATCGGCTCACGCTCAACATGGTGCTCAACCAGCGCAGCCAGGACGTGCTCGCGGCCAACAACTGGAACGTGTGCCAGTACGCCATCCTGCTCATGATGGTGGCGCAGAGCACGGGGATGCGCGCGGGCCAGCTCGTGCACGTCATCGCAGACGCCCACATCTACGACCGCCACGCCGACATCATCCGCGAGCTCATCTCTCGCCCGCAGTTCGCCGCCCCGCGCGTCTCGCTCAACCCCGAGGTCACGGACTTCTACGACTTCACGACCGACGACCTCATCGTGGAGAACTACGAGCACGGCCCGCAGGTCAGAAACATCCCCATCGCCATCTAGCGCTCGAGCTCGAGGAGGCCAACGGTGACAAACGACCCCGGCACCATTGCCACGTCCACGGTCATGCCGAACCTGCATGCCATCGTAGCCGTCTGCGACGACTGGGGCATCGGCCGCGCCGGCGGCATGGTCGTGGAGAACCGCGAGGACATGCGACACTTCGTGGCGTGCACCAAGGGCCACACCGTGCTCATGGGCCGCCATACGCTCGAGAGCTTCCCGGGCGGCAGGCCGCTGCGCAACCGCCGCAACGTCGTCCTCACGACAGACCGCGCCTTCCGCCGCGAGGGCGTCGAGGTGGCCCACTCGATTGGCGAGGCGCTCGACCTCATCGGGGCCGAGGAGACGTGGCTCATCGGCGGCGGACAGCTCTACCACGCGCTCATTGGCCGCTGCGCAAGCGCTGAGGTCACGAAGAACCACTGCGTGAGGGCCGCGGACACCTTCTTTCCCAACCTTGACGAGGACCCCACGTGGCGCCTCGGCCACGCTTGTGCCCACGACGAGAACGGCGACCCCCTCGTCACGCCCGAGGGAGTCGCCTTTGAGTTCGACACGTATGTGAGGGCCCAGCGGGCCTGAGCCCGCGATTCGCACGGGCCGGTGCGCATGGCGCGCCGGCGCCCGCGCAAGCCCCTACAGGTTGTCCAGGCTGCTGAGGTCTGCGCCAGCGAACACGAGGTTGGAGAGCTGCGAGGCGTCAGAGAGGTCCCAGCCGTCGTCACCCTTCGCAAGGTCGATGGTCATGGAGGCGGTCTTGGTGGGGGCGCCTGAGGCACCGATGGCATCGGTGAGGTTCTTGAGCATCTTCTGCATCATGCCATTCTCGCCCAGGTTGTTGTAGTCGTCGATGGCCTCCTGCGAGGTCACGTAGGCAGTGACGTCGTTGGCCCACGAGTTCATGACCGCCTCGACGTCCACGTTCGTGACGTCGAGCGTGGCCTTGGCCGTGTCACCGTCCACAGACACGGCAAGGTTGTCATAGGAGAACTGCTTCACGCAGTTGGTGTAGAACTCAAAGACGTCGATGCCGTAATTCTCCATCTCGCTCACCGTGCTGTCGCCCATCATGGACTTCACGGTGTCCTCGTCCACCGTCTTGATGGCGTCGAGGTCGGCGGTGAGCGTCTGCTTGATGAGCTCCTCGTCGCTCGGACCACCGCAGGCGGTGAGGCCGAGTGCCGGGACGGCCGCAAGCGCAACCGTGCAGACGAGGGCGAGCGCCCTGCGCGCGATGCTCGTGTACTTCATGGTGCTCCTTCCTCCTTGGGCAGGTCTCTCCCGCCCCTGTGCTCCCACCCTATCAGATTGAATCAAACCTGAAAGCATATACGCGACAGGCGGTGTCCCAGACAGCGCGAGATGCACCCCGGGGATGGAGGCAGAGCGGTCGAGCCCCGCCCTGCTGTCACGGGCAATAGAGCCGAGCTCCGTAGTCCCACGCCGCCCGTGGACGCGCTACACTAGGACAAGTAAACCGAGACAAACATTTGGCGCCATGCATCCACGCGCACGGCGCAGGGAGGTCGAGCCGTCATGGCCATCAACATCATCATCGTCGTCGCCGTCGTCGTCGCGGCGGTCCTCGTCATCCGTAGCTACGTTGCCCGCGGCGGCAAGGGAGACTGCTGCGGAGGCGCCGAAGTCGTGCGCGCCAAGGGCCCGGCCGACAAGGACGCCAGCCACTACACCCATGTCTACCAGGTCAAGGTCGATGGCATGAGCTGCGAGAACTGCGCCAAGCGCATCGCGAACGCCTTCAACGCGCGCCCGGCAACCATGGCCAGCGTCGACCTCGCGGCCGGCATTGCCACCGTGCGCACCAAGGACGCCGCAGATGCAGACGAGCTGCGCCGCATCGTGCGCAACGAGGGCTACGGCGCCGGAGCCGTGAGCGAGCTCTAAGAGACTGGCGTCAGGTGGCCGGGGCTCACCTACCTCGCAAAACCTGTAGACTATAAGGGTTATAACCACCACACAATTGAGGTGTCATGGACCTTCGATCAAAGTTCGAGGGGCTGGTGGGTCGTCTGCGCGGCCTGCATCCCCTTCTCAAGCCCGCAAGCATCCTCTGGGCGCTCTTCTATGCCGCTCTCGCCATTGCGCTTGCGAGCGTCCGTGGCACAGGCACGCTCGTCGTCGATGACGACTCGTTCGCGCTCGTCGAGCTCATCCTCGCCGCAGGCACCGCGCTGTCGCTGCTGCGCGAGTACCTGCTTCGACCGCTCGACAGGCTCGCAGACAGCGACGACCTCAAGAAGAAGCTGCTGGGCCGCGCCATCCCCGTAGTGAGGGACGTCGCGATTCTCGCGGGGCTCATCGCCGCTACGACGCTCACGCTCGAGCTCCCCTGGAACACGAACTTCTCGGAGGTGGACCCGAGCCTCATCGGCCTCGACCGCCTCGTGGTGGCCATCGTGCTCGTGGGCGCCTACTTCGTGGGACAGCGCCGCGGTGCCGTGCTTGCCGCGGCCGTGGCTGCGCTCGATGCGCTCGGCATCGCCCAGGGCTTCATGCTCGCGCTCAAGGGAACCGCGATCCTGCCGTCCGACCTCATGGCGCTCGGCACCGCGGCTGCCGTTGGCGGCAGCTTCACCTACGAGGCCACCCCGCAGATCGCCCAGGGCATCGTGGCGCTCGCCGCCTCTCTCGTGGCCTGCATGCTCATGCGACCGAGCGGCAAGTCCCCCGTGCGACCGTGGCTGCGCTTTGCGTGCACGGCGCTCGTGGCCATCATCTGCGTCAACTTCTGCGTCAACGCGTACAACACGTGCGATATCCGCGATCAGTACGGCACGAGCATCGACTACTGGTGGCCCATCAACAGCTACTACGAGCAGGGCTTCATGCCCACCTTCCTCACGATGGCCCAGGACATGAAGATCTCCGTGCCCCAGGGCTACACGGACGAGGAGGCCGAGGCCACCGAGTCCTCCCTTGCCCAGGCATATGACGAGAGCTCGGACCCCGCGACGACAGCGGCGCGCCAGGAGCAGTTCTCGAGCATGAAGCCCAGCGTCGTCTTCGTGATGAACGAAACGTTCAGCGACCTCTCGAGCATCTACGGTGACCTGGGCGTGGGCTACGAGGGACCCACCTACTTCAAGTCCATAGACGACGCGCTCGTCCGCGGCAACCTCGCCGTCTCCGCCTATGGCGGCGGAACCTGCAACTCGGAGTTCGAGACGCTCACGGGCAGCAGCCTCGCCTACATCGGCATGGGCCTGTACCCCTACACCCTCTACGACCTCGCGGAGCCCGCTAACCTGGCCCGTCAGTTCTCCGAGCAGGGGTACGCCACCACGGCCATCCACCCCAACCTCCCCACGAACTGGAACCGCGAGCAGGTCTACGAGGAGATGGGCTTTGACCAGTTCCTCTCCATCGAGGACTTCGCCGACGCGCCCGTGTTCCACAGCGGCGTCACGGACCAGGCCACCTACGAGAAGGTCATCGAGCAGCTCTCGAGCAGCGAGGACCCCCAGTTCATCCTCGACGTGACGATGCAGAACCACTCTGGTTACGAACAGAACAATATCGACCCAGAGCTCCTACGCGGCTACGAGACGGGCTACCTCGGGCAGACCGTGGACGCCCAGCTCAACGAGTACCTCGCCTGCATCGACGCCTCCGACCGAGACCTGTCCTGGTTCATCGAGCAGCTCCGAGCGCTCGACCGGCCCGTGGTGCTCGTGTTCTTTGGAGACCACCAGCCCAACATCGGCATGAGCATCAACGATGCCCTCTACCCGGACGAGGACGACGCCACGCATGCCGCGCGCGCCTACCAGACCAACTACCTGGTCTGGGCCAATTACGATGTGGCCGCAACCGACGGCATGCGCCAGGAGGAGGCCTCCACAAGCACGCTCGGCGCCATCATGGCGGACGCCGTGGGAGCGCCGCTCACGAACTACCAGAAGGCCGCGCTCGGCGCGCGCCTCGAGATGCCGGCGATCAACCTGTTCGCCTACCAGGACAACCAGGGCTTCTGGCATAACAGCCTGAGCAGCGAGGGGCCAGAGTCTCCCCTGCCCTCCGAGGCCCTCTACGCCTACGAGCGGGCCAACGACGCGTTCGAGAAGCTCGCCCACGTCCAGTACCTCGAGTTCGCCACCAAGGTGCAGTAACCGCAAAGCCAATGGTGACAGTTTGACCCCGTCCCCAAGTGTCACGGTGACAGTTGGGGACGGGGCCGTTTTGTCACCGTCTTCGCGGCTTCGACGCACAAAAAAAGGAGACGCCCGGCGGACGTCTCCCCTTCCACACGTATGTAAGTCGAACTTAGGCGAGCTTACGGACGTTGGAGGCCTGGAGCTTGCCGTTCTGACCAGTGGTGATGTCGAACTCGACAGCCTGGCCCTCGTCCAGAGTCTTGAAGCCGTCCATCTGAATCTCGGAGTAGTGGACGAACAGGTCGTCGCCACCCTCACGAGAGATGAAGCCGTAGCCCTTGTCCGGATTGAACCACTTAACAGTACCCTGAGCCATGACGTGCCTTTCTTTCGTTTGCCCCTCCGGGGGCAACAAATGCGCTTGCGCGCTGAACAATACGTGGCGCTTAGGCCACGGGTTCTAGTCTACCGCAGGCTCACCCCTCACCACCCGAGAAACCCAAATTAGCCGCGAGCGGAATGACCCTTGCAATTCGCAAGAAAAAGGGGTCGCGTCTCGTGGACACGACCCCTCCGAGCCTGTTGAGCCAAGCGGCCCGAGACGTGACCGGGAGCCTACAGGTAGGCAACGGCCTTGATCTCAACCTTGGCGCCCTTGGGCAGCGCGGCGACCTCGAAGGCGGCACGAGCCGGGTACGGGGCGGCGAAGAACTCGGCGTAGACCTCGTTCATGGCGCCGAAGTCGGCAATGGAGTCGAGCAGGACGGTCGTCTCGGCAACGTCGGCCATCGTGGCGCCGGCGGCCTCGAGGACGTTCTTGACGTTCGTGAGGCTCTGACGGGTCTGGGAGGCGATGTCCTCGCCGGCGAACTCGCCCGTGACGGGATCAACCGGGAGCTGACCGGAGACGTGGATGCAGTTGCCGGCCTTGGTGGCGGCGGAATAGGGACCAACGGCGGCGGGAGCCTTGTCGGTGACGATTGCCTCAATGGCCATGTGTTACTCCTTCTCTCGTGCCGCATGCGCGGCATATCTCGTATGAGACAAGGGGACTGTCCCCTTGTCTCATTTTGACAGCTAGCGGCTGACGTAGCGGCCGGGCTGGGCGCCCGTGGGCTCGCCGTCCCGGGCGGCAAGGACGCCGTTCACGAACGTGAGGCGCGCGCGGCCCTTGGCCTCGAAGCCCTCGTAGGGTGTGTGGTCCACGTTCTGGTGCTGCGTGGCCGCCTGGATCGTCCAGGAGACACTCGGGTCCCACACGCAGATGTCGGCATCGGCACCCTCGGCGAGGCGACCCTTCTCGGGCCACATGCCAAACACCTTGGCGGGGTTCTCGCTCATGAGGCGGCACAGGTCCATGGGGCCAAGGTCGTCGGCGAACGTGGTGGCGATGAGCGCGGGGCGGTGCTCCACGCCGGCGCCGCCGTTGGGGACCTTCCGGAAGTCGTCTGCGCCACGGTCCTTCTGGCCGTGGATGTTGAAGCTGCAGTGGTCCGTGGCGATGGTGTCGATCTCGCCGTTCAGGATTGCCTCGCGAAGCGCCGCCCGGTCGGCGGGCTTACGCGGCGGCGGGCTCATGACGTACGCAAGACCGGCGAGGCCATCCTCTCCCTGCTCGAGGAAGCACGTGTCATCGAGCAGCAGGTACTGCGGGCACGTCTCCACGAAGATGTTCTTCTGGCCGCGGGCCTTGGCGGCACGAATCGCCTCGAGGCCGAGCTTCGTGGACAGGTGAACGACGTTCACGCGAGCGTCTCCGGCGAGATGCGCGAGGTACAGCAGGCGGCTGATGGCCTCTGCCTCGCACTCGGCCGGGCGACTCAGGGGGTGTCCCTCCGGGCCATGGATGCCCGCGTCATACACGCGCCGTCGCAGCTCGTCCACGAGCGTGCCGTTCTCGCAGTGGACGCACAGCGTTGCACCCAGGGGCTTCAGCGCCTCGAGCAGCTCGAGCGTCTCTGCGTCGTCCAGGCGCAGGTGGTCGTAGGCAAAGTAGGACTTGAACGAGCAGACGCCGCGCTCGCGCATGACCGCGAGGTCGGCGCGGTTGCGCTCGTTCCACTCGGCGAGCGCCATGTGGAAGGCGTAGTTGGACGTGCACGTGCCGTCGGCGCGCTTGTGCCACTCGTCGAGGGCGTCCGGCATCGTGACGCCGCGGTCTGCCGTGGCGTAGTCCACGATCGTCGTGGTGCCGCCGCACGCCGCCGCGCGGGTGCCCGTCTCGAAGCTGTCGGCCGTCCAGTCGATGCCCGTCCAGCACTGCATGTGCGTGTGCGCATCGATGAAGCCGGGGAACACCCAGCACCCATGCGCGTCATAGACCTCGTCTCCTGCGGCGGGCTCGATGGAGCTCGCGATGCGAGCCACCTTGTCGCCCTCGAGGGCCACGTCTGCGCGGCGCAGTCCCTCCGGGCACACGAGCGTGCCACCCTGGATGATGACCATGTTAGTTACTCCCTCCACGACCAAGACCGCATTCGATAATCTCCTGGCATCGCCCGAGGTCATCGGGTGTGTCGATATCCCAAAGCTCCCACGGCCAGGATGCTTCCACACAGATGGTGCGCACGTCCTCGCCAAGGACGGCGGAGCCTCCGGCGTCTCCCGTCACGCCGGCAAGACGCGAGAACAGCTCTCGCGGGAACAGCACGGGAGACGCGGCCCGACCGCGCCAGGAAAGACGCACGACCGCGTCAGGGTTTGCGGCGGAGACGGCCAGCATCGTACGCAGGCTCCCCCGCTCGACGAGCGGCTGATCGCCCGGCACGAACAGGCAGGCATCCCACCCGGCGTCACTCGCATACGAGCACAGCGCGCGCGTGGAGTCGCTCTGCTCGAGCGCGCCCGTCGGGCGCACCACGTCAACGCCGCGGCGAGAGCAAATGGCGTCAACCTCGTCCGTAGCACTCGCGACCACCATGGGCACACCGAGCGGCACGCATCCCAGCGTGTGCTCGAGCACGGGCTCGCCCATGAGCGGCTCCGCGAGTTTGTTGGCACCAAAGCGACGCGCGTGTCCAGCGGCAAGCACGGCCACGCCGGCGCAACGGGCGGCCGCATCGGCCTCGTCATGCGTCGTGACCGCAACACCAGGGGCAAAGGCCGAGGCAAACTGGGCACAGGCGCTTGCCTCGCACGCGCTCGTCCAACGCTCGTAGGAGGCCAGAAGCTCGTCCGCCTCGGGCGTGGGTGTGGAGCCGCCTCCGCCCGAACCGCCCACGACACGCGTCGTAAGGGGTGACCCCAGGCCAGACTCGGCCTTGCGCACAAGTGCGAGTGCCTTCGTGTAGGCCATCCCCATGGAGATGGCCGCCGCACGAAGGCTCCCGTACTCGCGAATGCGGCGAAGCAGCTCGGCGGGACCGGGGCCAAAGACGCGCTCCCCGTCCTCGTCTACCAGATATGTCCTGACGCTTGGTCTCATGGCTCCATTATCCCCAACGTTGGCGTCCGGATGCGCGGCGTTGTTTCCTCGCGAGAACAAAGCTCGCGGGCCGGGCCCCAGGCGCCATGCCCGAGGTCCCGGCCCAGCAGCATATGCTCTAGGAGCGAATGGTGGTTCCGGTCTTGCCGTCGATGCCGTCACGCGCCTTCTCGAGCAGCGTGATGAGGGCGGAGCGGCCCGGCTTGCTCTCGGCGAACGCCGCGGCGGCCAGGACCTTCGGCTCCATGGAGCCCTTGCCAAACTCGCCGGCGTCGGCCAGCTCGTGGGCGCGCTCGGGCGTGAGGGCGTCGAGCCACTCCTCGTCCGGCTTGCCAAAGCGAACGGCGACCTTCTCCACGGCCGTGAGGATCACGAGGTAGTCCGCATCGAGCGACTCTGCGAGAAGCTCGGCCGCAAAGTCCTTGTCGATGACGGCGGCCGCACCCTTGAGGTGGTGGTTGCCCATGGGCTCGACGGGGATGCCGCCGCCGCCACAGGCGATGACCACGTGGTTGGCCGCGACGAGCGAGGAGATGGTGTCGAGCTCGACGATGCGCTTAGGCTTGGGCGAGGCCACAACGCGGCGGTATCCTCGGCCGGAGTCCTCGACGAAGTCATAGCCGCGGGACTCCTTGAGGCCCTCGGCCTCCTCCTTGCTCATGAACGAGCCGATGGGCTTCGTGGGGTTCTCGAAGGCGGGGTCTGCCGGGTCGACCTCAACCTGCGTGAGGACGGTGGCTACGCCCTTCTCGATGCCGCGGCGCTCCATCTCCTCGCGGAGGGCGTTCTGCAGGTCATAGCCAATGTAGCCCTGGCTCATGGCGCCGCAGACGGACAGAGGGCACGGGATGTACTTCTCGGGGTCGCTGCGCGTCAGCTCGGTCATCGCGTTAGCGATCATGCCAACCTGCGGGCCGTTGCCGTGCACGACGACAACCTCGTTACCCTGCTCGATGAGGTCGACGATGGCCTTGGAGGTCACCTGGACGGCCTGCATCTGCTCGGGAAGGTTCTTTCCAAGGGCGTTGCCGCCGAGGGCAACGACGATGCGCTTGGACATGGGGGCTCCGATCAAAAAGTGTAAGAGGTATGGTTCTCACTCGGCCACCCATAAAAGGGGGGAAGTGGGCGGCCGAGTGGGTTCCAACTACCGCCGGCCCCCAGTGGGGGCCGGCTTTTGGGGTGTATCAGGCCTCGAGTCGGCTATGCCGACGCGGGGGGCATTAGGCCTGATACCAGCGGGGGGTGCCGGCGTCCTCGAGCGCCTTAAGCGTGGCGACGGGATCGGCAACCTTCTGGAGGAACATCATTGCGGCGATGGCGTAGGGCTTGTAGGAGGCCTCCTTGTACATGCCGTCGCGGTGCATGTCGAAGACGTCGGCCATGACCTCGCCGTGCTCGCAGGAGACGCCGGAGATGTCGGCGGGCAGCGGGTGCATGAAGATTGTGTCCTGGCCGTTGGCCGTCTTGGCCATGAGGTCGGTCGTGGAGCACCAATCCTGGTGCGTGGCGTTCTGGGCGAGAAGCTCCTTCTCGAGCGCAGCGATGCCGGCGTCGTCACCCTCGGCATAGAGGTTCGTGCGCTTCTCCATGGCAGCATAGGGGGCCCAGGACTTCGGGATCACGATGTCGGCACCCTCGAAGGCCTCGGCCATCGTGTTGACCTGCTTGAAGGACGTGCCGTTCTCGGCGGCATAGCCCTTTGCGCGCTCGACGACCTCGGGCATGAGGTCGTAGCCCTCGGGGTGGGCCAGGGTAACGTCCATGCCAAAGCGCGGCAGCAGGCTGATGAGCGACTGCGGGCAAGACAGGGGCTTGCCGTAGGAGGGCGAGTAGGCCCAGGTCACGGCAACCTTCTTGCCCTTGAGGTTCTCAAGGCCGCCGAACTCCTCGATGAGGTAGAGCATGTCGGCAGAGGACTGCGTGGGGTGGT
>ERZ808240.4969-NODE-4969-length-11211-cov-2.980369_pt1 | contig 11211 bp, 9 predicted proteins | sample MGYA00521084_ERZ808240 | MGnify/ENA primary metagenome ERZ808240 (study PRJEB31516, sample SAMN03275571) | gut metagenome | biome: mammalia-associated habitat; material: feces | host: Papio cynocephalus | place: Kenya | collected 2012-08-06 ... | reverse complement strand
TGAATTTTCCAAACTTGAATGCTGTAGAGTATTTTGCGTTGACATTTACTACATTGAAGCCGCTTTTGTTGTCGGTATAGAATCCCTTGTTCAAATTAGCTCCCACACAGAGTGCAATGCTGTTGTCGTCAGTGAAAGAATGGGTATAGCCAACTTCGGCATACGATGAGTACATCTGCTTTCCATTCTCATTCTTGTCTGCTCCATATATATACGTGGAAACTGTTACCCACAATGGTATCTTTGTTCCAGTCCATGTAGCGTAAGCTTCTACCCAATGACCTGTTTCCCGGTTACTCAACTTGAAATAACCGTCTTTCTCACCAACTGAAGAAGGATAATAATAATCACTCACTCCAACTGTAAACTCCTTCACAGTATATGATACGCCCAGATCCACTTCCTGATGACTTCCGTTAATGGCATACCCGCCCATAGCGAAAGCGTTAAATCCATGAATAGTATAACCTATCATGGGAAACAGCGTTGGAGCTGTTCCATACTCTATACCTCTCCACATATACTTAGTGGTCAACTCCAACGAGGCAGAGAAAGGCGAAGCGACTTTAGCGCTGTCATTTGCATAAAGATTAAACAATGCGATATGCAAAAGACATACAAATGCTATAATCCGTTTCATTATTATTTTTGTGTTAGTTTGATTATTGCCTCATACTCTCTTCTCGCACAATTTGCAGTATTAAAAGGCTTTTCAAGTTCGATAGACTTTTTCCCCATTGCTTTTAAATCATGGCTATGGAAATAACCAAGGGCGTTCACCATACTATCTTGATCGAAGGTGTCAAACGTGATGCCATTCTCTCCCTCATGAATCAATTCTGGATGACAGCCATTATAGATACTTGTAGCAACAGGCAAGCCACAAGCCATTGCCTCTGGAATCACCAAACTCCAGTTGTCCTCTATTGTTGGTAAGAAATAAACATCTGCAATTGCATAATAGCGGTAGATATTGTAATATTCAACACGTCCTTCTAAATATACGGAAGGTATATCTTGACATAAACGAGCACATTCTTCATACAATTCTCCATCCCCCACAACAATTAGACTGTCATTAGGATACATAGCAATATGTTTTCTCCAAGCATTCAACAACGGAATGATACCTTTTCGTGTGATAAGCTGACCTGTAAACAGATAAAGCAGTCCATCCTGCCCCCTTAAGTATTTACGCTTAAATGTTTGCTTTTCTGTTTCAGAATATGCAGAGATGGCATCTCTCAGTCCTTTACTGTCTGCGCTCATGCCCCCAATGAAAATTTTTTCAGAAGAAACGCCAATGCTTTCCAGATACTTTTGGGTTTCGGAACCATTCACCAGATAGCCACGAAACAATTTATCTTGCATTTTTCTGGTCCAAGTCTTAAATTTAGAATTATTCCTTTCCGTGTGAATAGTACGCTCATAGCCCATGAATACGGGGATATGGTGAACCAATCCATAAAGTTGAATCAATGGTGTCCATTGAAAGAACCCCTCTGTAATTAATACATCTGGTTTAATTCTTCTTATCATTCCCAATAGAGCGAAAGGCATGGCTACAGATTTATCTCCCTCTTGGTATTTAGAAAATGAATGAGTCTTGAAATCAAAGACCATTTCATTGTCGTATGGATGAGCATTATCGCCCATTTCTTTCTTTATTTCTTCAAGTAGTTTTCTGTGCTTGCTTAAGAAGTATCTCGTCGAATACAATATATGAAAATTGCCACCAAACAATCTATTCAATTCCACATAAAATGGCAAGCGATATTCCCAAAAGGAAGGGTTACAATACAGAACTTTCATTTAGTTGCATTTTTATAGTCATCAATCACATTCTGATAGTATTCTACCATCTGTCTCATTATCTCCTTTTTCCCGAAGCAATCATGAATCCTCTTCCTCGCATTTTCTGATATTAAGGCACGCTGATCACCTGAAAGATTTACAATGTACATAATCTTTTCTGCTAAAGATTGGTGATCATGTGGCTTTATCAAGAATCCATTTTTTTCATCTTCTATAATTTCACTCATGCCTCCAGATGCGCTACCTAAAACAACAGCCCCGACACCCATTGCCTCCAGACAAACCATCGGCATGTTGTCCCACCAAGATGGGAAACAAACTACTGTCGCATTTCTATAAATATTAAAAACCTCTTCACGATCTACCTTTCCCATGACATGAAACCAAGTATAATCCTTGCTTCTTTCCTTCAGTGCTTTTGCATATACCCCCATTTTTCCATAAAGAAATATGTCAAAAGCAACATTCATTTCTGCAAGGATTTTTCCTGTTTCCAAAAGGTCACCACACCCTTTGACGTCACTGATGGTTCCGACATAGACAATGGATATTTTGTTGTTTCTTGTTGGCAACTCAGACATACATTCCGGCAATGTAACAGGATTATATATTACCTTTATTTTTTGAATGTCGACATCCAGATTATCCGTAGTCCACTTCGCTAATGCCTCAGAGCATGAACTTATGTATTTCGCTTTTTTGATAAGTTTCAATTCCTTTATGCCAGTCCATGCAAAGATTTTCTTTATGCCTTGATATCGAGTGATTCCTAATGAGTTTCTGTCAAACAGTGCTGGTGTATGAAGCCTCAATATTATAGGAAGATTAATGTCAGACATATAATAACTTTCTGCTCCATACTCAGGGACCTCCACCACATCAACATTTTTCAAAATTTTCAACGTATTCCTTACTCTTTTCCTATAAGAATGGAATCTGTAAAAAATGCGGAACTTCTTAAGAAACGATTTTCCCTCAACTTGTGGAATAACAAAATCACCACCTTTTAAGCGAATGACTCTTACACCGTCATCATCATATTCAGAAGAAAGTCGAGTGTCATCCGAAGCTGCAATCACCGTTACCTTATGGCCAAGTTCATGCAGCCCATGAGCCATCTCTTTGACATACGAGGCAATACCGCCGCCACGCAAAGAAGGAGGATACTCTCGTGTCACATATACTATATGCATTTTATCAATCCATTAAAATCGTTTCAATATTAAATCTTGGTCTCTCCTTGCTTTCCACGTAAATCTTACCGATGTATTCGCCAACGACTCCCATACAAGTCAAAACGCAACCTGAGCAAAACCAAATGGAAAGCATCAAGGAAGACCAACCGGCAACGACATGACCCGTCAAATAGGAATGCAAAGTCCAACACAATACGCTAAAAGCTACCAACAAGAACAATACCCCCAAGCCTAATATCAACCTAATAGGCTTAACTGAGAAAGAGGTTATACCATCAATGGCAAAGTTCAGCATCTTGCTTAATGGATATTTCGATTCTCCTGCAAATCTTTCCGCCCTGTCATAATATACTTTTGCAGTTTTATACCCCACCAATGGAACAAGTCCACGGATAAACAGATTCCGTTCCTTGAACTGTAAGAGATACTCCAAAGCCCGTTTGCTCATCAACCGAAAATCGGCATGGTTGTACACCGTCTTGGTACCCATCAACTCCATCAACTTATAGAAAGCCAATGCCGTATTTTTCTTGAACCAAGTATCGGTCTTGCGCTCATTGCGTACACCATACACGATGTCATATCCTTCATGAAACTTCTTCACCATTTCCTTGATGGATTCAACATCATCCTGAAGATCTGCATCAATAGACACAATCATGTCGGCATGTTCTTTGGCAACAGTCATGCCTGCCCATAGGGCATTCTGATGACCAACATTACCAGCAAGGTTCACACCTTTTACATACTTGTTCGTCTGATGAAACTGATATATCAAAGGCCACGTCTTGTCACGACTTCCGTCATTCACATATAAAATGAAGCTATCACTGGAAACTTGATTGCCACAGATTAATTCATCCAAAAGTTTACTAAGCCGTTTGGTCGTTTCAGACAAGACTGCTTCTTCCTTAAAACAAGGAACAACAATTGCTAACTTTTCCATAAAATTATGATTTTAAGACATTGGCGCGATTAAAGTATCTACAAACAAATGCCAAAACTGAGGAGCACATAAAGTTGATAGATTACTTGCATAATGCCAAGCAAAATGACCGAAATAAGCATAGAAGAATAATACAATTCCTACTGACGCCATCTTTAAATATGTTTGTTGCAAGGCAAGATTACTCTTTAAAAACATCGGGAAAATAAAGCCTATGTATCCGTATGTAAAAAAGCCATAACGATACTGTGTCAACTCATTGCCCGACAAGGACACGACAAACATAAACAGAAATATATATGAGTTATAAATGATATATTCCAAACGTGTTTGATTCTTCTTGAATATATTTAATAGAGTGACAAACAACATGGGTAAATTAAATACATAAAACTGAGGAGCCTTAAATTCCAAACCATCCGAACCTTGATTGTTTATTCGATTTGCCAAATAGCCTACAGCACCACCTGTATCCTCCAAAGCTGTAGCAACATTTGTTACAACAAAGAACGCCGGTAAGAACAACACTGCAATCAACAATAAACGTTTAGGCGTAATACGCTTATAAAACAAGTCTAAAAACAAAAGGGGCATGAATGCAATTGCCGTGGAATGTGTGAATAATGCAGCTAAAGCTATAAATATATTGGTTCTGCCTGTCTTAGCTTTTAGCACAAACAGAAACATGATAATCGCATAAGCTACAAACTGTCGCTGAAGTTGGAAAGACAGTACAAAAAAGAAGGGGAAGAACGACAAAAATGTCATTCCTGCAATAAACATCAACTTTCCATTCCTACATTTATTAAATAAATTTCTCATACACCAAAAGAAAGGCATATACATCAAAATGGAATTTATCCAAATATACAAGTGATAATTTCCTAATGTTACCCAATAACCTACATAGTTATAGATACCATTCATAAACTCCTTACCATTTGTTGCATCTCTATAACCATAAATATGGTCAATAGCCCACTTCAAGCCATGGAGAGGTACCCCTTCATACACTCCCCAATATTCAGCTTGGTCTCCATCGTGCTCCTTTGTACAATTAACAACGGCAATATAGCATGCAAAAGCCATCATTACTTGTAACGTAGCTTTTTTGCTTGTAAATCCCTTACTCCAAAACACATAGATGGAGTAAGGCAAACTAATTATTGGCGGTAAGAGTATCATCATCGGTATAACCGATAGATACATCATCCAATCAACTTTAACCGTTGAGGTTTGATATATATTCTCTAATATTTTCATTTTATTGCTATTGGTTAATTGTTATAACCTCCTGATTACTTTTTTTATAACATTTTTTATTTTCCAAAGAACCATTGCTCGTGTACCAAATATATTTAGTGTTCTCCATTCAAATAATAATGGATTTCGCATACAATTTTCAAAAACTTCATTGCATACAGCTTCATCTTCCGCCATTTTTCTCCTTTCATATAGATGCAAAGCCAAACTTTGTGCTGTTTTTCTCAACTCCAAAGCATAACCTGCATCTTGATCTTCAGCCAAATGAGCCAAATCATAGAATACACCCAGTATGTCATCGAAATTCTTTCTTGTAAATCGAGCCGTTACAGCAGTGCCAATCTTTCGATAACCATAAAGTACCAATGGCAAATAACAACAAGATTTTGCAAAACTTAGATATTGAGATATAAATAAAGTATCTTCATTATAAGTACATCCTTCTTTAAAACGAAGACGATTATTTTCTATAATCTCACGTCTAAATGCAGATGTAGGAGTAAAAAATTCACCTCGTACAATCTCACGGATACATTCCGTATTTCCTATGTTCTTATAAGCGTATTTTTTTCTTTCTCTTGCCTCATAATTAGGATACAACTGAGCATCATTTTCGTCAATCAGCTGAAATTCATACCTTAGATAATCCACAGGATTCTTAACGAGGCTCTCATATATAGAAGGCAACGCATTAGTAAACAAAATATCATCCGAATCTACAAAAAGGATATATTTTCCTGTTGCTTTATCCAAAGCAGTGTTCCTCGCAATAGATACACCTTCGTTTCTCTTGTCTATCACAATGATTTGCTCATGCTTCCTTTCCCATTCTTTACAAATATTCAAGGTGTCATCAACGGAACCATCATTTACAATAATCAGTTCATAGTCCAAAAAATCCTGCGAAACTATACTTCGTATTGTACGAGGCAAGAAACTTGCTGCATTATATGCAGGAATAATAATTGAGATAAAAATGTTTTTCATTGTAACCAATTCTTTTGTAAAGTTCTATTTGCCTGACGACTATCTCTTATTTTTTTACGATTAGATATTATCCACCAATAATCGTCAACAAAATTCCACATCTGATTGAACTTACAACCTATCAAATAAAAGAAATGCAAAGAGAGATTTGCAAAGAACTGCTTTCCTATTTTCTGGATGATGTATCCTTTAGAATAATTGATATCAGATGCAAGGATTAGTAATTCTCTTCTGTTCTTCTTGTTGAGATACACCTTTGCATTACCCACTGTACTTTCACGATCATGGCGTATAAACGCTTGTCTATCCATCACAATATGCATTTGATGATAACGGAGTCGCTGCATATAGTTATCATCTTCACCATAATGGAAAAATAACGGATCAAAACCACCTATCTTTTCCAAGGTACTTTTTGGGATAAACCATCCAGCGGCTGGAACAAGATCTACATCATAATATCGCTTTACCTCGCCTATACAGGCATCTGTCAAGAAATCATCGCTTGTCGGTAAGACGAAATTCCTATAATAAGGATCCAATCCTTTTCCATTACCATTAAGATGTACGGGAGCCAAGATTCCTGCTGATGGGAACTGCAAATGAGTTTCTATTAGTTTCTCTACAGTATTGGGATGGATATAAGCATCTTGATTGAGCAGGAAACAATAATCAGCCCCCTGTTCCAAGGCATATCTTATACCTTGATTGTTTGCTTGTCCAAATCCTTTGTTTTGCGTGTTCTTTATCAGATGAACATCATCTTGTTTGGAAAGGTAACTTAGCGTATCATCCTTACTACAATTATCAATTACCACAATGTGCAGGGGATACTGTGAAGCACGAAGCGAAGCCAAACATTGCTCCATCCACTTCATTGAATTATAAGTTACAATAATAATATATACTTGTTTCATGATAATCTTTAATTTACGATATAATGGTTATAGAAAGAGCTATACCCCTTGTATACCCATTGTTGTTTCATCTTCTCAACAGGATATTCACCTCTGTAACAATCTATAGAAACGATATGAGGAACATTACATTTTATTTCATTTACAGATTGAACGAATGTATATTTTCGTTCGTCATTCAGATAAGGTATGATGTCACACTGCGTCCATGGTTCTTTGGGATTGACAACAATAAATGTCGGCAAATCAGAGTGATTGTTCAAAAGACTCGCTTTCTGCTTCGTGTCATTGTTCATGTTTTCAATATTCCACTTGAAGCTCATCATAATCACAGCAGTTAAGAGGCAAATGCCAATGCAGAATCTCAACTCCCGACCTTTCAACTTAGACAAGACAAAAGGAACTATTAGCAACAAAAGAGGCGTAACAGAAACGATGTATCTGTTGGTTCTCATAGGAGCTGTCCAAAAAGCGGCTACAGAATAAATAATAGCAGCTACGAATATCCAAGGAACTTGATTCAAGGCAAACATTTTCTTTCTCCAAACATAAGCTATTACCAACAAATAGGGAACATACAGCGTATAGTGCATGACAAAGAGTGAATAGAACAAGAACGGTGAGAAATAGCCTCTCAATGTTCGTGCAGACAAACCTCCTGAAACCTTGTTGTTCTCTGTCAATATCTTGAAAAAACCTTGATAACAAACATAACATAATGCGGTAGCAACAACCATTGTACCCAAGAAGAACACTATCTTATCATATTCTTTCTTCTTGCAAAGCACCCAGACCAAGTACGATCCCAATACCCCGACATACACAAACTGGAAGTAACCATTAAAGATGATAAGCCAAATGGCAAATGTGGTGAGCAAGAAATTCCATACGTTATATTGATAAGTACCAAGTTCTATTCTCCTAATAGCCTTTACTACAACGTATGCCAAGAATAATGCTCCCAATTCCTGCAACATGTATTCTCTGATAAATATAGTATTGGCTATATCACTTGCAGACAAACCTATCAGCAACAGTCCAAGAAAAAGAATCTTTGGACGTTCCCGAAAGAACAACCGCAAGAATAAATAGAGCAGCACAAAATAGATTACATAGAAAATATAGTTTAGCCAGAGGCAATGCACGATAATATCATGAATATTATAAGACTGAAAACCCACCAACCACAATCTCAATATCGAATAATAAAAATTGGTGTGGTAATGGTCGCGATTGTCTTGCCAATTGTGTTTTATATCTTGAATGGCATCGTCCAAACCTGGATGAGGAAACAACATCGCCTGTTTAGCTTCAGCCCCGGTATATTCACCGGAGAATGTTGTTGTCCATCCCAAGTCTCCATAATCACAAAGCACAAACGACATTACTTCATCTACATGAAAGGCAGACTTTTGGCTTTCCCAATAGAAACGGACTCCTAACGATACTATCAATATGGCAATGAACAATAGAAAAGAATGAATTTTCTTCATTATCGTCTTATTTAATTTTATTTTTTTAATCATTTTTTATTATTTTTTATATATCCATGGACTTCAAATAGGAACATACCCAATGCCATATTATAATAAGGTATAAGGTATTTCTTATAGCCCTTAAACGAAGGGATGGCACTACATATCTTGCGATATGCTTTTCTATATACCTTGCTTCTTTCTGACAAAGTTATGTCTGAGCTATGGTCGCTAAAAAACTGATAAAGCAAATGAGCCAAATTGCCTTTGATTAATTCTATTTGCAAATGATGCTTTCTGCAAAAGTCTATCAGGTCTATGGCTGACAGCAATGGAGCTTCCGTCCATTCTTTTTTATGTTTTTTGCTCGAAGCCGATGAATCATTAGTTTTGTTATAGTTATAAACCATCAGGTTGAAGGAGGCTATTTTCTCACTGGATACAAATGCCTTCAGATTAAAATTCTGATCCTCTGTGTTCACAATACCTTCAGGAAAACAGATTTGGTATTTTTCGATGATGTCATGGCGAAATGCATAATTCCAGGAAGCCTCCATGAAAAGTCCTTCTTGCAAGAAATTCCGTGTAGTTAAAATCTGTTCTGATACTGGATGTTCAACCACTTTTTGTGAAAATACATGTTTTACGCCAAAGGTCGCGATATCAATACCATCATCTATATCTTCCAAATGCGTTATAAGCATTTCCAACTGCTCATCATCATACCAATCATCTGCATCAGCAAACATCAGCCATTTTCCTTTTGCTTCTCGAATGCCCTGGTTACGAGCAGCACTCACGCCCATATTTTCTTGATTGACAAGGTGAATTCTTCTGTCAGCCAAGGCCATTCTTGATATTATTTCTGGCGTAGAATCCGAACTGCCATCATTGACTACAATTATCTCCAAAAAAGAACTATCTGTAATAGATTCTAATAATCGAGAAATAAAAGAAGCTGCATTGTATGCGGCAATAATTATAGAGATAATTGGCTGGTTCATAACTTGACTATTCTTTTTATCCATTTATGTATATTAAATCTCATTTTTCGATAACAATAAGGAATATAAAGAACGCAAGCCATATGGTGAGTTAAGACAAAATGTAGGAAATTGTTATTTCCCACTTTTCTCCACTCGCTGTTTACTTCAGGAAATGATTCATGCCAAGCAGTTATTCTTTCATTATTGATAACAGAAGAAAGAAAATGATCTTTTATATGATATTTTATCCATAACATTTCATTTTGATATAAACTTGCCTTTCCCGTTTCATGTATTGTCTTCTCAAAATATCTAATAGCCTCTACTCTATTATAGTTATATTTAATTTGCTCATGCGAAGTTATAGAATCTGTATTGACCTTGATATAATGATAGAGAGGTTTCTCTACAAAAGCAACAGAGTCTGCAAACATACAATATCGAACAGTAAAAGCCAAATCTTCCCACATCTGCAAGTATTTCGGAAAAGTCAAATGTTGCTCTCTCACTATACTGGTTTTATATAGCTTATTCCATGTTACGCCCCATATTTTTAAAACAAGGAGGTTACGAACGAAGCCGATATAATCAGTAACTGGCAATTCTCTCTCTATTACATCATTATCATACTCCTCTATATATTTACATATAGCAATGTCGCTGTTATTTTTTCTTATTGCCTCATATAGTTTTTCCAAATATTCACGCTCCACATAATCATCTGCATCACAAAAGATAAAATAAGGTGTGTCAACTCTGTCCAAACCATATTGACGAGCAATACTTACTCCTTCATTCTCCTTATGAAACACTTTAATACGTGAATCTTTCAACGCATACTCTTTTATCACCTGCAAGGAATCATCCTTACTGCCATCATCCACAAGTAACAATTGCCAATCTGTAAATGTTTGAGCCAAGATACTGTCCAAGCAACGTGGAAGAAATTGAGAGGCGTTATAAACTGGGATAATAATTGAAATTAAAGAATTCATATATAACGAGCCAAATAGCGTAAATAAAGGTATAAAGATTGCATCTTTAGCATTACACCAGGTTGCTTAACCACCAACCTACAGAAATCAGTAAATTTACAACCTCTTATATAAACAGTTACCATCCAATCGATATAACCTTCCGAATGTCTTTTTATTAAAGGAATTAAATAAGATTCACTTATTGATAGTTCATGTGAAGCCAACTCTTTTAAATATTTAAAGAACCAATTTCTAAATAAAGTTGCAGCTAAAGCTTTTTTATAATTGCTTTCTTTTGTTTCCCCTCTAAAGGATATATTTTGATCAGAATGTCGAAAGCCGAATAAGATATCTTTAGTATTAGCTACACCTCTATTTGATATTTTCAAAACAGTAGCAGTATCACTAAACCAAGCCAAAGGAAAACAAAGAAAGCCACCGAATGATCTTAATGTATCTTTCTTAAAGACATAATTTGCTATACACTGAATTACATTGTTGTAAAATATTTGAGCTGTAAATTCTACCTGACTAACTATCTCTTGCAACGATACATCTTTAAACAGAACATCCCCGTCCTCGTTAATATTTTCAACTCTTGCCCTTATCAAATCCACCTCTGGATATTTCCTTGCCAACTTGTCCACTT
>ERZ808240.4968-NODE-4968-length-11213-cov-4.923642_pt1 | contig 11213 bp, 11 predicted proteins | sample MGYA00521084_ERZ808240 | MGnify/ENA primary metagenome ERZ808240 (study PRJEB31516, sample SAMN03275571) | gut metagenome | biome: mammalia-associated habitat; material: feces | host: Papio cynocephalus | place: Kenya | collected 2012-08-06 ... | reverse complement strand
TCAGTTCCTTATATCGTCCGTTCGTCAACTTACGTTGACTTCACTAAACAACAATTTACCTACTTTACATGCTTCAGATAATCATCCACACTATCACTGTCGCTTATAACTTTAATATGCTCGTCACTTGAGAATACATAATCTGCTGATGGCATTATCTGTACTTCTTCTCCACGAACTATTCCTATTATGTTCATCTTATACTTCTTGCGCACATCTGCCTCTCTTATGCTCTTTCCTACAAGTTGCGGTATCACTGGAACTTCAAATATGGCATATTCGTCCGAAAGTTCTATATATTCAAACACATGGCTCCTGCTGCATTTCTTAGCAAGCCTGTATGCTATATCCCTGTCAGGATATATGACTTCATCAGCTCCATTCTTTAGAAGAAGTTTTGCGTGGATATCCCTGCTTGCAACACTTATAACATGCTTTGCACCAAGTTCTTTTACCAGGCTTGTTGTTTCAATACTGTTCTGGAAGTCCTCAGATATACACACTGCAACTGTATCGAAATTAGACAATCCAAGACTGTTTAACACATCCTCATCAGTACAATCACCTATCCTTGCACTTGTTGCATTTGCCATAAGCTCCCTTATCTTATCTTCATCCTGATCTATTATCATGACCTCATTTCCAAGTGCTATAAGTTTCTCAGCGAAATGATGTCCGAACTTACCTATTCCTATAACAAGTATTGATTTCATATTATTCCTCATTTCTGCGCACGTTTTTGATGCATATCGGTTTTGTGCCAGGTGTCTACGACACAAAGTCCGTGTGTGAAGTCTATTTTCACACAATCACTCGTATTATAGTAGTAGTTTTTACAGACCCTCTCCAAGGTCCTTTAATCCATACTTAACCTACACTTACATTTTCTTCCGGATTCATAAGTTTGACCTGTCTTTTATTATACGCAAATGATGATGCAAATGTAACTGTTCCTATTCTGCCACCAAACATAAGAAGCATTATGACTATCTGTGAGACAACATTAAGCTGCCTTGTTATTCCTGTCGAAAGACCTACAGTTCCTACAGCAGAGAACACTTCAAGACATAAATCTTCAAAATCGAAGCTCTGCATGCCACTTATTATAAGTAATGCAGCAATTGCCATAAAAAGATTCAGCCCTATAACCATACTTGCTTTCTTTATATCTTCATCTGCAAGCCTTCTGCCATATATATTGCATCCTGCCGAATTACGCAGATTAGACCATATATATACTATTATAACCACTATAGTGGTTGTCTTAACACCACCAGCGGTCGAACCAGGACATCCACCTATAAACATAAGTATTATCGTAAGCAGCTTGCTTGCCTGTGTCATAGCCCCAAGATCCACTGTATTATACCCTGCTGTTCTAGGTGTTACTGCTGCAAAAAGTGAAGTGATGAACCGGTCTTTAAAAGGCATTCCTGCTTCCACACCATTTCTTTCAAAAAACATAAACATAATAGTCGGAATAACAACCAGAACTATGGAGCTTACAACAACTATTTTGGTATGGAGCGTATATTTTCTAAAATGAAGCTTATTATGTTTTAAGTCTGCCCATACAGTAAATCCAAGTCCACCTATAAGTATAAGTGCAATAATTGTTATATTTACCACATAATCATTATAATATCCGGTCAGCGATGAATAAGGCTCATATCTTCCCATAAGGTCAAAGCCAGCATTACAGAATGCTGTTATCGAATGGAATATGCTGTTATATATTCCTCTTGTTACTCCCATACGTGGAATAAATCTAAGTGAGAGAATGAAGGCTCCTACGCACTCAAAAACAACAGTACCTGCTATAACATTTTTCATAAGCCTTACAATGCCTTTAAGAACATTGGAGTTCATACTTTCCTGTATAAGTGTCCTGTTGGCAAGTCCAATCTTTCTGTTAAAGAAAAGTGCAAATATAACACCTATTGATATAAATCCAAGACCACCTATCTGAATCATAACAAGTATCACTATCTGTCCAAACAAAGTCCAGTATGAAAATGTATCAACAACTACAAGACCTGTAACACATGTAGAACTTACAGATGTAAACAATGCCCTGATAAATGGTGTCCATTGCCCGGTTCTGCTTGAAACAGGAAGCATTAGAAGAATTGTTCCTGCTAATATGACCATGAGAAAACCAAGTGCCATAATCTGTGCATGTGACAACCTGTTTCTGATTCTGCTAAATATATTCATTATATTGTTACCTCATTTCTGCGCACGTTTTGCGCATATCGAGTTTGTATCTGCGCACTCTTTATTTTCCTTTACACGTGTTACATCATTTTTTTCTTTTTCAAAAACCACAGTACGCCAACACATATAACAAGTATAATTGCAACTATTATATAAAACCCATACGGCGTTGTTGATAATGGCATCCATCTTCCATCGACGTTCATACCATATATACCTGATATGATTGTTGGAATGGCCATTACTATTGTTATAGATGTAAGAATCTTCATTACATTATTAAGTCTGTTGTTGATTACTGATGACAGCAGTTCTCTTGTACCATCTATGATATCCCTGTATATAGATGTCATCTCGATGGCCTGCTGGTATTCAACTGTCACATCTTCAAGCAGCTCCATATCCTCAGGATACTGTTCAAGCCTTTTATACCTTCTTAATCTCTCAAGAACTATGCTGTTTGCCCTAAGCGATGTTGCGAAATATACAAGTGTTGATTCAAGTTCATGAAGTTCAATAATATCCGTATCGTGCGTATCATCACCAACACGCTCTTCTATCTCAGTTCTTTTCTTATCAATACCACGAAGATATGCCTGGTATAGCATAGCTGAACGAAACATCATTTCATATATAAAACGCATCTTTTTCTTGGTACTGAAGTCTTTTAACTTATTACGTACAAAGTAAGTAAGAACTGGTGTCTCTTCCCTGCATATAGTGATTATGGCTTCATTTTTAAGTATTATTCCAAGAGGAATTGTTGTATACATCTTTTTTTCATGTCTTACCTCCGGTGTTGGGATATCAACAAGAATAAGTGTGTATCCATCCTCAAGGCTTATACGTGAGCTTTCTTCTTCATCCAATGCAGTTGCAAGGTCATCTGCATCTATATCAAAATAACCCGAAACAAGCGATAACTCAGCACTTGTTGGATTAATCATGTTTACCCAGCAGCCATCCTCTATGTTATCAAGCTTACTGAGTATTTTATTATCTGTCTTATAGATATTTACCATAATTCACCTCCCGGAGCTTATATTTCACAATATGATTTTAAACGTTTTTATATATTTTACACATTCATATCATTAAATGCAATATTTATAAACCTTTGCGGCGTGTCTTAATAAATATATTTCTCTCATCTTTTACCATCTGTCTGCACGATACCGGACACTGTGTTACACACTGTCCACAGCCTATGCACTCATCAGCCTTATATACAAGAGTATTTTCGTTTTTATCATAATATGTTGCACCTGTCGGACAGAATTGTCCACATCTGTTACAGCCTGTACACGATATGCCTTCAACTTTTTCCGGTCTGTAATATGACTTAAGCAGAAGCTGTGATAGTGCTCCTTTTCTGAAGCTTCCATACAAAAAACAGCAATCCACACAGCAATTACACAACACTATCTCATCATTCCTTGAATATGTTCCATAATGATACAGCGTGTGTATACAGCCTTTCTGCTCAAGCTTATCAACAAGCGCCACCGCCTCTTCATAAGTTACATGTCTTGCAACACCTGCTTTAACAAGCTGTGCTGACATTCTTCCTACAGCCATGCAAGATTCTATGGGCATATCATAATCACAGCTGTTACCCTTTAACATCTCCATAGTACGGCAGAAGCAGTTCATAACCGCAAGGTCATCCTTATTCCTGTTAAGAATGTCCATAACCTCTCCTGTAATATATACTGCCTGTTCCGCACCCACTGGTTTTCCAATGGTTATCTTCTTTTTTCTTTCAGGAAGATCGTTCCGCCTGTCTGTAACGATTGCTGACATTCTTCCTTCTTCTTTTTCCATATTCTTTGTATTAATATGGTTCATATATGCCCTTATTGGTGCAATATTGAGCGATTTTAATAATTCTTCAAACTCTGAGAATTTAAGAAGCAGTTTCTTTCTGTTGTCATTAAGTTCTCCTGATGCATATAATTCTATCCATCCCGGAAATATAGGTGCAAGGTCATATACACCCTTCCTGCTGCTCTCCCATATACCACCTTTATTTCTTATGCTTTCAAACAAAATCTTGTATTTAGAAATAACGTCATCATGACTTTTATTTTGTGATTCTTCCTTTTCATCTGCGGCTTTAATGTTATCTTTAAAACATTCAATAGACAGATTATGTCCTTCTTTAGCTGCCCACATACTCATAAGCTCTTCCGGTGTATAACAGCCGTCCTTCATAAGAAGCATGTAATCTATCTCTTCCTCGGTAAATACTATCTCAAAGCAGTCTAATATACACTGCACGAGTGGTATAGCAAACTTTGACTTTGCATTCATAAGCTTACCAAGGCTTACCGCTTTGTCCCTGAACTGCTTTGTCATTATTATACTAATCCTCTTTTCTGCCAGCTGATACTTTCTCTGCCTTTGTATCATCTTTACAGTGTGCACGGCATGATGAGCAGTTACCGCTGCATGTATCACCAAGTCCACTTTCTTTATGCTTCGTAGACACCCATAAAAATGCAACTACAACAAGAAACAGAATAACGGCTCCAAGTATTATATTTATAATTCCTGACATATTTTAATCCTCCATTTAATTTTAATTCTTAAGACGTGCTCTTCCTATCTGGTCTGTTAACGAAAGCAGCATGCTTCTTAACAGGTTACGGCTGTTTTTATCAAGGCTTGCATACTGTTTTATGACCTCTCTTGTACTTCTGAATCTGTCGGCTGTTATGTCTGACAGATTCTTTGCACCGCATGCTGATATAAGACCAAAAAGCGTTTCAACAAACTCACATCTTTTCTCATTATCAACGCTGTTTATCCAGTTACTGAATGCCCTATTTAATCTTCTGCTCTGTGCACTCAGCCTTCTTGTCGTGACAAGAGACTTACCTGATACCTGCCACGACATGGCATCATGCTGCATAACTCCTGTCTGTGAGCTTTTCACTATAATATAATCATCATCATGTTCAAGAAGCATTCCAACTATTGAATTCTCTGGCACTATACTCCTGATATAAGGAAGCATTGATTGATATTCTTTACTTGTAACAACTCCTATATCAAATCCCGGTCCATCATTATTGTATATGCACAGGATTTTCTTTTTTACACGTCTGTTGCAATGTATAGCTGAATATATGGCAAGATTGCCGCCCTTTGAATGGCCTCCCACATAAAGTCTGCCTCTTATATATGAACAGGTATCATTAAGATACTGTACTGCTGCCTCCTGCGATGGAACAGGTGATATAAAACTCATGTTAAAATCTTCTTTCCATCCCACAATAGTATCATCTGTTCCTCTGAATGCAACATATGTGTACTGTGAATTAAGCTTAACATGGAACGCACCAAACTGTTTTTCAAGGGTTTCATCAACAGTATCCACATAATCCGATAGTATTACATTCTTAAATCTGTTGGTTTTAGCTGCTTTTTTTAAAAGATACGGTGTATCTTTTATAAATGATTTATCCAAAGCCAGCTCTTCTTTTGTATGTAAATCAAAAAATAATTCTGATGCCTTTTCAAGTGTTATACCCTTATTCATCTGCACTGAAGGAATAATATCCCTGAAATCAATATATGCAAGCTCAGCAAGTATAACATTATCAACATCATTAAAGGGTGACTGTTCAAATGTCAGGTCACCACGCCATTCGAGATAATCCATTACATTTCCCATAACAATCTCCATTCCATGCTTATATTTAATGTATACATATATTATAGCTTTTTATTTTATATTCTTTAGTTCATTAATAAGTTCTATATCCGAAGCCTGTATCTTCATATTAGCTGTAACAGGATTCTCACCGGGCTTTGTCACTGTAACCTCTATAACTGTTCCCTCCTGTATTCCAGAAGAAAAACAGTAATTAATAAAGGATACGAACTTTGGATGTGTACCTGCAAACTTATTTTTTAAATTCATTAATTTCATAACAGAACCTGGATTCATCATATATCTTCCTCACTTATATTGAATTTCTTTTTTATTTTTTATTTTTACTGCATTATGCAGTAGAAACGCTACGCAGACACAGGCTGTAATGCACTCTGATACCGGAAAGCTGCTCCACACACCATTCATGCCAAACAGCCTTGATAATAATATGGATATTCCCACCATCAACACAAATCCTCTTAGTATTGATACAACAAACGACTCCTTTGCCATCTCAACAGCGCTAAAATATCCTGCCGATATTATATTAAAACCTGCAAATAAAAATCCTATAAAATATATTCTCATACCGGTATACGCATATCCTGCAAGCTCTACGACACCTTCACTGTTAAACAGACTCACAAGCTGTGTTGTAAATGCTGCAACAACTGTATACATAACTGCAAATAATGCTACCGAAGTAATTATACTATATCTATATACCTTTGAAACATCTTTTTTACTACCTTTTCCATATGATTCGCTTATCAGTGGCTGTGCCCCCTGTGAAACACCGTTAAATATTGCTGTTCCAATATATGCATAATTCGCTACTACCCCATATGCAGCAACTCCTATATTACCAGTTAATGATAACATAAGCATATTAAATACAGTTGTAGTAACCGCAGAAGCCATCTCTCCTACGAAAGCCGCTGTTCCTAACATACAGCTTTCCCACAACATTTTAAATGAGGGAACATGCCACTTAAACACGACTGTGTTTTTCTTGCCTATAAAATGTGTCATACACACAAGTATACTGCACACTGGCGATGCTGCTGTAGCCATAGCTGCCCCAAGCAGCCCAAGGTGCATTGGGAACATAAATATATAATCAAACACTATGTTAAAAAGGCTTCCGGATAACGTAGCAAGCATAGCCCTTGATGGATCGTTATCATTTCTTACATATGCACTTACAATATAATTACACATAAAAAAAGGTGTGAACATAAGAAATGTCCTTGTATATCCTATACCAATAGCTGTAATCTTATCATCTGCACCCATGATATGAAGAAGCTTATCCGGGGCAAATATGCCTACCAGGATAAACAACACACTTAAAATACATGCACACATAATTGCATTAGAAAAATAATCATCGGCATGCCTGTCACCTTTAGCCCTCAATATCTTAAACCTTATGGCAGAGCCAACTCCCATCATCGAGCCAAAAGCAAATATAACGCTGAATATAGGAAGTACAAGATTAAGAACTGTAATTCCATCAGCACCTGCGAATTTGGATATAAAAAATGTATCTGCAACAACATAACAGGATATTCCTAACATTCCAAATATGTTCTGCGATACATATTTAACAAATTTCTTACCTATGCTCATAAACTTCTCCGTATAACTTTCATATAACATTATAACCTTTTCTTGTAATTTTCAAATTTTATATATAACTTCTTTTAATTTACATTAAAAAGACAAATAAAGCAAATAATAAAACATTAAATATTTTATTTGACTTTCAAAGTATTATATTGTAATATTAGTTTGATTTTCAAATCAATTAGCATAAAACAAGGAGATTATAAATCGATATGAATAACATAGCAATAATAACAGATTCCGCCTCCGACTTAGCGCACAATAATGATAAAAACATAACCGTCCTTCCTATGACAATATCGTTTGATAAGCAGCAATATGAGGATGGTATCTCACTTACGCCAGACGATTTTTATATGAAACTGATTGAGAGCTCTACGCTTCCTAAAACAAGCCAGATTAGTCCATATGCTTTCGGACAGGCTTATGCAAACGCACTTGAACATGCCAGCAGTATAATAGTTATAACTCTATCCTCCAAACTTTCAGGAACTTATCAGAGTGCATGTATTGCCGCCAAAGACTATGAAGATAAAGTATATGTTATAGATAGTGAAAATGTCACCGTTGGCGAACAGATTCTTGTCGACTATGCATTATCATGTATAGAAAATGGTCTTAATGTAACAGACATAGTTGACAAGCTTAATATCATTAAAAAGCGTATAAGACTTGTAGCTCTCCTTGACACTCTTGAATATCTAAAAAAGGGAGGACGTATATCTGGCGGTGCTGCATTTCTTGGTAATGTTTTAAACATTAAGCCCGTTATTGCCATAGACAATGGCGAAGTTGCATTTCTTGGCAAAGCCCGTGGTTCAAAGCAGGGGAACAATTTTCTTATACAGCAGATTAATACATATGGTGGAATAGATTATTCCATGCCTGTTCTTCTTGGATATACCGGATGTTCTACAGTTCTTATTGACAAATACATAAAAGACAGCAGCTCATTGTGGGAAGGTAAAATCCCTGTTCCAGATGTTGTCCAGGTCGGTGCCACAATAGGAACGCACATAGGACCAGGTGGTATAACTGTTGCTTTCTTTTCCAATGAATAACATATAAATATATATACATATCTATGTGCAGTGTTGTATATAAATAATAAATAATCAACACACATGCATATATAAAAAAGGATTAAAGTCTTATGTAATACATTGATTGTAATACGATATAACTTTAATCCTTTTTATTATATATTTTATATAACTTTGTTTTATTTTGTCTGCAGATCAGCTATCTTCCAGCTGTTACCAGATTTAACATAATAAAGTATAACCTTTGTATTATATGTATAATTATTGTCTGCCATAACTACGCTATAAGTATAATCAGCTTCTACCGAATAACATTCATCTGAATATCTCTTAACATTGTTAAGCTCAATATCTCCTATAGTAAGCGAGCTGTGATCAGCATACCAGATACTTGTATATGTTATATACTGGAGGAAATCATATGCCTTAGAATTCCTTATAACACTTCCTGATATTGAATCAAACTTGGCTTCTGTATACATATATTTTGTATAGTTTTCTATAAATGTTTTTATAGTATCCTGCTTATCAGCTATTACAGACTCATCCGTCTCATAATCATAAGTATATGTACCATCCTGAGCTATTGATGGTTCTACTTCTTTACCACTAAGTGCGCTTACACATTTAATCTCCGGGTTAACATATGAAGCATCAACCTTGTACTTAACAAGATAAGGTATTGCTGCATACCTGGAAACATTGGATAAATCATCTTTATTGATATTATTCTCAACAACATCATCTTTAGTAAGTGTTGTTCCATTATATGTAATAGTGTAGTCCTCAGGTGCTATAATATTACGATATTCATCTGTAACAAATCCTAAATCTATGTCCTCTATATTCCATATTATTGAATTATAGGCTCCTCTTTTATCAGACTTTGCAAGCTTTACAACCGCTACTTCCTTTCCATCAGCCTTAATGCTGTATGTTGGATTATCAGCAGTGTACTGTATCATCTTTTTATCATATGTGTAATCCGTACCCTGAATGTGCTGTTTTACTGCCTCATTAAATCTATCATCTGTATCTTTGAATTTAGAACGGTTTACATAATATTTTACTATATCATCCACATCAAGATTCTTAAAACTTACAATAACATCTTCTACTTTATGTTCAGGCTGCGCCTTTTCATATGATGCAAGAAATGTCCATAATACTATAAGCACTACAGCACATATTGCAACTACAACACCCGTAACTATTGCATATATTTTCCAGAATTTTGTTTTCATATCATCCTCGATTCTTATTCAATTATTTAACTATTACTGATGTAGGAATGCCCCTGTCACCTATAAGTGAAGAACAGTTGTTAATAATCTTTCCTTTATAGTACATCATAGAAGATGAACCACCATCAAGGTTAGCTGCATTAACAGCTCCATTTTCCAGCAATATGTTAATAAGGTCTGCATATGAAGCACCAAGGCTTGCAGCCGAACGTCCATCTATAACAAGAAGAATAACTGTTCCATCTGCACACTGCCCTATAGCTGTTCTTGGGTTAAGTCCACTTCCTGAACCATTGACAACTGATGGCTCTCCATTAACTATAAGTATAGGTCCAAATGAAAGTGCATCACGTACTCTTCTGTCAACCGCCTGTTTTCCTGTCATGCTTCCAACAACCAGTTTGTTATCATAATCAAAACCTATAACCTCGTATGTCTTATCTTCGCTTCCCCATACAATCTGACCTTCATGTATTACTATTCCTATTGGAATTCCACCATTACCAGTTCCATTAGGATCCTCGAATCCGCCACCATTGGTTGCAAGAATCGCTCCATAGCTTTCAGCCTGCTCTGTCACTGTTTTTCCTTCGTGGTCAGATCCGAACTCGCCGCTTATTCCTATCTGGACTCTTGATGGGTCCTTTATCTTCGCCATATATCCTTTATATGTAGCTCCTGATATTTCCTCTACTGTTATTATATCATCATCACTTGCAGAAGAATTATTATTATTACTTATATTAATAAGTCCTGAATCAGTAACTGCATCTGATGATTTTACAGAATTCTGACTTCTTATGGATGCAATCTCATCATCTGACATAAACAATGTTGCCATAAACTTTCCAGCACTCGATTCCATGGCTGAATTGACAAACAGATTTCTTGCTGTCTTTGACGGTCCGAACTCAAGTATTAATATCACTGATACCAAAAAAAGCAATACTACACCAAGTAATGTTCCTACGCATGCTGCTACACGTCCAATAATGCCCGGAACTTTATTCTTCGTTTTTTTATTATTTTTATAAATATTATTACCAGCCATTGATAGCTCCCTTAAATAAAAATTCTATGCAAAATTTTATTAAACAAACAATATTTTTGCACATACGCGCTGATTATACAACATAGCTCTTACTTTTTCAACAAACTCTTTTTATTATTCCTCGTTATTATTATTTTTATTATCCTTGTTACTGTTATTCTTGTTGTTCCTGTTTGTCAGCCGGAATATTTAATTTCCAAAGTGCTAAATTCATTACTGATATGAGAAGTTTTAGTTAACTATAATTTTTAATTTTGTTTAATTTTGTTTGCATAAACTATTGACAAATTATATATTTATGTGTAATATATACCTTGCTTGCGCGAGTGGCTCAGTGGTGGAGCACCTCCTTGCCAAGGAGGGGGTCG
>ERZ808240.4967-NODE-4967-length-11214-cov-15.023210_pt1 | contig 11214 bp, 10 predicted proteins | sample MGYA00521084_ERZ808240 | MGnify/ENA primary metagenome ERZ808240 (study PRJEB31516, sample SAMN03275571) | gut metagenome | biome: mammalia-associated habitat; material: feces | host: Papio cynocephalus | place: Kenya | collected 2012-08-06 ... | reverse complement strand
CCCCGACCCTCATCGACCGGAACTTGAATATGCGGAAGTCCTTGTTATGCCGCCCCACACGCACCTGCCGATAAAACACAGGTCCGGGAGAGTCCAACTTTATCCAGACGGCCACAATTAGAAACAACGGGCTCAAGGCCAGCAGTCCGAGCCCGCTGGCCACCATGTCAAACAGTCGCTTCATGATTTTCGATTAAACATATTGAGACTTTCTCCAATCTGTGGCATTATTGGGCGAAAGCCTTACATAGCTGAAAGGATTATCTCTGGATATTCATCTCCAGAACGCTTTTGATAATCTCCACATACTTCTGTGTTCCATGCTTATATGTAAAGCGTTCCAAAATCAAACGACGTGCATTTCGCCCCATTTCCTCACATATCTTGCGGTCTGCGACCATTGTGCGGATTATCTTTACGAAAGCGTCCACATCTCCCGCAGGAGCATACATTCCACATTTATGGTGTTCCAAAATATAAGTCAATTCACCCATGTCAAAACTAGCCAACACCGGCCTTCCTGCAGACATGATAGAGAGCGTCTTTGATGGCATTGCAGCACCTCCTAGCTTGGGTTTACAACTCACTACGCAAACATTTCCGATACTGTATACATACGAAATACGCTCAATTGGCTGCAATGGGAAAAACCTGACATTCTCAATACCATAGTTCTTCACCTTATCAACAAGCTGTTCTTTTAATCCACCCGAACCAAATATGAGAAACTCTGTCTCATTATCTTCTACCATTTCCTTAGCCGAATCAATAATAACATCTATATTCTGCGCATTTCCCAAGTTCCCAGCGTACACAACATAGAATTTGCCACGGCTGATGCCCAACTCATCAAAAAGAGGATTATTCTTCCTATCCACAGGAACAACAGCATTCTCATCCACCCAGTTATATACAACAGCTATTTTTTCCTTTGGTACACCTTTATCAACAACATTTCGTCTAAAGTCTTCAGAAATAACAATAATCTTATCCGCATTTTGGTAAGTATAGTCCTCGACCTTTCGTCCAATTCTCCATAAAAGACCACCCTTCTTCGCAAGACCAGTTCCAACGAGAGAGTCAGGAAATATGTCCTGCAGCACATATACGAAAGGTATCTTCCGTAACTTCTTCACAACGACTGACATCGCGCCAAGAATAGGAGGCGTACTAACAGAATAAATCACATTACATTCCTTCGCTTCCCTACCATATAAACACTTGCAAAGAGCTATGGCGCAGAACATGAAATATCTCAACGCTCTCAATATCGGATTTTTGCCCTCCCTAATTAAAGGAAAACGATGTATCTCCAGCATACCACCATATAGTGTCTCCCTCTTTTTATGCTTGTATATTTTTCGTACCGCATCCGTTACGCCGCGTGTGGGAATTGGCGCATACACCACATGGTACATCCCATTCTTGGCAAATGCCTCATCAAGCTGGTTCCACATCTGAGTACTTGCCATTATCTCTGGGTTACAATAGGCCTGCGGCCCGAGTATTTTAATCATTCGCTTATAATGTTTTTATGAAGCGATACATCTTACGATTTGGGAATGCCACAAACACATATAGTGTTTCGTAACCCATAGTCCGATAGAATCCTACAGTCCTCTCGTTGTTAATATAATCTGTCGTTAAAGACACCTTTTCTACACCCTTCTCTCTGAGAGCATCTTCTGTTGCTGCAAGCATTTTTTTCCCAATGCCATTTCCTTGCTGAAATCTATCTACTCCTATTGAGTAGAGTTCAGCATATTCTTCATTGTCAGCCACTTCAGAACTCTTCTTTGTAAGATTCTTGGCCAGACGAAACAATGCCTTTGGGTCAGAGAACAACAGTATTAGGGAGAGTTTGACAAAACTGAACAAGTTGCCACGGATAAGTCTGCTGTTGAATCCCTTGCTGTTCGTCGTAGCTGCAGAAAATCCTGCCACCTTGCCATCCTTTTCTGCTACAAGCGTCACGGTTTCTGAACTCTTCAGAAAGACAGTATAATAGAACTTAAGAAAATCCGTTCCGAGACTTGTCAAGAAGAAACCCTTAAAAGCATCAATATGAATCGTCACAATATCATTTATATCTCTAACAGTTGCATTGCGTATCGTCATTGTCCCTTGCATCTTAACTTTCTTTGTCCAAATATTTCCATATATTAACCATCTGACTCCAAACCTTTGGCATAGCATACATCTCAGTTACACGAGATTTAGCTCTAGCCGCGAACATATATTTAAGTTCCTCATCATCAATAAGAGGAGAGACAGCGTTAAACACCTCATCAGCACTATGTGGTTTGAAGCAGACTCCACAAGGATTACCATCCATATCAAGCATCTCGGGGATGGCACCGACATCGGAAGAGACGATGGGACATCCACAAGCCATGGCCTCCAGAATAACGTTGGGAAAACCTTCAGTGTAGGATGGAAACACGAACAAATCAGCTTGGAAAAGCTCACGGATTACTTCATCGTGAGTCACCTCTCCTGTGAAATTCAACCATGACGTATCTTCGCCAGATTTCGCAGCAACAGCCAGCATACGATCCTTGATGTCCGAAGCACATTTGCCGACTATGCGAAGTTCGATTCCCGGAAGCCTCCGGCACGCGTCCACCAGTTCCATCACGCCTTTAGTCACTAACACATGCCCACAATAGAGCAATCTGCGAGGAATACGCTCATACTTCCCCTCCCCATTACGGACAGCATCGAGCACGCTCATGCCGATTGGATTTGGCAGATAGACCACATTCTTGAAGCCTCCCTCCATGAGTGCATTCTCTGATGGGCGATTCATCACCACTGATATGTCACACATCCGCAAAACCCTTGAGAGCAGCTTCCACTTCCGATCATTTGCCATATACAATTCCGGAATACGACCGAAATGTAGATGAACAACCGTCTTCACGCCTCTTTTTTTGGCGGCTTTCAGTAGCAACAAATCGCGAAACAGACCAAGACCCGCACTTGTGCAAATATGCATCACATCGGGGTGTTTTTCCACCATCTTATCGACTGCCTCCTTTAGGGCACGAACATACTCCCTACACCCTGTCAGTGCACGGGAAAAAAACGATTGATTTTCAGTAGCGTATGTGTGGCGGTCGAAAGACACCGGTATAAGTTCAACATCATCTTTTGCATACCAGCTGTAATAAGCCATAACATACCTTCCCCATGTGTTTATCCCACCCTTTATCACATCTGGTGAATCGGAATAGGGCGAGCAAAGCAAAACTCTCATTCAGATTCGATTATCTTTATGTACTGATTGACGAATTTATTTTCTGAAAGCAGACGTTCCGCTTTTGCACGTGACTGCTCACAAAGGTGAAAATACTCCATATCCGAAACATTCAAAGCCCGCTCTATAGAGTCGGCTATCGAATACGAATCGCGAGGATTGAAGAGAAACCCGTTCTCCTTTTCTGCCACATAGACAGAATTGTCGCAAACCGCACTACAGATGACGGGACGACCACAGGACATGGCCTCGCAGATTACATTGGGGGTTCCTTCATAATACGATGGAAGACAGAAAAAATCACACTTCTGATACACCCGCTTTATTTGTTTCGTCTTGTCTTTCAGAGAAATGTAATCATGTAGTCCGAGTTCGTCAATCTTCCGCTGGCAGAGCCGAAAATACTCAACATATGAGTCACTCTTTCCGTACCACGAAACATGAAACTTGCATCCTTTCGCGGCCAAAATATTAACTGCATCAATGAACCCCAATGTGTTTTTAGAAGGCCAAATAGTGGCAACAACCGCAATCTCGGGCATCTCACTTTTCTCCCTGCCCACAAAATTAAAATGCTCCAAATTCACGAAATTGGTGATAGTTGTGAGCCTGTTCTTCATCCACGGATATCTGGATGCGAGGAACTCTTCCTGCGAATAACTATTTGGCACAATGGCATCTGCCCAATGGTAAAAGAAGAAACGCAAATGTTCTTTCCAACCAAGATGTTGGGTGGTGTTCCGCTCACTCACTGCAAGACGGAACTTGCCTCCCAACAATTTTGCCACACAGGCCACAAACGACGGGGTTTCCTGATAAGCAATAACCCAATCAGGACTCTCACGCCTGAAATACTTGCAGACAGCGGAGATGCGCTTCTTACAATTACCACCGTTAGGAATCAGTTCGTTGGGAACATTGACTTCATCCAGGAAACTCTTGTAAAAGTCAAGGTTGTGATATGTGCACACTTTGACCTCATACCCTTTTTGATAAAGGAATGTGGCAAGTCCGGCCAACTGCCGTTGGGCTCCCCCCGCGCCGAGGCTGTCGGTAAATAAAAGTATTTTTTTCATATTAAGCCAGTCCTTCCAGGACAATCTCTCTGCGAGGTCGCCCCTTCCAGTATGTAAAATATCCTAACAACATGGAATATGACAGCTCCATACTTTGTATGGACATACTGAACATGGTTGCGGCAAAAACGTTAAAGAAAAGAAGCATATAGGCAATATAGTAATTCCTCGAAAAAACGTTCTTTGAGGAACAGGCATCTCTGAATAACGAGACATAGAAGCACAGCAGAATCACCCCGCCGACAAGCCCATTATTGCAAAGGGTCTCAAGCCAGTCCTGATGCGCATAGTCACCCGCAACAGCAAAAGTGCTGTCGGCACCTCTTCCAAACAATATGTAGAAAATATTTGATTCTTCTGTAATCCTCCGCCATGTAGTCTCATAAAGCACATCTCTAGCGCTACTGTCACCAGACAATGTCTGTTCTATTCGATAAACAAAAAGATCACTTTCAGACATCATAAATGAGACAAAAACAGTAACACCTGTAATCAACACGGCCGTGAATAATACCGACCAGAACTTATATTTATTGCTACTTGAAAAGATATTAGCCCCTATCAAGGCAACCACCGACACCAAACCGATAGCAATTGCGCCACGCTTCATTGACATTATGATATAAATCAATGTGGCAGCCAATAATACATACTGCAAGAAAGGCTTTTTATTAAAGAAAAACAATACGGTTATGATTGATAAGAAAGGATAGCCAATGTTATTGGTAACCTCATCTCTGCCAAGAGTAAACGTAATTTGAGCTTTCTGATAATAGTATTGAGGTATTAGTGAAAGCAGCAAGATTACAGCATAAAAACGAATACGGGTTGCTGTCAGGTAACCGACGCTTGCGTAATAATAAAACACATAAATTCTTAACAGCGAACGCAGCGAGACCTGCAGATAAATATATTTGGCAGGCAGTCCTGGGATAGACGCAGTCAACAGCGGATTCCCTATAATAATTAATAGTCCACCATACAAGCAGTACATGAAAACCAAAGCCGATGTAGCTTTCAATAATCTTGTCTGTCGGAGTGGTCCAAAGGTATATTTCGAAAATATTATCAGTCCCCAAACAATAATGACTAACTGCAATATCCTGTTGATTACTCCAGAAGGGTATAACAGGCCTTGCATTGAATATAACACATTCAATGCAAGAAACATATCGCATTTATTGAGATTTCTTATTCCCAACATATTCACTAATAGAATTATTCAAAAGAACAATTAAAAATGCCTTCTGAGTGTTCTATTCCGGCAAAATCAACCACTCTCCGAAAATCTCATCCCATTCCTGTGGGGTGAATTTTTCGAAACCGCTGGAATCGAAGAATGTATATTCGCCGAAATACACTCTGCCATTCACGCTGTACAGGTCAATCCTTACATGCGGAAGTCCCTGCGAGAGCTTGCCTGCCACCCGTTTCATTTCCTCAAATGTTGACGGCAATGAAGGGGTTACCGGATTGTTCATTCCTCCTTGCGTGAACGGCAGGTGATGACCCTCCATATCAAAGTAATCGAAATATGTCCTGTGCCCGGAGAACCGTTCGCTTGCCACCAGAAAGACCTTGGGCTCGCCATTGAAGCAATAAAACTTATAATCACGCAACTCTCCGCTCTCGTCAACCATGAACTTTTCCGCCAGAATCCTAGGCTTTACATCCTTGTAGGGCCACTCTCTAAGATGCCTGTATATGCTGGACCTCAGGGAAACATTCAATCGAGCCGCAGCGGCAGCCCTATCCATACTGTTCTTGTTCCGGCATATAACCACACCGCCGCCGCCACCTCCGTTGGTGGTCTTGAGGACGAATCGCTCCGGAAGCGAGCTGAAATCGATGTCCTCAAACCTATCCCAAACACCTATGGTCGGGATAATGTATTTTTCTCCGATTGCTGCTTCAGCCACCACCTTTGCCTCAAATTTATCGACCTTTTTCGTGTACTCCGGCTTCCTGTCATACAACTTGAGCCACTGAAGTTTCTCGTTGAAAGTTTTCGGCGTTTTAAGGTCAAGGGCATAGCCCATCCTCAAACGGAACATTATCTTCAGGTACAACGCGTCAGGAAGCCATGTCCCGAAATGTGTGAGAAGTGCCAAGCCAAGTTTTTCCGGCTGCTTAAAGTAACTGATTATGTTTTGCATACTATATTCTTCTAAAGGCTCTGATAACCTATAGGCGGCTCAATCTTTTGACAAGACTTCGGACAACTATGTCCGTTCGTCCATCCTTGTCGCACAAAAGATTATATTCGACCAAATCCGCAGAATGCACCTTGTCCCGATTCAGAATCAAGTTCAGCAGCTTATACAAGGACTCCTCGGATATGCCGCAGGCTTCGGGTACTCCAGTGCCGGGAGCTATTGACGGGTCAAGCACATCGATGTCCAGACTGACATGTATTTGTTTGAAACGGGACATGAATCCGCTGACCTTCTCTAATGAATCATTCACATTTGAGTTAATGAAATCACTTGACACCCTTGCTATTCCAAGCCTGTTTATCAACTCAACCTCATAAGGGTCCAGACTCCTCACGCCGACATAGAGTATGTTTTGGAACGGCAGGATATTCTCGGTGTACCTTCCGACATATTCGTTATATCCAAAACCCATCAAATAGGCCATATGCATTCCATGGACATGATGACTCGGTGAACGCTCAGCGATGTTGCAGTCGCCGTGAGCGTCAAGATAGATGATGCCGATTTCCGGATTATATTCCAAGGCTCCGGCTATAGATCCCCATGACACCGAATGGTCTCCACCGAGGACTATCACCTTATTTCCGACAGATAACGCAGAAGACACATCCTTGCATAATGCCCGGTTCACATCATCTATGACAGGGAAATAGGGCATCAAGCCGTCATTTCCTATAGCGACATCCGGGACAGAGACTCTGGAATATTCGTCATCACCCTCCCTTTCGAAAAATTGAGCCATACGCAGAGTGCCTGCATCAGTCCCCTTTTTGCAGACCCCATACCATTGCGGAACAACGATATAACTCACTTGTTTTTCAGATCTAACGCAAACAACATTTTATCCCTATGCGCCTCACAACTGATGTGGTTGAGAACGGCAGCGAGTTTCCTCCCTTTGATGAATTTCGGTAAAAGGCCTAGTGAGTACAGCTTTCTTGCAACACGACTGTAGTATGGCTCGAGAATAGTCAATTCCCCCTCCGCACATTTTTCATAATAAGTCCGCAAATGCTCTTTGAGCATGATATCATCACCGATAATGCAATTTAGGCCGTTCAACTCTTTGTCAAAAACTTTTCTGTCTTCGTTGCATAGCAAATCTACAGACGCGGATTCATTACACTGAAAATACGGATAAAGGACAGAATTGACTACGTCATCAGAAAAGTCAAAACTCACCATATAACCTTGGTTCCAGAAACAGTTCCTTTGCGACTCCTCATCAAAGCAGAAATTCCCCAATCCGTAGAAAATCGGCTTACCGTTGTAGGTCTCATAGCCCGAATAGCAATGCTGGTGGTGATTAACCACAGCATCGGCCCCCGCGTCAATGAAAAAGCGATAGGTCTCTACCATACGGATAGAAGGCAGTTGGAAATGCTCATGACCGCCATGCACGACGACTAGAACATGGTCAGCTCTGAGTCTAGCCTCCTGAATCTGGTAAAACTGCCTGACGGGGGTCATCGGGTTAGCTCCCGCTTCCGTATCTGTGGCAATAGAAAACTCATGCTCGCAACAGTTTATTACCGCAAGTGTCTTTCCATTGCTCTCAAGGTAGCATATTTTTCCAGCGTCCTCCAAATTATCCCCCACGCCAACGACATCAAGCCCCTGACTCCTGCAACATTCCACCGTCCGGCGAAGTCCGTCTGCGCCATAATCAAGAATATGGTTGTTCGCCAGTGTCACCCCGGTGAAGCCTGCATATCTCACAGCCTCAGCAGCCTCCTTGGAACATTTCAAGTTTGGTCCGCATTTGGGAATAGGTTTGTAGCAATCCTCCGCAATTGGGCTCTCAAAGTTGAGGAAAGAGAAGTCCGCAGTTTGGATAATCCTGCGCAGGTTATATGGGAACACATCCGAAAAACGCTTCTCTTCCATCGATTTGACGAGTCTGTCCATCGGGGCGAAGTCGCCGGCTATTAGAATTTTCATACTTTTCTCATTCTGTAAAAAAACAACTTTAACCACATAGTTAGAAACTCCCGCAGCCCTTGGCACTTTAAAAAAGTTGATGTCTTGAAATAATAAGACAAGTTCTGCTCTGAAACAACATTATCAATTCTGTATCCACTAATTCTAAGTTCGAATAAAACCCTGGACACTTTCTTTGTAACCAATTTCTGCAGTTCAGGATATTGCCCAGCCGTCTGCACACGGATTGAGTTTAATATTGATACACTTCGTAAAGCCCGTTCCGTCAAACGAACATTTGAGGACGAGGCCAGATTCTGGTAATACTCATATACCACATCATCTATTGCCACGATTTTACAGGCATTGCCAACTACCTGATAGAAAAGTGTTCCATCCTCGCCATTCGTCGCCTTTTCAAATGTCTCATAAGGATAATTCTGAAGCAATTCCCGACGGAAAAGACGGCTGCACAGGTTGTGGCCAAATTCATCCTTTAAAAGAGACTTGAACACAGACAGTTTGTCCGTGCCATAGAGCAACTTATTCGTCCACCTGTAGCGGGCATCATTCGTAGGAATATATTCTATAACGCCGGAAACAATGTCGGCCATTGTTTCAACCGCCGCATTGTACAAACGTTCTAGAGCCCCATCGGCCAATGTGTCATCGCTGTCACAAAAAGTTATGTAATCGCCCGTAGCTGCCATATAGCTAGAACGTCTCGCCACCATCGGTCCATGGTTTTTATCATGTTCAACGATTTTGATGCGCACATCACTTTCCGCATACTTCCTGACTATATCCATTGACTTGTCCGGGCTGCAATCATTGATGACAACTATCTCAATATCCTCCAAAGATTGTCTTTGTATTGACTCTATGCACCGTCCGATATATTGTTCTACATTATAGACCGGAACACAGACACTGACTTTTGGCATATCACAACTCTTATTTCACTATACTTAATAATTTTGTTCTTTCCTCTTTATTGAGTATCACAAACAAAACTATACACAGCATTACAATTACAGCAACCATCAACATTCCCCCCAATTGCAACAAGTTGTTGATTTTAACCCAAGAGCAAATCAACCTTCCACTTGCAAAGCACAGAAGGAATGATGCGGTGATCTTGAACGAGATTCCAACAAACTTTCCCCTACAGTCTTTATAAATGTTCCCGACCGCCAACGCATTTAGAACAAAACACTGGAGAAGCGAAAATATGGCACTGACAATAAGTACCGTCATTACACTGTTCCTGCCAGAAAATTCACACATTACAATCAGTGACACCACATCAATGACACCAAGCGCTATAGTTCCGATTGCAGGAAATTTCACTTTGTTCCAAGAACGATAGACAAATGCCATGATTCCTCCTGCAGCATAATATGGAAGCACTAGCATTTTCATGAACAGCCACCATGAATACTGCCCCATATCGTTCCCCAGCCATACATCCAAAAGAACTGAACCAAAGCCTGATATCGCACCGGCAAGAACTGCTGACAGACACCCGACTATCGTTGATTGCTCGACAAACAGCGATTTCACCTCACCATGGTCTCCCTTGGCATAGGCTATAAGAATCAGTGGGCCAAAGAGAGAGCCTATTACACTGACAATCGCTGACACATAACTACCTATTTCGCTGACAGCCCCCAGTGCGCCGGATGCCTCCACGCCCCAATAGTGGTTGACTATGAGATTATCTGTTCTGTACAATAATGTATCTCCACATATCTGAATCAATACCCATATGGACATTCCCATTATCGCGAATAAGACGGCCTTGTCGAACAGTGCCGGAGACAAGTGCACTTGAGATGGTTTAAATCTATAAAACAGATACAGACTCATCACCAGTACAATGCATTCTGTCAGAAAGTTAGTAAGACCGACTAGAGACACATCTATACGAATTGTCTCAAACAGGACCACGACCACAATCAGTTTAAATGCCGTCCGAATTATTTTCATGGCATTCATGAGATCTAGCCGGTTGATTGCGTATAATGTAACATTGAGCAGACTCGAAAAGAGAGAAACGATGAAACTCAGAATCGTGAAAGCGAACAGAATCTGCGCACTTGTCAGTGACTCACTCGGTATCTGAAACAAAGTGTTTGCTTTGAAAACAATAAAAACACCTATCGGGACAACGAGAGCACTAATCAGAAGGACAACAACCATTGATGTTGAAATGTCCTTTGAGGCTTCCTCGTAATCACCTTTCTGTAATGCGACGCTGTAGAAACGGGTGTAAGCATGGGTTAATGTTTGAGTTGCCACGCTGATGTATTGATTGATAATCAGTGCCAACGGTAATATGCCGTAGGCAGCCAATCCCAAACTTTTAACCAAATATGGAGTATAGTATATCCCGACAAGCACATTAGCCACAAGAGCCAATATATTTGTATAGAAATTAACTCGCGTCTGTTTTGCGTTGTCTCGCATCGTCCCCACACTTTACCGCAGACTATCGCCAGTCTTCTGGTTTTCAGCGGTTTTCTTGTTATTATTCAACTTTATATTTCAGCTTTTATTCTTTGTTCAGAAAGAAATCTACAGATATTCTTTACCACTCTAACCTAGACTCTATTTTCCACCGGGTCGTAGTAGGTATCCGGACAATCAGGATTGAACACTTCGTTGCAGTACATGACGGTCACAAGGTCCTCGGTGTCGGAGAGGTTGATGATGTTGTGGGTGTAGCCGGGGAGCATCAGGA
>ERZ808240.4966-NODE-4966-length-11219-cov-3.682551_pt1 | contig 11219 bp, 10 predicted proteins | sample MGYA00521084_ERZ808240 | MGnify/ENA primary metagenome ERZ808240 (study PRJEB31516, sample SAMN03275571) | gut metagenome | biome: mammalia-associated habitat; material: feces | host: Papio cynocephalus | place: Kenya | collected 2012-08-06 ... | reverse complement strand
AGCCTTGACGGTTCCGGCCTGGGGAGCCACGACTTCCACTTCCATCTTCATGGCTTCCAGCATGATGACGCAGTCGCCGGCGTTGACGTGGGTTCCGACGGGAGCCTTCACGTCCAGCACGGTGCCGGGCATGGGAGAGGGCACGGCGGTCTCACCGGCGGCAGCGGCGGCGGGGGCCGGAGCGGGAGCCGGGGCAGCGGCGGCAGGAGCGGGAGCAGGAGCGGCGGCGGGAGCAGGAGCGGCGGCAGGGGCCGGAGAGGCCACGACGCCGGTGGCGATTTCCTCGCGGGTCAGCTGACGGAAGGGAGAGACGCGCTCGACTTCCACGTCGTATCTTTTACCATTGATGGTCACAGTGTATTTCATGTCAAATCATTCCTCCTGAGCGTTTTCACACATTAAATTTTCCACACATGCATAGTTCACACATACATTTCCACCGGCCGAAACTGCCGGTGAACGCCGGGGGTCGGGTCTTACGCCTCGCGGATGTCCTTAATGACCAGCTCGTTGGGGTCCACGCCCAGTTCCTCGCAGATCACAGAGGTCACAACGGCCACGGTCTCGCTCTCGTCCTTTACGACGGGGGCGGGAGCAGGCGCGGCCGCCTGGGCTGCAGGCTGGCTGGCGCCGCTCTTGCTGATTCCGCCAAAAATTTTGGCGAATGCCAGAACGACCAGAGCCAGGAAAATCAGCACGAGAAACACGATGCTGAAGCCCATTGCGGATGCGATAAGGGATTCACCCAAGGTCATAGATGTACCTGTCCACACAGTCTCACCTCCCATTCTCAGTCCGGTGAAAGCCGGGCTTTGTCAAGTGCCGCGGTCAGCGCGGTATGACTTCCTGTATTTGAGTATACCATACAACGAAAGCAATGAATTTCTGCGTCTTGCCATTTTATTCGCGGATATTGTTGAGTTGGTAGAAGCAAGATATGATGAAAAGTAGCATTTTTCACAAAAACGGTTTCGCCCTGATATTTGGGCGCACAAAAACCGCCGCGCCGCAGTATAAAGGCACTGCGGCCTTTCGGCAAAAAAACAATTCCTAAATTTTTTTTCGAAAGAAGTTGACTTATTTTGCTCAATGATGCAAAATAGAAAAAGTTCCGCAATATCCGCCTTTTCAGGCGGCTCAGAAAGGCAGGTGCCTCCCCGATTCATGAAACAAGAGGATTTCTCCATCAGTTTGAACCAGAATGAAACCTGGCGCATGGATAAGCTCCACTTCCATGAGAGCATTGAATTGCTGCTGTCCCTGTCCGACGGCGGCGACTTCTTTATTGGACAGGATATGTATCCCATTCAGAAAAATATGCTGTTTCTGCTGGATTCGGCGGTGCTCCACCGGACGGTTCACGAACGGACGGACCAGCCCTACCGGCGGTACATCATGCACATTCTTCCGGCGGCGCTGGACCGGCTCTCCACCCCTCAGACGGATTTCGGCCGCTGCTTTCGCTCCGCCAAGACCTGCACCGCGCTGGACCCCCGGCAGATGCAGGAACTGACAGAGCTGTTCCGCCAGCTGGAAAACGCCTCGCCGCCCGGCCGCTTCGGGGCCGATGTCCGGCAGAAGATTCTGCTGATGGAGCTGCTGCTGAGCCTCTGCGATATCTGGCAGGCGTCCGAGGCGGAATCGGGGATTGTGAACCCGGACTATGAGCGGGTGGCGCCGGTGATTCAATTCCTGCAGAGCCACTTTACCGAGACGTTTTCCCTGGATGATCTGGCCCGGCAGTTTTCCATCAGCAAGTATCATTTGTGCCACATTTTCAAAAATGTTACCGGGTTCAGCGTTATGGAGTACGTGATCCAGCGGCGGATTATTCTGGCCCGGGAACTGCTCCGTCAGCCGATTTCCGTTCAGGAGGCGGGAGAGCGGGCCGGCTTCCAGACCAATTCTCACTTTATCCGCACCTTTTCCGCCTATACGGGCATGTCTCCCAAGCGCTATGCCCGGCAGTACATGCAGGGCGCAAAACTGACCACGCTGCAGGACCGGAAGAACTGACCGGCCTGTTCCGGCAGATCCCATCCGGCGAAAAGCCCGGTGGGAGCTGCCGTTTTTTGACACATTTTTTACCAGTTCCATGATACCGGAACGGAGGGCGGTCCCGCAAGAGAAAGGACGTAAAAAAGCTGTTAAGATTTAGCTTTTCACACAAAAAGAAAAATCGTTCGAAGGGGAAAACAGGTAAAAACGCCAACAAGGATACCTTTTTCTTGCTATTTCCGGATAGGAGCGCTATAATCAAATATTACGGATTCTGAAGGGGCCTTTTCCCACGCCGGAGGGGCCCTGTTGTTTGAAAGAACACCCATGGAGGATTTGACACGATGATTTATCTGGACCACGCGGCCACGACTCCGGTGCCCCGGGCAGTGGCGGACGCCATGTATCAGGTGCTGGCGGAGCAGTTCGGGAACCCCAGCGCCCAGTACCCTCTGGGGCTGGAGATGAAAAAGCGGGTGGAGCAGTGGCGGCGGACCGTCGCGGAGGCGCTGGGCTGCGAGCCGGGACGGCTCTTTTTCACTTCCTGCGGCACGGAGGGGGACAACTGGGCGCTCCAGGCCGCCGTGTGGCAGAACCGGCATCTGGGCCGCCACATTGTGACCACCGCCGTGGAGCACAGCGCTGTGCTGGAGTGCTGCCGCTGGCTGGAAAAGCAGGGCTGGGAGGTTACGTACCTGACGCCGGACCGGCAGGGGGACTTTTCCGCCGAACAGGTTCTGGAGGCGGTCCGGCCGGATACGGCGGCGGTTTCCGTCATGATGGTAAACAATGAGCTGGGAAACGTCTATCCCATTGAGGAGATTGCCCGGGGGCTGGCGGCGAAAAACCCGAAGACTCTGCTTCACACGGACGCGGTGCAGGGCTTTTTCAAGGTGCCCTTCCGGGCGGAAAGCCTGGGCGCGGATTTTGTGACCGTCTCCGGCCATAAAATCGGCGGGCCCAAGGGCATCGGAGCGCTGTATATCGGCCCCCGGGTCCGGAATCCCCGGCCTCTGCTGGCCGGCGGCGGGCAGGAGGGCGGCCTTCGCTCCGGAACGGAGGCCACCGCCCAGATCGCCGGCTTTGCCAGGGCGGTGGAGCTGCGGCGGGAAAATCTGACGGAGAAGCTGGAGCGGATGGCGGAAGTGCGGCGGTACGCGGAGGAGAAGCTCACCGCCATTCCCGGCTGCCGGCGGATCGGCGGCGGCACCGCGCCCCATATTCTGGCGCTGTCACTGGAGGGGTATCCCAGCCAGAACATCGTCAACGACCTGGGAAGCCAGGGAATCTGCATCTCCGCCGGCTCCGCCTGTCACCGGGGGAAGCCCAGCCATGTGGTGGCGGCGCTGAAGCTGCCGAAAAAGGTCTCCGGCGGCGTCATCCGGCTGAGCTTCGGACCGGAGACGACGACGGTGGACATTGACGGCTGCGCCGAGGCTCTGAGACGGCATCATGACACCCGCATGCCGATGCTCTGAGGCGCTCCGGGAATGCGCAGAATACGGATTTTTAAGAGGTAAACCATGTTTCACGTGTTAAAACGGGAGCCGGGATTTTACAGGCGGCTGTGGCTGCTGGCGCTGCCCCTGATCCTGCAGAATCTCATCACCACCTCCCTGGGCTTTGTGGATACCTTTATGGTGGGCCTGCTGGGAAACAATGAGCTTTCCGCCGTTACCGCCGCCAATACCCCCATCTTTCTGATTCAGGTGATTGTCTTCGGCCTGATGAGCGGCCTGACGGTGCTGGTGAGTCAGTACTGGGGCAGGGGAGACGCGGCGGCCATCAACCGGTGCATGGGCGTGGCGCTGTACGCCGGCGTCAGCGTGGCCGGGGTGATGGCGGCGGTGCTGTTCTGCTTTCCGGAGACCGTTATGGGAATTGTGACCAACAATGCCCTGCTGATTGAAATGGGAGCGCCCTATCTGCGGATCGTGGGCCTTTCCTATGTGTTCAACGCGGCCAGCTCCGTCTACGTGGGAATGCAGCGCAGCACGGAGAATCCACGCTTCGGCATGATGGTGTTCGCCGCCTCCATGCTGCTGAACACCTTTTTGAATTACTGCCTGATTTTCGGAAAATTCGGCGCTCCGGCGCTGGGAATTACCGGCGCGGCGCTGGCGACCCTGGCCTCCCGGATCGCGGAGTTTCTCATTGTGGTGGTGTACGCCCTGACGAACCGGAGGGTTCCGCTGATGCCCGCCGCCCTGCTGCGGCCCGGCAGGGCCATTGCGGCCAGCGCCGCCAGATACTCCGGCCCGGTGATCCTCAACGAGACGCTCTGGGGGCTTGGAACCTCCGCCATGACTGCCATTATGGGCCATATGACGATTTCCGCCGATATGCTGGCGGCCTATGCCATTATGGGCAATATCGACAAGTTCTCCACGGTGGCCTGCTTCGGCCTGGCGGGAGCCACCGCCGTGGTGGTGGGCAAGCGCATTGGCGAGAGGGCCTCCAAAGAGGAGGTCTACGGCCTGGGCTGCTGCCTGCTGGCGCTGTCCACTCTGGTGGGCGTGGTGATCGCCCTGTGCCTGGCGGTGCTGCTGCCGACGGTGTTCATTCCCAGCCTGTACCCGCTCTTCTCCCTGACAGAGCGGGCTACCTCCATTGCTGTGACCATGTGCGTTCTGTACCTGATGGTCATGCCCATGAAGGCCTTTGATATCACGAATATCACCGGGCTGCTCCGGGCGGGCGGCGACGCCCGGATGGCGGCGGTCATTGACCTGTGTCCGCTGTGGCTGGCGGCGGTGCCTCTGACGGCGCTGGCCGGGCTGGTGCTGGACGCCCCGATTCCTATCGTATGCCTGTGCATCCAGGCGGAGAACTTCTGCAAAATGCCGATCGGCGTCTTCCGCCTCCGGAGCCGGAAGTGGATCAACGACGTCACCATCCGGGGAGGCGGCCAATGAACAGCCTGTTTGTCTGTCCGCTGTGCGGGGCGCCCCTGGAACGGGGGGAGCGGGCTTACCGCTGTCCCGGCGGTCACAGCTACGATATTGCCCGGGAGGGTTATACCTATCTGCTGCCGGTGAACCGGAAGCACTCCCGGTCTCCCGGCGATGACGCCGGAATGGCCCGTGCCCGGCGGGATTTCCTATCCAAAGGGTATTATCGACCGTTGCTGAATACAATTAGTAGTCTTTGCGTGGCCCATACCGGCCCGCGCCCGGTGGTTCTGGACGCGGGCTGCGGAGAGGGCTGGTACACCGCCGGGGTCTCCCGGGCGCTGCGGGAGGCGGGGAAGGTTCCCCGGACGGCGGGCGTCGACATCTCCAAATTCATTCTCCGTTCCGCCGCGCGGCGGGACGCGGCGGCGGAATTCGCCGTGGCGTCCTCCTACCGCCTGCCGCTGGCGAATGAATCCGTGGATCTGCTGCTGGACTGTTTTTCGCCGCTGGCGATTGACGAATTCCGGCGGGTGCTGCGGCCCGGGGGAACGTTTCTCTATGTGGTGCCCGCGGCGGATCATCTGTGGGAGCTGAAGCAGGTTCTGTATGACCGGCCGTATCCCAACGAGGAAAAGGAGACTCCTTACGAAGGGTTTTCCTATGAGTCCATTGTTCCGGCGGAAGATACGATTACACTGACCTGCCGGGAGGACATCCACAATCTGTTTCAGATGACGCCCTACTTTTGGAAGACCCCAAAAGCCGGGGCGGAGCGGCTGGCTGCGCTGGATACGCTGACCACCCGGATTGCTTTCCGGGTCCATGTGTTCCGCAGGACCTGACCGCCGCGGCTGGCGAATAACCCCCACGAAAAGGACAATATATCAGACATTACAGCCATGATATTCGGCAAGGAGGCGCCCATGCGCGTTGCAATCTACACCTTGGGCTGCAAGGTGAATCAGTATGAGACCCAGGCCATTGAGCAGGAGCTGCGCTCCCGGGGCCATGAGGTGGTGAGCTTTTCGGATGACGCCGACGCCTATGTGGTGAACAGCTGTTCTGTGACCGCCGTCAGCGACCAGAAGTCCCGGCAGACGGTTCACCGGATTCAGCGGGAGCGGCCCGGGGCAGTGGTGGCCATCTGCGGCTGCTATGCCCAGACCCACGTGGAGGAGGTGCGGAAGCTGGGCGTGGACCTGATTGCCGGAACCGGGGACCGGGGGAAGTTTGTGGATTTGCTGGAGCGGGCCGCCGCGGAAAAGGAGTCCCTGGAGTTTGTGGATCACGCGCTGAAGCGGCGCCGGTTCGAGGTGCTCCCCGCGGGAGGGCTGTCCACCCGCACCCGGGCCATGCTGAAGGTGGAGGACGGCTGCGTGAACTTCTGCACCTACTGCATCATCCCCTATGCCCGGGGACCGGTGCGCTCAGAGCCGCTGGAGGACGCAGCCGCCCAGGCCCGGCAGCTGGCCGGGGAGGGCTATCGGGAGATTGTTGTGACCGGCATAGAGATCTCTTCCTGGGGAAAGGACCTGAGAACCGGACAGGATCTGACGGATCTGCTGGAAGCGCTGTCCGCCGCTGCGCCGGAGGTCCGCTTCCGGCTGGGAAGCCTGGAGCCCCGGACTGTGACAGAGGATTTCTGCCGCCGGGTTTCGGCGCTGCCCAATGTGTGCCCTCAGTTCCATCTGTCCATGCAGAGCGGCTGTGACGCTACGCTGAGGCGGATGAACCGGAAGTATACCGCCGCCCGGTTTTACGAGTCCGTGGAGCTGCTGAACCGCTGGTTCCGCCGCCCCGCCGTCACCACGGATTTGATTGTGGGCTTTCCCGGGGAAACGGAGGATGAGTTTCAGCAGACCCTGGCCTTTATCCGCCGGTGCGGCTTCGCACGGGTCCATGTGTTTCCCTATTCCATCCGTCCCGGCACACCGGCGGCGGAGATGGAGCAGGTGCCGGGAAGCGTGAAGGAGGACCGGGCCCGCCGGGCGTCCGCGGAAGCGGCGGAGCTGCACCGGGCCTATCTCAGCGGATGTGTGGGGGCGGTATACCCGGTGCTCTTTGAGCAGCCCCGGAACGGCCTGTTTTCCGGTCATGCCCCCAACTATATGGAGGTGCTGGCCGACGGAGAGAACCTCCGCAACGTCATCCGGGACGTCCGGATCACCGGCGTCAGCGGAGACGCGCTTACCGGCGTTGTGCTGTCGGAGAAGGAGGGAAAAGCGTGAAGAGTCACTTTTTCGCCTATATTTTCCGGATGCGGTTCATTCAGCGCTGGGCGCTGATGCGGAACACCGCTCCGGAAAACGTGCAGGAGCACAGCCATCAGGCGGCGGTGCTGGCCCACGCCCTGGCGGTGATCCGGAATGAGAAATTCGGCGGCAGGACGGATCCGGGAAAAGTTGCGGCGGCGGCGCTGTACCACGATGCTTCGGAAATCTTCACCGGCGATCTGCCGACCCCGGTGAAGTATGACAATCCCGCCATCCGGGATGCCTACAAGCAGGTGGAGGCGGTTGCCGTCCGCCGGCTGGAGTCCATGCTGCCGGAGGAGCTGCGGTCCCCCTACCGGGCGGTTCTGGAGGAGTACGGGGACCCGGAGATTCAGGCTCTGGTGAAGGCGGCGGACAAGCTCTCCGCCTACATCAAGTGCGTGGAGGAGCTGAAGGCCGGAAACGGGGAGTTCCGGGCGGCGGCGGAGCAGACCCGCCGGGCGCTGGAGGCGTACGGCCTTCCGGAGGTCTCGTATTTTCTGGAGACCTTCCTGCCCAGCTTCTCCCTGACGCTGGATGAACTGAACTGAATACAAAAAGCAGGGCCATGCGGAATGCCGCATGGCCCTTGAAACGTGCGAAAAAGCGGAAAAGCCGCCTTGGGGAAGGCTGCGTATCGCGCCGTGTCCCGGCTGCCCGCGATGAAGGCCGTTCGTCCCTCGCTCCGCGGGAAGTGTTTTCCGCCGCGGACGGAGGGGAAATTGCCCGGCCTGGGCAGGAGAAGCCGCCCCGGGGCATGCCGGAAAACGATTCCGCCGCGATCCGCGCCCCAGCCGGCCGGGCCGGTTCCCGGCGGCCCCGCGCAGGCGGCGTCACAGCCGCTCGTCTTTTGTTCCGGCGAAAAGGGCGTTGTAGGTCTGCCGGTAAATCCGGGCCGCGTCCTCCGTGTGGCAGACCATCCGGACCCGCTGAATTTCCGGATGATCCTCCAGATAGCTCCAGATGGCCCGCAGGGCCACCGGCGCGGCAAGGGGCACGGGATAGCCGAAAATCCCGGTAGAAATGGAGGGGAAATCCACCGTGGCAATGCCGCGGGCGGAGGCCGCCTCCAGGCTGGAGCGGTAACAGGCGGCCAGCAGGGCGGCCTCTCCGGCATTGCCGCCCTGCCAGACGGGGCCCACGGTGTGGATGACGTACCGGGCCTTCAGCCGGTAGCCCCGGGTGACCTTGGCCTCGCCGGTGGCGCAGCCGTGGAGGGTGCGGCACTCCGCCAAAAGTTCCGGGCCCGCCGCCCGGTGGATGGCGCCGTCCACGCCTCCGCCTCCCAGCAGCGTGCGGTTGGCCGCGTTGACAATGGCCTCCGCGTCGGACTGGGTGAGATCTCCGGTGATGATTGCAAAACGGTTCATGCTGTTCCTCCTGATCAAACTCCCGCGCCGGGCTTTTCCGGCGCTTTTTCACACCCCTGCCAGGTATTCCGCGCACTTGCGGTTGGCGGCGGCGGAGAGGGTTTCTTCGTCCACCCGGGTCAGACGGCCCTCCCGGACGACGATTCTGCCGTTGACTACGGTGACGTCCACCGGCCCCCGCAGGCCCACGGTGGCCAGAACGGCGCCGGGATCGTCCATGGCGCCGGTGAGCTCCAGCCGCCGGGTGTCCACCAGGAACAGATCCGCGCACTTGCCCACTGCCAGCTGCCCAATGTCATCCCGGCCCAGAAGCCGGGCGCTGCCCCGGGTAGCCATCTTCAGGACATCGTATCCGCTGGGGGCCTCCGCGCTGGAGTGAAGCCGGTGGAGCAGGAAGCACACCCGCATTTCCTCCAGCAGGGAGGAGCCGTCGTTGGAAGCGGAGCCGTCCACCGCCAGCCCCACGGGAACGCCCAGACGCAGCATCTCCGGAATCCGGGCCACGCCGGAGGCGAGCTTCATGTTGGAGATGGGACAGTGGGCCACGCCGGTGCCGGTACGGGCCAGCTCCCGCAGCTCTTCATCGTTGAAGTGGATGCCGTGGGCGTACCATACGTCCGGTCCGGTCCAGCCCAGAGAGGCCATGTATTCCAGCGGCCGCAGATGATACCGCTCCAGTGTGTAGTGCTCCTCGTCCCGGGTTTCCGCCACATGGGTGTGGAGCCGGACGCCGTACTGACGGGCCAGCAGGGCGCTTTGGCGCAGCAGCTCCCGGGAGACGGAGAAGGGGGAGCAGGGGGCCAGCGCCACCTGACGCATGGAGCCGAAGGAGGGATCGTGCCAGGCTTCGATGGCCCGGACGGAGTCCTTCAGAATTGCGTCCACCGTCTGAACCACGCTGTCCGGCGGCAGGCCGCCGTCCTTTTTGGACAGGTCCATGCTGCCCCGGGAGGCGTGAAAGCGGATGCCGATTTCCTCCGCCGCGGCGAACTGGGTTCCCAGCAGGTCCCCGCTGTCCGCGGGGAAGACATAGTGATGGTCAAAGCAGGTGGTGCAGCCGTATTTCAGCAGCTCTCCGCAGCCGGTCAGAGTGGACAGCCGGACGGTCTCTTCATCCAGCCCTTTCCAGATTTCGTACAGAGCGGTGAGCCAGTCGAACAGCTCCAGATTCTGGACCCGGGCCAGATTCCGGGAGAAGATCTGGTACAGATGGTGGTGGGTGTTGATGAGTCCGGGATAGCAGACACAGCGGTCCGCGTCCAGCACGGTGTCTGCTTCCCGGGAAAGCCCTGGCCCGATGGCGCGGATGACGCCGTTTTCCGCATACAGATCCACGTTCCGGAGAACCTGATCCCTGTCGTCACAGGTAACCAGGGATTGAATATTTCGAATCAGCAGGGAGGACATGAGGATGCCCCTTTCATTTTATAATAGAAAAGCGGGAAATTGCGCTGCCTCTCAGTATAAGGGCTTTCCCGCGAAAAAGCAATGAAAATCCGGCGCATATCCGCCAAACCGGGCGCATAGAGTGCGGTGAGAACGTGCTGAAAGGGGTGGGCGGCGATGACGTCCAGGCAGGCGGGAAAACGGATCGGCGAATTATCCCGGCAGCGGAAAAAACCGGCGGGGCGGCGCTCCGCGGCAGGTGCCGGACGCGAGACGCCCATGACGCCCGGGGAAAAACGGCAGCTGGCGCAGCTGGTGATCTGCGCGGCGGTGTTTGTGCTGCTGGTAGGGGTGAAGCTGCTGCTGCCGGGGAAACTGGACGGGCTGCGGAGCTCCGTCTCCGGCGTGCTGGACCGGAACATGAATGTGGCGGAGGTTTTCTCCGCTGTGGGCGGGGCGGTCTCCGGAAAAACCACGGTGGGAGATAGCCTGGGTCAGATGTACCAGGCGGTATTCCATCCGGAAGAGGCGGCGGGCGGCAGGGCGGACGCTGCCGCCTCCGGGGTTTCCCCCGCCGCCTCCGGGAGCGGCTCTGGCGAGGCGGGCGGCGGACTTCCCGCCGGCGGGGCGGGGGGCCCGGCGGGAACCGTTCAGAACGTGGGAGGAGAGCCGGAGGAAGCGTCCTCGTCCGCCGGGGAAGCCGGTTCGGCAGCCGGAACTGCGGAGGGCTCCGGTTCCGGGACGGAGAGTCTGGAAGGCTCCTACGTCACCTATTCCGGGGAAAACCTGCCGGACAATGTCTGTATGGAACAGGAGGTGCTGGGCTTTGATTACTGCACGCCGGTAACCGGGACGCTGACTTCCGATTTCGGCTACCGGATTCACCCGATTGAGGGCGGGCAGAATTTTCATCACGGCATTGATATCGCGGCGAATACCGGAACGGCCATCCGCTGCTTTGCGGATGGAACGGTGACGGCGGTCGGGGAGAGCAGCAGCTACGGGAATTACTGCATCGTGTCCCATACCGGCGGGTTTTCCACGCTGTATGCCCACTGCAGCAAGGTGACGGCCTCTTCCGGCGCGGCGGTCAAGGAAGGGGAGAAAATTGCCGAGGTGGGGGAGACCGGCATGGCCACCGGCCCGCATCTCCATTTTGAGGTCCATGAGAACAAAACCTATCTGAACCCCATTTACTATGTCACCCTGGCGTAAACGGGCCTGGGGGCTGCTGGGCTTCGGTCTGGTAACGGCCTGGTTCTGCCTGATGAACGGGCCGGCGGCCGCGGCGGCGCTTCTGGCGGCGGTGGCGGTTCATG
>ERZ808240.4964-NODE-4964-length-11220-cov-3.748679_pt1 | contig 11220 bp, 7 predicted proteins | sample MGYA00521084_ERZ808240 | MGnify/ENA primary metagenome ERZ808240 (study PRJEB31516, sample SAMN03275571) | gut metagenome | biome: mammalia-associated habitat; material: feces | host: Papio cynocephalus | place: Kenya | collected 2012-08-06 ... | reverse complement strand
CGCGTGCTTATCATGGAAAACTGCGACAAGCTGCTGCACGACTATTTCGAGTTTGTGCGCGGAGTCGTCGATTCGCCCGACCTGAGCCTGAACATCTCGCGCGAGATACTTCAGCACAACCGTCAGCTAAAGGTCATCGGCCAGAACCTCGAAAAGAAGATAAAGGCCGAGCTTGAAAAAATGATGCGCGAGGATCGCCCGAAGTATGAGACATTCTGGAAGAACTTCGGCATTCATATCAAGTGCGGCGTCTGCGATGAGTACGGCCGCTACACCGATTTCCTCAAGGATCTGCTCATATTCTACACCTCCGAGGAGTCCATGCGCTCGCTCAAGGAGTACGTCGATGCTATGCCCGAAAGCCAGAAGGCAATCTACTACGCCTCGGCCGACACCGTAAAGCACGCAATGGCTCTGCCTCAGTGCGAGGAGGTTCGCTCGCGCGGCTATGAGATACTCTATCTCGACCACCCCATCGACGAGACGGTTTTGATGCAGCTGCGCATGTACGAGGGCAAGGGCTTTGTAAACGTTCTGACCGAGGATCTCGGCTTCCAGACCGAGGAGGAGAAAAAGGCCGCGGAGGAAAAGGTCGTCGAGAACAAGGAAGTGCTCGACTTCATACGCGACAGCATCGGCGACGAGAAGCTCAAGCAGGTAACGCTTTCAAGCAAGCTCGTTTCCTCTGCCTGCTGCCTGACCTCGACCGGCGGCTTCACGCTGGAGATGGAAAAGTATTTCCGCAACGGCCCGAGCGAGGAGATGCGCAAGCTGCGCGCCGACCGCGTGCTCGAGCTCAACGCCGCGCATCCGGCCTACCTTGCCATAAAGAAGGCCTATGACGACGGCGATAAGGACAGAGCCGCAAAGCTTTCAAAGATACTCTACGCACAGTCCGAGCTCATCGCCGGCGTCGAGATCGAAGATCCCACCGCCTACGCCGACCTCGTTTGCAGTCTTTTTTAAAGGCGATTTGACGCTGTCACGGATACGGTGATTGCGGTTGCCCGGTATCGAAACACCGGAATGAACCGCAGCGTTTCGCGCAACGTAAAATAGTTTTGATTTAGTGCGAAAATTTGCCTGCACCCCTGCCTTCCCCTTCGAGGGGAAGGTGTCGGCGCAAGCCGACGGATGAGGTGGAATTAAATCTGCGCGCAAAGCGCACACATACAGCTGTCAGCTTGCAAAACAGGGCACAGCAAATATTTATAGGAACGGCGCCAAAGCGCCTCTGAAAAGCATGGATAAACTGGGAGTTTACATTCACATACCGTTCTGCGTGTCAAAATGCGGCTACTGCGATTTTTACTCGATCGCGGGCGGCAGGCAGCGCATGCCCGACTATCAGTCGGCCCTTTTGTCGCACATAAGCGAGTCGGCCGAGGCGATGAGCAGCTACGAGATCGACAGCATCTACATCGGAGGCGGAACGCCAAGCTGCTACGGCGCAAAGCGCATAGTTGAGATCCTTGACGAATTAAAGCGCATGGGCAACGTGCGCCTTGATTCGGAGATCACAGTTGAGGTAAACCCCGACACGACGAGGCTTGACGAGCTGAAGCTTCTGCGCTCGGAAGGGGTCAACAGGCTCTCTGTAGGCGTGCAGTCGGCCAATAACGACATTCTCAAGATCATAGGCCGGCGGCACAATTTCCGCCAGGCGGAGATAGCCGTTGACACCGCGCGCGAGGCCGGCTTTGAAAACGTGAGCCTCGACCTCATCTACGGTCTGCCGAGCCAGACGCGCGGCGACTGGGCCGAGACGCTCTCGCGTGCGCTTGAGCTGCACCCGGAGCATCTTTCCTGCTACGGCCTCAAGCTTGAGGAGGGCACGCCCATGTACCGCAGCTATCTCGGCTCGCCGCTGATTCCCGACGAGGACGAGCAGGCCGATATGTACCTGTACGCAGTCGATACACTGGCGCAATACGGCCTCGAGCAGTATGAGATATCAAATTTCGCCATCCCCGGCTATGAATCGCGGCACAATCTGAAATACTGGCAGCTGGGCGACTATATGGGCTTCGGCCCGGGCGCACACTCGTGCGTCGGCGGCGTGCGGTACAGCTATGTGCGCGATATCGACAAATATATCTCCGCCGTTGTGGGCGACAGCATGATAATCGACGAGTACGAGAAGATCGTGCCCATCCAGAAAGCGACGGAGTATCTTATGCTCGGCATGCGTCTATCGCACGGCATATCCGAGCAGGAATACCATAGAATATACCGCAGCGACTGGGCTCCGATCGAGGAGACCTTCGAGCTGTTTGAAAGAAAGGGCTGGGCAGAGCGAAGCGGCGAGCGCTGGCATCTGACCCCGGCGGGATTTCTTATTTCAAACATCCTCATTAACGCCGTTCTGGAGGCGCAGACAGGCGCAAAGGTTGAGAACAACCCCTGGATGCGCGCAGCTTACCGGCAGGAGAAGAAGCAGGAGCTCCCGCAGGGCGAGTATGAACGCTTCACCTCCGTTTACCGGAACAAAATGAACTGACAGGGGTATTGCCATGGCAAAGGGTAAGCACGAAGCTCCGAAAAAGGCAAGCAAGACCGAGAGCGCGAAAAAGGCAAAGGCCAAGAGCTCAGGCGGCGCGAAAAAGGCGGTGCTGATAATTCTCATCGTCTGCGTCGTCCTCGCGGCGGCCGCCTTCGGCGGCGGCTATCTTGTCGGGCGATCGGATAAGATACATCCTAACCTCACGCTCGGCGGTGTCGTTATCGGCGATATGCGCGTTTCCGACGCCGCTGCAAAGCTTGAGGACGAACACTGGAGCGTCGATACGGGCTCTGTCGAGGTCACGCTCCCCGGCGGCTTTAAATTCACCGTCACCGCCGCCGAGGCGGGAACGGACATGAGCTGCGCGGAGGCTGCGCAGGCAGCCTATGACTACGGCCATTCGGGAGATCCGATAAACGACCTTGTGTGCTATTTTAAGTGCATAACGGGCTCTGTTACGCAGGGCGATATAATGAAAGCCGCCAATGCCGACGGTGTTCGCAAGGCGGTGGATAAGGCGCTTGCCGATTACAACGAGCGCATGGGCAAGGGCTATGAGATCGACGAGGAAAACGCCGTTCTCAAGCTGATAAAGGGCGCGGATACGGCGGATGTCGATGAAGATAAGCTCTGCGATATCATCGTGCGCGCTTTCGCCGACGGAAGCGTCGGCGTAAACTACGACGTTTCTTCCGACAGCGCCGCCGAGCCGGATTTCGACAAGCTGCACGAGGAGATCTGCGCCGAGGTGCTCGACGCAAAGTACGATCCCGAGACGCAGAAGGCTACCGAGAGCCGCGTCGGCATCGAGTTTGACGCCGATGAGGCCAAAAAGCTTTGGGATAAGGCCGAAAACGGCGAAACGGTGAAGATCCCGCTGACGGTGACGCAGCCGAAGTATACGACCGAGCAGCTTGACAAGATGCTTTTTGCCGATAAGCTCGGCTCGCAGACAACGGGCTATGCCTCGAGCACCTCAAACAGAGCGACAAACGTCGAGCTTTCGGCGAAGAAAATAAACGGCTATATCCTCAATCCGGGCGAGACGTTTTCCTACAACACGGTCGTCGGAAAGCGCACGGCCGAGGCGGGCTTCAAATCCGCCGGAGCGTACGCGGGCGGCAAGGTCGTGCAGGAGATAGGCGGCGGCATATGCCAGACCTCCTCAACGCTCTACTGCGCGGCGCTGTACGCAAATTTAGAGATCGTCGCACGCGACGAGCACGGCTTTGCCGTTTCATATGTCCCCTGGGGCATGGACGCGACGGTAAGCTGGGGCGGTCCGGAGTTTAAATTCAAAAACAACCGCGAGTTTCCGATAAAAATCGTAACAAAATGCGAAAACCGGCAGCTAACGATAGAAATCTGGGGCACCGACGTGGACGGAAGCTATGTTAAGATGGACTATTCGGCATGGACGGTGTATGATACAACGTATCCGAGCGTGGCAATAGGCACGAAGGCCGTGACCTACCGCTGCGTTTACGATAAAGACGGCGAGCTCATAAGCCGCACAAAGGAAGCTGACAGCTACTATCACTATCACCCGGAGAACATACAGTGGCCGACCCCGTCGCCAACCCCGTCGCCCGCGGAAACGCCCGCACCGACGGAGGCGGCCACGGCGGCGGAAGAATCTTAAAGGAGAGATATACAATGGAAAAGGGAAAGTTCTATATCACAACACCGATCTATTACCCCTCGGATAAGCTGCACATCGGCCACACCTACTGCACCGTGGCCACAGACGCCATCGCGCGCTATAAGAGAATGTGCGGCTATGACGTCATGTTTCTGACCGGCACCGACGAGCACGGCCAGAAGATAGAGGAAAAGGCGGAGGCGGCGGGCCTCTCTCCCAAGGAGTTCGTCGATAAGATCGTCGAAGGTCCCGGCGGCATCACAGACCTCTGGAAGCTCATGAACATATCAAACGACCGCTTCATACGCACGACCGACGATTATCATGTAAAGGCCGTCCAGCGCATCTTCAAGAAGATGTACGACAAGGGCGACATCTACAAGGGCGCGTATAAGGGCATGTACTGCACTCCCTGCGAGAGCTTCTGGACCGAGAGCCAGCTCAAGGACGGCAAGTGCCCCGATTGCGGCCGCGAGGTGCACTACGCCGAGGAGGAGGCATATTTCTTCCGCCTTTCCAAATACGCAAAGCCCGTTCAGGAGCTTTTGGAGAGCGGCACCTTCCTCGAGCCTGCATCCCGCGTAAACGAGATGATAAACAACTTCATAAAGCCGGGTCTTGAGGATCTGTGCGTTTCGCGCACGAGCTTCAGCTGGGGCATCCCCGTAGATTTCGACCCCGGCCACGTCGTGTATGTCTGGGTCGATGCGCTGTTTAACTACTGCACCGCGCTGGGCTTCATGAACGACAAATACGACGATTACGATAAATACTGGCCGGCGGATGTTCACATCGTCGGCAAGGAGATCGTCCGCTTCCACTCCATCATCTGGCCGGCAATGCTCATGAGCATGGAAATGCCCCTGCCCAAGAAGGTCTACGGCCACGGCTGGCTGGTCATCGACGGCGGCAAGATGAGCAAGTCCAAGGGCAACGTCGTAGACCCGTACAAGCTTGCGGATATGTTCGGCGTGGACGCGCTGAGGTTCTTCCTGCTGCGCACCTTCCCCTTCGGCTCGGACGGCAACTTCTCAAACGAGCTGCTCATCTCCACGATAAACACCGACCTTGCAAACGACCTGGGCAACCTCGTGTCGCGCACGACCGCGATGGTCGAAAAGTACTTCGGCGGCACTCTGCCCGAAGATCGCGAAGCAGCCGAGCTTGACAGTGAGCTTATTGAGCTTGCGAAGGTGAGCCGCGAAAAGTACGAGCAGCAGATGGATAAGCTTCAGCTGCATCTCGCGCTTGAGGAGGTCTTCAAGCTCATCCAGCGTGCGAATAAGTACATCGACGAGACCGCACCCTGGCAGCTGGCAAAGGACGAGAGCAAAAAGGCTCGCCTTGCAAGCGTTCTGTATAACCTGCTCGAGTGCCTGCGCATAAGCCTCATCATGCTAAGGCCGTTCATCCCCGAAAGCTGCGGGAAGGCCTTCGCGCAGATCGGCGCGGACGAAAAGAGCGTAAGCTGGGACAGCTCATGCGTGTTCGGCACTCTTCCCGCAAACGTAAGTGTCCGCAAGGGCGAGACGCTCTTCCCACGTCTTGACATGGAAAAGGCGCTGGCCGACCTTGAAAAGCTCAACGCTCCGGCAAAGCCGCAGTTTGACCCGATAGAGCCCGACGTCAGCATCGAGGATTTTTCAAAGTGCGATATGCGCGTGTGCAAGGTGCTCTCCTGCGAGGCCGTGAAAAAGAGCAAGAAGCTTCTCAAATTCATGCTTGATGACGGCACGGGCACTCCGCGCCAGATCCTCTCCGGCATCCACGAATTCTACGAGCCGGAGCAGCTCGTCGGCAAGACCGTCGTCGCCATCCTCAACCTGCCCAACCGCAAGATGATGGGTCAGGACTCCTGCGGCATGCTCATCTCCGCCGTGCACGAGCACGATGGCAAGGAGGAGCTGCATCTGCTGATGCTCGACGATAATATTCCCGCCGGCTTCCGCCTGTGCTGAAAGGAGAAGACCGTGAATCTCAATCTTAATGTCATTAAATTTTTGCAGCAGTACGACAATGACCCCGAGCTTCGTGCCAGGGTCGATCAGGCCGAGATGATGTATCCGGGCTCACTTGAGATACGCGAGTCTGTCGTCGAGGACGTGCTGATCCCCATCGCCGAGGAGATGGGGCTGGGCTTCACGCTCATGGATCTGTACAATTACGAGTGCCGGCTCAAGTGCGAGCGCAGCCGCGACGTCGAGCTGACCGAGGAAGAGCTCAATGCCGACGACATTGAGTACCACTACTGGCTGGTCGATAAGGGCTGGGCAAACGACGAGTCCTGCTTCAGGCAGAACGAGGAAAAGGGCATAGATTAAGCAGAAAGCCGCCCCAAGGGCGGCTCAGCGTGTCAAAAACGCCACATTTTTTGTGAAAATAAATTTTCACGAAAAATCTCGCTGCCCCTCGAGCTCCCCTGCTGCGCGGCAGTCTTTCCTCAGCAGTATAGTTTTTTTGACAAGCTGAAAGGGTGCGGATAATGTCCGCACCCTTTCAGCATTTATGCGTTTTTACTGCTTTGCGGCGGCCGTCTTCTTGCCGACGGTGGCGCGCAGGATGAACAGAACAACGATGGTCATCACGATGCCGATGGGCAGGCAGATCCACGCGTTCTTGACAAAGCCCGCGATGACGAAGTTCACGAAGCTTATCAGCGCGACGGTCACAGCGTATGGCAGCTGGGTCCGGACGTGCTCGATGTGGTTGCAGTTAGCACCGGCAGAGGCCATGATGGTCGTGTCGGAGATGGGAGAGCAGTGGTCGCCGCAGACAGCGCCCGCAAGGCAGGCGGAGATACCGATCATCAGCAGAGGATCGCCGACCTTGAAGATGGGCAGAACGATGGGGATAAGGATGCCGAAGGTGCCCCAGCTCGTGCCGGTCGCAAAGGCCAGCAGGCACGCGACGATGAAGATGATCGCCGGGAGCATGTTGAACAGACCAGCGGAGGCGGCCTTCATGACGCCCTCAACATAGGTCGCGGCGCCGAGGAGACCGGTCATGTTCTTCAGGGTGACCGCGAAGGTCAGTATCAGGATCGCGGGAACCATTGCGTTGAAGCCCTTGACGCAGCAGCTCATTGCGTCCTTGAAGGAGGTGATGCCGCGGCAGATGAGGTAGACGACGGTGAACACGAGCGCCACGAGCGAGCCCCAGGGCAGGCCGACGAAGGCATCTGTGTTGCCGAACGAGCCGACAAAGTCGCCCGCTGCGCCGCTGTCTGCATCCCAGAAGCCGCCGACGTACATGAGGCCTATGATGCACATTACGATCAGAACGATGATGGGGATAAGCATATCCCACAGGCTTGCCTTGGTGTTTTCGACCTCCTCGTCGTTGCCGAGGGAGCCGAGGTTGCCCTTGAGAGCTTCAAGCTCGCTCCTGGCCATCGGGCCGTAGTCAAAGCCCATGACGATCATGCCGATGACGAACACGAAGGTCAGCAGGGAGTAGAAGTTGAAGGGGATGGCCTGAATAAAAAGCTGGATGCCGGAGATGCCCGCGTCGAGATCCTCGGCGACGCCGGAGACGGCCGCCGCCCAGCTCGATACCGGAGCTATCATGCAGATCGGAGCCGCGGTCGCGTCGATCAGATACGCAAGCTTTGCACGCGAGACTTTCTGCTTATCGGTCAGAGGGCGCATAACGGAGCCCACGGTCAGGCAGTTGAAATAGTCGTCGATGAAAATGAGAACGCCGAGAACGAAGGTGGCAAACAGCGTACCCGCACGGCTCTTGACATGCTTTGCAGCCCACTTTCCGAAGGCTGCCGCCGCGCCCGTGGAGTTTACCAGCGCGACCATGATGCCGAGAATAACGAGGAACATGAAGATGCCGGCGTTATCCGAAATGGCGGGGGTGAAGCCCTCGGTTATCATCGTGTCGAGTGTCGTTACCGGGTTAAAGCCCGCGACGAACAGCGCACCGACGAGAATGCCGATGAACAGCGAGCTGTAGGTCTCCTTGGTGATCAGCGCGAGGACTATCGCGACGATCGGCGGGACCAGCGCCCAAAAGGTGTTTACAAATTCCATGATGTTTTTCCCTCTTATCTGTATTTTTGAGCAAAAAAATCGAGCCATGACGCGATCATGACTCAACAGAAAAACATCTTGCCGAACTCATGACAGCTCTCCGCATAAAGCGACAGTATGCAGGATCTTATCCTGCATCCCAGGCATCCGGCCTTGGGAAGACCGAACCCTTCGGCGACAGCCCCTTTCGCTTAACGCTTCCCTGCGTTTTGACTAAGCTACTGATGACGATCGCGCCTCTATCATGCCTTGTTCAATTGCAGACCTATTATATAAGCATCTCTCATTTTGTCAAGTGTTTTTTTCGAAGGCGCTTTAAGGCTGTACCTGTACGCATATTACGGGCGCCCGGTATCCAAACGACGGAGCAAACGATAATGCTTCGCCGCCGGAAAATCGGCAAAGGCTTTGCCATGCACCCGCGTGAAGCGGCGGTCTTGCGGCTCAGCCGGCGCCCTCGGTAGCCGGCAAACGCAAAAACAGTATCCGTACAATGTCCGTGCGCTATTAAAAATGTTGACCGCGGCGCAGGCAGGGTGTAAAATATGTTACATGAAAACCATTCACCGGAGGTGCTAAAATGAAAATACAGGTAAGCGCGGCCAAGCTCGCCGCATTTGCCGGAGCTGCCGCCGTCGGCGGATTTGTATACCTCATCGCTCCGGGCAAGATCCGCAAAAAGCAGAAATCGCCTTTCCAGAATCGCAACTTTGCCCACCGCGGGCTGCATAAACGCGATAAATCCGTGCCGGAAAACTCTCTGGCCGCGTTCGAGCGCGCCGCGTCCTACGGCTACGGCATAGAGCTCGACGTCCAGCTTTCCAAGGACGGCCAGGTCGTCGTGTTCCACGACGACACCTTGAACCGCGTCTGCGGCGTGGACGCGCGCGTCGACTCCAAGACGCTCGAGGAGCTCAGGCAGCTGAGCCTTTGCGGCACGGATGAGACAATACCACTGTTTTCCGAGGTTCTCAAGACCGTAAGAGGCCGCGGCGCACTCATCGTCGAGCTCAAAAACGGCAGGCGCAACACGGAGCTTTGCGAAAAGACCTACGCTCTTTTGCGCCGATACACCGGCGACTACTGCATCGAGAGCTTCAATCCCTTCATCGTGCGCTGGTTCAAACGCAACGCGCCCGAGGTCGTGCGCGGCCAGCTTGCGAATCCGCCGAAGGACTATAACGGCGAGGTAAACCCCGTGACCGGCTTCATCCTCGGCAACGTTCTGCTCAACTTCCTTGCGCGCCCTCAGTTTATAGCCTATAAGATCGCGCCCAAGCCCTTCCCCGTCAAGCTCTGCGAGGCGCTCGGCGCAATGAAGGTCTGCTGGACAAGCCACGATCGGGTCAACGAAAAGGGCAATGACACCGTCATTTTCGAATTCTACAAGCCCAAGCCCAAGTTTTCTAAGCAGCGGTAAGACCGCTGCAAGCAAATAGCCGATAGCTAAAAGAGAGTGCGAACAAAAGCTCGCACTCTCTTTTTTAATTACACCTCATCCGTCGCCGAAGGCAAACACATTGGGCTATCCACTATTAGCTCGCCGCGGTTTCCGCGGCACCTTCGACACCGGGCTTGCGCAAAAAAACGTATCCGTAGCTGCCTCAATGCGCCTCTGAAAAACTGCGCCGCACTGATCGTGTGCGATGCAGTTCTTGTTTTATATGCAGTCTCGACACCGGGACACCGCAATAAACGTATCCGTAGGTGCGTCCGTTCGCCTCTAATAAAAGGTGGCGACGGCCTGCTCGGGGGCGTCGCAGGGGGAATCCTCGATGAAGGTGAGCACGGGCCCCTTCTTGCCGTAAGCTCGGCTGAACTTGAAGTTTATGCGTGCGGTGAGCACATGCCAGGAGTCGCCGACGATGCTGTCGGAGTTCTCCCACTGGCATATAAGCCCGGCAAACTGGATATCCTCGGCGCAGCAGGTCATGACGTGGCGGCCGACTATGAAGCTTCCGGCCGGAACCTTTTTGCGCTTTAAATAGCGGCATTTGAACTTAACGACTTTATTTTCGTACTTTTTCGGCTCCTCGGACATGTCTCGGTACCAGACGGCGTAGTCGTCGTCGCCTATTTCGACGACGGGCGCGTTAAGGTCAAACGGCAGGGGATCTTCGATCTCGTCGTACTTGACCGTGCCGTCGTCATACTCATAGGCGATGTCACTGCGGCGCGAGGCCGCACGAACCAATTTGTGCAGCTCCATTTTGTCGATGGAGTCGTTATAGCGGTTAAAGACGGTCAGCTCCGCGCTTTTGAGCTTATCGTAGACAAGGTTTCGCATGTTGGCGTTGTAGCTTAATATGCTGCGCGCATCGGCAAAGAAAAACTCCTGATAAACCATCCACATCTCGGGCAGCGCCTGATACAGATCGTCGAGCATCCACATGCCGTTGTATTCAATGACGCAGCGTTCGCAGTTATACTGATCGCGCCACTTGCGGAAAGCATCCCTCGTCAGCTCCTCCGGCTCCTCGACGGTCACCATGAACACGTTGGGCGCGGAGAACTTGTCGGGAGCGTACTCCTCCTCGCCCTCCTCGCAGACGACGAGCAGGGTGCGCTCGCCGCTGTTAAAGCGCTTATCCTCAAGCGTTTCCTGGATAAACTTCGTTTTCCCGCTTTCGAGAAAGCCCGTGAACAGGAAAACGGGAACTTCTTTTACGTTACTCAATGCCGAACAACTCCTTGATAGCCTGCTCGTTTATCTTCGAGCCGATGACGCACACACGGCCTGTGACTGCGGGCTCGCCGCGGCGAACGTCCGCCTCGCCGGGAACGTAGTCGAAGTAGATCCACTTACCGTCGGAGGCGTCGACAAAGCCCTTCGCGCGCAGGATCGTGCCGTAGCTTGCGTCCTCGTCGAACTCATTGAGCGCCTTTCTGACCTCGGCCTCGGTGAATTTCTTCGGAGTCTCAACACCCCAGGAGGTGAACACCTCGTCGGCGTGGTGATGGCCGTGATCGTGGCCGCAGCCGCAGGAGCAGCTCTCGCCGTGGTCGTGATGGTGCTCGTGCTCGTGGTCATGGTCATC
>ERZ808240.4963-NODE-4963-length-11220-cov-18.266458_pt1 | contig 11220 bp, 8 predicted proteins | sample MGYA00521084_ERZ808240 | MGnify/ENA primary metagenome ERZ808240 (study PRJEB31516, sample SAMN03275571) | gut metagenome | biome: mammalia-associated habitat; material: feces | host: Papio cynocephalus | place: Kenya | collected 2012-08-06 ... | reverse complement strand
CGCACACGCATTCCGCGTTCTCGCCCGGCATCGCGGCCACGTACCGCATGTTCGAATGCGGGAACGTGGCGACCAGGCAATGGATCTTGACGTCGCTGCCGCCGATCGTGGCGACGGCCTCGCCGAAATCGACCTGCATGACGCCGGCGTGCCAGTCGAGCTCGAGATAGCCGTCGGCGTCGGACCGATGCTCCTCGCGCCACCTTTTCACATAGCGCTGCACCGACGAGTACGAGCCCTTGAAGCCCTCCTCCTCGACGAGCCTGGCGTACACGCGCCTGGCGGTATGGCGCTGTTTGCGGGGCATGAGCCTGTCCGCGGACAGCCACGAATCCACCGTGCCGGAATGCGCGTCGATCAGGGAACGCCGTCCCTTCCCGGCCGCGGGCTTCGGGGAGCAGTCCTCCATGATCGCGTATTTCCTGACGGTATCCCTCGACACGCCAAGCCGTCTGGCGATTTCGCGCCATGACACGCCCTGGGCGTCGAGAATCCTGATACGTTGTTGTATCGACACCGGTTTCGTCATTCCTTTCCTTTCCCGAGTGGCCCTGTGCGGGCCGGGTGTGTTCCGACTCGGGAAAATAGCCGGGTTATGGCGGACCGGTGCCCTTCATCTCGCCGTTTCGGTGAAACGGACTAATTCCTACCGCTTTTTCGGACTGAATGGTTACGCCGTGTCGGCCTAACTTCTATTGAACAGACACAGACCTGGACGAGCTGGAATTGGCGACGTTCCGGTGGTCTCGTGGCGGGGACTCGAAGCGCCTGTACCAGTCATTGGGCTACAGGACACCGGAACAAGCCGAAACCGAGTATTATGCGAATCAAGCAGCGCAAGCCACCTCACTATAAGAGCGGAACAAAATCAGGCCATATCATTATGTTTTACTTTGACGAATGCGACTTGCATGCAGCATATGGTCTGCACTTTTGCGGTAGAGTTGGAAATTCGAGATGCGTAAGAATTTGGACACTATCCGAGGAAGTAAGGTACAGTGCAGCGTATTCGTTTTTTCGATATCGCCAAGGGCATAGCTATTTTAGCTGTGGTGTTGGGGCATAGTGCCATTGAAGCGAACCTATTTATTCCTCATCGCACGGCTCAAGTGGTTGTGGCTTTCTGCTTTTCGTTCCACATGCCGCTGTTCTTCATCCTTTCTGGATATTTTATGCATCCGGAGAAGCGATTTCGTTGGATGAAGGAATCGAAGCAATTGTTATGTACATATGTGTTGACGGCATTGTGCGTACTTGCTGGAGTGATTTGCATGGCGACGCTTGACCGCGAAGATAGTGCGATTGTATTTCGGCAGTGGGGTATGGCCGCGTTGTATGGAAGTGGCGATATATCGAATCTGACGCTATGGCAGGTGGATCTGAGAATCGGTGCGATTTGGTTCTTGCTTGCGTTGTTCTGGGCACGCTTGTTGTTGCATTGCCTTGCAAGGCTTCCCTATACCCCTGTCTGGGTGGTGCTGTGCTTCGTTGTTGGCTATGTTTCCTCGCGTACGTATTGTTGCCGTGGAGTATTCAAGCGGGCATGTGCGCGGTTGCGTTCCTTTATCTAGGGTATCTGGCCAAGAAATACGATGTGCTTAGCATTGCGAAGCGTTTCCCCTACGTGTGGGCTATTGCGTTTGTTATTTGGATGGTTGACATCGTACTTTTCGGTGGCATGAGCATGGCCGTCAATAATTATGGTTCGCGTCCTGTTCTGGCTGTCATTGGTAGCTTTGCAGGGACGCTGTGCATTGTCGGTACTTCGCAGCTGATTGATCATATTCCGTCGTTGGGAGGTGCACTTAGCAAAATTGGCCAGGCAAGCCTTGCCATTCTGTGTGTGCATCTTGTTGAAGATGACGTATTACCTGGGCAAATGTATTTGGGAACATTGCGGATGTTGTTTCCGCAGGTTCCATTGGTTCTGCTAAGTTTTATTGTTCGGTTGCCGTTCGACCTTATTGGTGCAACGTTGCTGTACTATATTCCAGTGATTAATGAATGGTTCTATCCGCAGTTGGCAAAACAGCGTCAAACAAATCAGATAGTCGAGGTGGAGCAATCGTGCAAGATCACTGGAGATGAATGATTATTCTCTTTTCTTCAAGGGTTTACGGTAGTCTGTAAACCATGACTTCGATGAAATTCGCAAATATCCTTTTGGAAACGAATCCCCGCTCCGTCGCGTATCCGGCTCTGTACTGCCGTTCCGATCAACCTGTCGTGTTTGACGAGCAGCTCGGTGAATGGAAGATGTTTAATGCGGGAACCTTTGATTTCAGCACGTATTTTAATTCCCTATCCGTGATGAAGCTGCGGAAGTACACGCGTGCTACGGGCTTTACGCTGCACCTTGAACTTAAAGGTGCAGCATGCGAAGTGCAACAGACCATGGGCGATGCGTTCGCGCATGATCCGCTGCCGGTCGAAGGGGTTTCCAAGGCATTGGAGGCTTCCGATGATTGGCAGATCGTCGATCTTCCCCTGAAAGTCACTGATGATATGGTGATTGTAGGTTTTCTCATCAAAACGGAAGGCGCCGTCGCCATCCGCAATAGCTACTATGGTTTGGATATTGATGGTGGGCTGAACGATGTCGAGTTGGTGCTGTCTACCACCACTTTCAAGAAGGAAGCATTCATCGAACGCAACATCGGTTTGGTCAAGAACCAGATCATCGGCTCCGATGATTCGATTGCCGATCACTTCCATATGTATGTGATGGATAATGGACGTACCTTGGATGCTGAGAAATTGAGCGGTGACCGTATCCAAGTTGTGCCCAACGACAATGTTGGTGGTGCCGGTGGTTTCACCCGCGGCATGATTACCGCGATGGAACAGACTCCAAAGGCCACGAATGTCCTGCTGATGGATGATGATGTCGCCGTTTCTCCGGAAAGCATCAAGCGAACATACAATTTGTTGCGCATTCTCAAGCCCGAGCATCGCGAGGATATGATTAGCGGCGCAATGCTCAACTATGAGATCGGCGAAGACCAGTGGGAAGACATCGGCAACATGACCCAGCAAGGTACGTTCGCCGGCTGCAAACCGCCGTTGCGGTTGACGTTATTCGAAGATCTCATTTATAACGAGCTGTACACGCCGACCAAGTGGCAGAGGAACAATATGTACGCAGCTTGGTGGTATTGTTGCATTCCGATTTCCGTTATTGAAAAGAACGGTCTTCCGTTACCGGTGTTCGTTCGTTGCGACGACGCCGAATACGGTATTCGTTGCAAGACTGGATTCATCACCATGAACAGCCTCTGCGTATGGCATATGTCGTTCTTCGAACGATACAACGCTGCCGTGGAACGTTATCAGACCACGCGCAACACCATGATTGCCCAGGCGACTTGCGGCATGGCACCTGATGCCGATTTTATGCGCGAACTGCACAACAACATTCGTCTTGAGCTGAAGAAGTTCGGCTATGAGAATGCGGAACTGTGCCTTGACGCATTCGAGGACTTCCTTAAGGGGCCGGAATTCATCAAGAAGCCGGGCCAGTCGGAAAAGAGCTTCATGGCGGCGAACCGCAACAAGGAACAGCTCGTTGATTTCGAGACGCTTCAGGCCAAAGCTGACAAGGATCCCGAACTTGCGGGCTTTAACGTCAAGGATGTTGACAGGCAGCTGATTGACGGGGACAAACCACGCAGCTTGTACGAACGTCTGGAAGATCTGGTCACTGATAACAATCAGAGATACGTCAAGAAGGAAGGCGCCGGTTATGCCGTGATTCCGCTGCAGGGATGGCTGTATCCTGCAGGTGCGATTCGTGGCAAGCACAAGCTTGTTGTGTTGGATTGGTACAACCGCAAGGGTGCCATTCGCACCAAAGATGTCGCGCGGTACCAGCAGATCAAAAAGCGTTACGCGCGTGATCTTAAGTACTACAAGGCGAATATCGGACGCTTGCGCAAGGAATATGCTGATGCGCGTGCGGAGCTGACGTCTCTTGAATACTGGAAGAACTACCTCAAGATGAATTAATCGAGCTGGCGCTCAAATTTAGCCGCATACGTTCGTAGGGGCGTATGCGGTATTATTTTGCTTCAATACCGAATAAAGGAAGAAGATTATGGCATCTGTAATAAGGCGGTTGCGTGAAAGGCTGTTATGGCCTTCGGAACGTTCCATGCAAAGGTTGATGGGACGAATCGAATCCTTGGAAAGGGAAAACGACGATTTACGCAATGCCTTGCAAATGCAGGAATCAACCTTGTGTGGAATCGGCGATGCCGTATACGGCATGCGTGGAATTAACGAAGATGCATGCAGGATGCTTAACGAAATACAACGTGCGCAGATTGCGGAGAGCCCCAAAAACGATATTCGCTTTTGGGCGCAGTATCGTGTTCCCGGGGAGACTGATTTGGAAACGCGCAAGAGGTTCTTCCTCAATCTGCCCAAGCCAGAGGGAGGGCTGAGACTTTTGCAATCCGCCTTGAACCGGATGCTTTGCGATTATGCAGATATCTGCAAACAAAATGGGATTGATGACTATTGGCTTGTCGGCGGCACATTACTTGGTTCGGTGAGACATCATGGTTTCATTCCTTGGGATGATGATCTTGATCTGGGTATCATGCGCGATGATCTGGAACGTCTTCAAGAGATACTCGCCGATGATGACGAATACAAGATTACCGTGGTTTGGGATCGAATCGTGCATTGCAGGCAGGTCCGTTTCGCCCCCCGTGACGCGCGGATTCCAGGTTTCATTGATTTGTTCCCGTTCGACTGGGTGTCCTCCGTTGATCGCAATATCTTCCTGAAAATTCAGGATTATCGAAAAGCGGCCATTGATGAGGCTGAATCAGACGCGGTCATTCGAAACGCATGGAATGACAATGTGTATATTCCCACGGAGACAACAGCCGGAAAACGGATTGCAGATGTTTTTGACGCGCAACTGTCCAAGATGCACGAAGATGGTGTGATTTGCACGCGACAGAACGCAGCAGGCATCGTTCGTGCGTACGATAACATGGATCATCCGAGTGGTTTTGAATGGATAAGCGGCTTTGACGATTGCTATCCATTGGTTACGCAGACCTTTGAAGGTCGCGAATACCCTGTGCCTGCCAATTATATGCATGTATTGACCCACGCATACGGTAATATTTTCGCGTTGCCCAATGATATCGGCCTGCATTTCGAACATGTTGATAGGAAAGAACTTGCTCAGACTGATGAACAGGTTATCCGCGAATACGTGAATCGATAAGTCTTGGAGTAATGGAGTTGCCGGATGACGTTTGCTAAGAATATTGCGATTATAGTTGCTGGTGGATCAGGCACCAGAATGGGACAGGACATTCCAAAGCAGTTCATCAATGTTCTGGACAAGCCAGTGCTTGTCTACACGATGGAAGGATTCCAACGTCATCCAGATATTGCCGCGATTGAAGTGGTATGCATCAAAGGATGGGAAACCATGGTGGGGGCATACGCCAGGCAATTCAATATCAGTAAGCTTCAATGGATCGTGCAAGGCGGCTCAAGTGTGCAGGAATCCATCAGGAATGGCGTGGAACATCTCGATGGCAAAATCGATGAGAACGACAACATCATCATTCACGATGGTATCCGTCCGTTGACTGATGCGAGTGTTTTGACCGATGTGATAAACGTCTGCAATACATATGGCAACGCCGTGACTTCGCTGCCGTATAACGAGCAGATTTTTGTGATTGACTCACAGGATCCGTCGACGACGAAACAGTATGTGCCAAGAGAACAGCTACGGCGTGTTTCGACTCCGCAGGCATATCGATATGGCAAACTGCGTGACGCGTACCGCAAAGCGTTTCGTGAAGATATCGGTATTCATGGTTCGAGTTATACGAATACCATGATGGTTGATCTCGGAGAAACTTTGCATTTTGCCAAAGGCTCTGATCGAAATATCAAACTTACGACCAAGGGCGATTTGGAATTGTTCAAAGCATATATCACTGCGGACGAAGACACTTGGCTGAAATAAAGTGAGGAAGAACTTGCACAGCAGATTGGAATCGCCGCTATACCAGGCTGATCTTGAATACTGCGCCGAGCTTCCCATTCGATGGGATGCATTGAACGGGAAGACCATTGCGATTTCCGGCGCGACGGGAATGATCGGGACTTTCTTGATCGATGTGCTTATGATGAAGAACAAGGATCCGCGGTTTGATTGTCGAATCATTGCGATTGGGCGCAATGCGGATCGGGCTAGAAACCGATTCCCGTATTTCGATGACACTCATCTCCATTTTGTCCAGTTGGACGTATCGGTGCCGGGGGCCCAACCAGATTGTCCGGCGGACGTCGTCATCCATCTTGCCAGTACGACGCATCCCAGGGCATATGCATCCGAGCCGGTATCAACGATTACTGCTAATGTGATTGGACTGCAGAATCTCCTTGAGTATTCGCTTGACACTAAATCGGAGAGCAGAGGCAGATTTGTTTTCGCATCTTCGGTGGAAATTTATGGAAAGAACCGTGGAGATGTGGAACGATTCGATGAACAGTACTGCGGGTATATTGATTCGAACACGCTTCGTGCCGGCTATCCAGAAGCCAAGCGGTTGGGCGAAGCCCTATGTCAGGCGTATGCCGAGCAATATGGTATTGACTTTGTGATTCCTCGTATTGCACGCTCATATGGTCCGACATTACATAGTGAAGACAGCAAAGCGCTTTCCCAGTTCATACATAGAGGATTGGCGAAAGAAGACATTGTATTGAAAAGTGAAGGGACACAGCTGTTTTCCTATGCATATGTAGCGGATACAGTTGCGGGTCTGCTCTACTGTCTGCTTGAAGGCGAGTCGCGTGGTGCATACAATATCGCGTCGCCCATTTCCGATTGCCGATTGAAGGATTTGGCTTTTCTGATAGCCGCGCGTTGCGGCGTGGAAGTTCGTTTTGAACTTCCCGACGTATTGGAATCCAAAGGATATTCTACTGCGACTACTGCTTTGATGGATGGTAGTGAACTGCGATCTTTGGGCTGGGGAATGCGGTATTCCATCGAGGCGGGAATTGAAAGGACCTTAGCTATTATGCGTGGCTGATTGATGTAATGATATTTCGGTCATTTGGCAACGATAAGTAGCTAAGGGAGGTCCGCTGATAAGATACCGCTTGTGAAACAGTTAGTGAAAGAGATGCGGAACAGGTACGGGTACGCATGGACCGTCTTGCAGGGTTTGGTGAAAACGGATTTCAGGCTTCGCTACCAAGGGTCTTTTCTCGGTATCGCGTGGTCGGTGCTCAAACCTTTGATGATGTTTTGCGTGATGTATGTAGTGTTCGGCAAGTTCCTGCGAATGTCAGACGGAACGCCTACATACCCGGTCGTTCTTCTTTTGGGAATCAGTTCGTGGCAGTTCGTCACTGAATCGACGAACGTCGGACTTCGTTCCGTGGTCGATCGTGGAGATTTGCTCCGCAAGATTCACTTTCCTAATTACATTGTGGTGGTTTCGGCAACTGTCGGTGCATTGATCAGCTATGCAATCAATCTCGTTGTCGTGCTGGTTTTCGCTTTTATCGCTCGGGTTCAGTTCACATGGAGAGTCATTCTGCTTCCGTTCAGCGTCATTGAACTGTATGCGGTAACGCTTGCCGTTACGCTGATTATGGCCACGATGTACGTGTATTTCCGTGATATCGCCCATATCTGGGATGTCCTTCAGCAGCTGATTTTCTATGGCATGCCGATTATCTACCCATTGACGTATGTCACCGATCGTGGTGGATTCTTGGCTGACGTCGCGCGATTGGAGCTTATCAATCCGTTTGCTCAGACTATTCAGGACATTCGGCATAATTTCATTGCTCCTGAAACACAGCCGACGATTTGGAATCAGTTCAATAACTGGAGTGTGCGTTTGCTGCCGATTGCTTTGACTGTTATTTTGCTGTGGTTCGGTGTAGCGATATTCCGTCACAATAGTCGCAAATTCGCGGAGGTTATGTGATGTCTGAAGAAAAATCCGCCAAAAAAATTGATTATTTCAAGAATCCAGTGGTGCTGTCTGCAAGCCACGTTTCCAAGTGTTTTAAATTGCCAACGGAACAGGCCACCGGTCTCAAGCAGGCTTTTATCAATTGGACCAGGGGAATCAAAGGTTACAAAAAACAGGAAGTGCTTAAAGACATCAGCTTTGAGGTTCATCAAGGTGAGTTCTTCGGCATCGTCGGTCGCAACGGTGGAGGCAAATCCACGTTACTGAAACTGATCTCGCAGATTTACTATCCCGAGAATGGCTCCATCACCGTTTCCGGCAAATTGGTTCCGTTCATTGAACTGGGAGTCGGTTTTAATCCCGAACTTACCGGACGTGAAAACGTTTATTTGAATGGTTCCCTCTTGGGGTTCACACATGAAGAAGTTGACGCGATGTATGACGACATTGTCAAATTCGCCGAACTCGAAGATTTCATGGACCAGAAGCTGAAGAACTATTCTTCCGGCATGCAGGTTCGGCTTGCCTTCTCTGTCGCCATCAAAGCGCAGGGAGACATACTGGTTCTCGATGAGGTGCTTGCGGTCGGTGATGAGGCGTTCCAGCGCAAATGCGATGATTTCTTCACGGAAATTAAAAAAGATCCGACTAAGACGGTCATCCTCGTAACCCATGACATGAATTCCGTCAAGAAGTATTGCTCTAGGGCAATGATGATTGCCGACGGCAAAGTAGAGGCCATTGGCGATCCGGAAACCGTGTCGCAGCAATACACGTTGGCCAATCTTGAAGCTGAGGCGAAAGCCGAGCGAAAGCGTCAAGAGGAACGTGGCGGTTATCCAAATGGGTTGAATGCGCGTTGCCCGGTGTTGAAAACCATTGCGGTTTCCCCAAAGGTCTGCACCAGTGCGGATGCCTTTAAATTCGATGTGGAATATCAGTACGATGAACCGGGAGATTTCTACCTCGCCATCGCGTTGCATGATATTCGGCGCGGCGGAATCACCTACGATACCGGTTCAAAGGTGCTCAAAATGACGAAGCATGGTCATCAGACCGTGCATTTTGAGATGCCGCTCAATCTATTCAACAACGGTGAATTCCGTCTGATTACATCACTACGTACACCAAGTCCGATTGATTCCAAGGCAACGGACGCGGTCGGCGTTGCGCTCGATGATAACGCTTGTAGTTTCGTGATTCGTGATGCTCGGAATCGCGAATATGCGTTGCTCAGCGATCGTGCTCTTACGATTAAGCAGCTTAACTGATTTTGCGTGCGGGCAATTATGTCATGACAGACGAATTTTGTGTTCAAAAAGGAGCTGAAAGATGAGCGATACCTGGGAAACGGTTATGCGCGTTGTGTATCCAGCCAAGGATGCTGAACAGACTCTTCCCCTGTATGCGATTGATTGGACTCGACCACATGTCGCGGAAACCACTTTGGATTCGCGCATCGATATGCGCCGTTTGGAATTCAGCTCTATGAATCAGTCCACATTGCAGCGCATGCTTCGTCATGCCGGCTCGTCTGCCGGCGTCTCCTGCGATTCGTTCGAAGTCGTAGGGCGTTCTGCTATGACCTTGAAGAATCGTGGTCATATGTCCGGATGCACGTTCTTCAATGCGTTCCCTGCGGCCTATTGGCGTCGATGGACTGGCGTGAAAACAGTGCGATTCGAAGCGACCGTTCAGGGAAACGCCAAAATCAGCGTATTCCGTTCCACAGGTCGTGGACTGATCTATCCGGTCGCGACGAGGGAAACAACGGCTTCGGAATCCGGAACCTGCGTATGTGTAGACGTGCCGATGACAGGGCTTATGGATGGCGGCTATTTCTGGTTCGACGCGGAATCCCTTGATGGGGAAGTGGTCATTTCCGACGCCGTATGGTCCGTTCCCCGTAACGCCAGGACGGCGAAGCATGAAACGTCCATGTCCATCGCCATCACGACATTCAATCGTGCCTCGTATTGTATGAACCAGTTGCATGCCATTGCCGGAGCGCCGGCATTGCGCAAACGTCTGGATACGGTGTATTGCACCGATCAGGGAAGCGACTTGGTAAAGGACCAGAAAGGCTTCGCCGAGGTATCCGCCGATCTCGGAAAGCAACTCACATACATTCAGCAAGCGAATTTGGGTGGCTCCGGTGGCTTCTCTAGGGGTATGTACGAGACTGCTAAGGCTGGCAACAGCGATTTCGTGTTGCTTCTGGACGATGACGCCATCAGCGAACCGGAGTCCATCCTGCGTGCAATCCAATTCTCTGACTACACAGTGCGACCGGTTCTTGTGGGCGGAGGCATGTTTCACTTGGACAATCGCACCATGCTGTATACGCAGGGCGAACGCATCAACCCGCAGCGCATGTGGATGTATCCATCGAAGAGCATGGGCTACAACCATGATTTCTCCGTGGAACCGCTTCGTGATTCACCGGACCGTCACCAGCGCATCGATGAGGACTTCAATGGTTGGTGGATGTGTCTGATTCCAATTGCGGTGGTAAGGAAAATCGGCCTTTCCATGCCGGTGTTCATCAAGTTTGATGACATTGAATATGGTTTGCGTGCCAAGAAAGCCGGATTCCCGACGGTGTGCTTGCCGGGAGTGGCTGTTTGGCACCAAGCGTGGCATGACAAAGATCCGGCACGTTCTTGGGAAGAGTATTTCACTGAACGTAATCGCTGGCTCGCGGCTCTGTTGACATACCCGGATAGGCCGCCGCGCATGCTGATAGAGACCCTGTACGGCGATGCAAGTCTTGGGCTCCGTTTTGTGTATTCCGCCATGGCATTGCACCATATGGCATTGAGGGACATTCTTCGAGGACCACAGTATTTGGTGGATTGTTTTCCGACAAAACTTGGCGAAGTCCGGGAATTGCGCGCAAAATATCCCGATGCCCAGGTCAAAGGCAGTCTCGAAGCTTTCCCGGAACCCGCTGGTGAGGTCGATTCGCCCAAAAACCATCCTTCGACTATGAAAAGCCGGTATAAGGCTGCGATTGGTTTGATAGTTAAGAGCTTCGTCAAGAACGTCGATCCAGATAAGGCTGTTCGTCCGGATGCCGCCATTCCGGCACGAGATGCTGCTTGGACTTGGTTGGCATTCGACCATGTCAATTCAGCCTTGGTCACTTCCGCGGATGGTAATGGTGTGGCTTGGCTAAAGCGGGATAACAAACATTTCCGCAAGAGCATGATGGAAGGGTATCTGCTTACGCGCAGGATTCTACGGA
>ERZ808240.4961-NODE-4961-length-11224-cov-28.903662_pt1 | contig 11224 bp, 6 predicted proteins | sample MGYA00521084_ERZ808240 | MGnify/ENA primary metagenome ERZ808240 (study PRJEB31516, sample SAMN03275571) | gut metagenome | biome: mammalia-associated habitat; material: feces | host: Papio cynocephalus | place: Kenya | collected 2012-08-06 ... | reverse complement strand
TCAGAACAGCCCGTAAATCAGATTCCACAGGAGAAAGCGCGCGAACTTGCCGACGAGCAGCAGGAACATCGTCGCCCACGGGCGGGTTTTGTAGAAGCCGAGGGCTATGGCAATGACGTCGCCGACTATCGGAACCCATGCGAGCAGCGCAAGCCAGACTCCATACTTGTCAATCTTTGCCTTCTGCTTTTCCAGTGTCCCGCGCTTCACCTTGAACCACTTCTCAATCCACTCCCAGCGGCCAATCCATCCTATCCAGTAGGTCAGAACGCTCCCGAGCCAGTTGCCGAGCGTTCCCACCGCCAAGCACCCGACAGGATTCTTCGTCGCGGCCAGCACGGCGATGTAGAGCGCGTCCGAACTGAATGGCAGCACCGTCGCGGCGAGAAATGTCCCGATGAACAATCCTAAAAGCCCGAGTGACTCTAAGTTAAACATAGATAGTGTTTTGCAAATTGTTGTTTGATAAGCTAAAGGCTTCAGAAAAGTGGAAGGCGGGAAACCCTACGCGATTTTTTTTCATGAGCGGAGGGTTTCTGCCTTCCGCGTGAAGCCGTAGCTCCTGACACCATAGCTCTGATACTATTTCCTCTTGCTCCTGAAAAAATCGCTGACAATTCCTCCGCAGTCATCCGCCATAACCCCGGAAACGACTTCCGTCTTGGGGTGCAGCAGCGACGGCGTGAACTTCGAGAACCCGCGCTTCGGGTCGGCCGCCCCATAGACGAGCCTTCCGACCTGTGCCCAGTTCATCGCCCCGGCGCACATCGGGCAGGGCTCCACCGTCACATACAGCGTGCACTCGTCGAGGTATTTCCCGCCCATTGCCTCGGTCGCGGCCGTAATGGCAATCATTTCCGCGTGCGCCGACGGGTCATGCAGCCTCTCCGTCATGTTGTGCCCCCTCGCGATTACGCGCCCGTTCCATACCACAACCGCCCCGATGGGTACTTCGTCCTCCTCGAACGCGGCGCGGGCCTCCTTGAGAGCTTCGCGCATATATCTTTCGTCTCCTGATTTCATATTTCGTGATTTTTGCGAAACCTTAAAAAACACCCCGCATCATCTTTTCATCCGCCACTCTTCTGCACACGGCATGGCTCAGGCAAGTCTGCCTCTCCCCCTGACCGTCATCTGCGACAGAATCACGCCGACCGTGCAGATTGCCACGCCGAGCCACTGCCGCCAGTTCAGCAGCTCATGGCCGAGTACCCACGCGATAATCGCCGAAGCCACCGGAATCAGCGCAGTGAAGATGCTGGACTTCGCCACCCCGAGCTTCTTGATTGTCCCGACCCAAAGTGAGAATGCCACGCTCGAACAGAGCACCGACAGGCACAGAATCGGTCGCCATGTCTCCCAGCTGAGATAGGCCTCCGGGGTGAAGTTGCCGAAACCCTTGAAAAGGAACAGCGGGAACAGATAAACCGAGCCGATGAGGAATTGATACATCACGATGTTCCGGCTGGAATAGCGGTCGCTTAGTTTTTTTGTGATGCTCGCATGGCAGACCTCCGCGACGACCGCAATCAGCAGAAGAGCGATACCGACCATAAAATGCTCTCCCAGTTCGCCCTTTGCCATTGCCACGAGGACGATTCCTCCGAGCGAAAGGAATATCCCTAAGATGTTGAGCCCGCAAATTTTTTCCCGGAAAAAGACGACGCCCGCGAAAATCGAGAATATCGGAATCGTCGCAATCGTCATCGCGCTCAGTGTCGGAGACCCCGTAAGCTTGATTCCGTAGGTTTCAAAGAGGAAGTAGATGAACGGTTCACAGAAAGCGAGCAGCAGAAACCATGGCGCATCCTTCTTTCTGACTGTCTGGAATTTACGTAAAGCGATGTTGAATCCCAACAAGAGGAGTCCGGCGATGAATATCCTGACGAATACGAAATAGAAGATGGAAATCCCCCTGCCGATGAGACAGTCCGACCAGATGTAGGACGCGCCCCAGAGGGTGATTGCCGTCAGCGATAATATATATGTCAAAAAACTCCCCTTAAATTCCCTGCTCTTCATATATCTTGGTCTATATCCATTTTTCATCGGTCACACACGTCCGGTATGCTCCCTCTTCAAAAATAAATCTATCCTCAGAAATAATCCTTAATCCTGAGGCGACTTATTTTTTTTATTGCAGCTTCTTCCTCGGACGGATTTTCCTGAATCTCAGCCTCAGCACGCCCCAGAAAGCCTCTCCGAATATGCTCCCGCTCATCTTTGACGTTCCTTCCTTGCGGTCCACGAAGATTATCGGCACCTCCACAATCTTGAATCCCAGTTTGTAGCAGCTGTACTTCATCTCAATCTGGAAGCCGTACCCATACATGCTGATTCTGTCCAGATCGATGGCTTCCAGCACCTTGCGCCTGTAGCACTTGAATCCGGCCGTTGTGTCATAGACCTTCATTCCGAGCACCGTGCGCACATAGACCGAGGCGTAGTAGGACATGATGACACGGCCTATGGGCCAGTTGATTACGCTGATTCCGTTGCAGTAGCGCGAGCCGATTGCAAGGTCGGCGCCGCCCTTCGCGCAGGCCTCGTAGAGCCTCGGCAGGTCTTCCGGATTGTGCGAAAAGTCCGCGTCCATCTCGAATATGTAGTCATATTTCCGTTCAATCGCCCATTTGAAGCCCGTTATGTAGGCCGTTCCGAGCCCCAGTTTCCCCGACCTTTCAATCATGAACAGCCGCTCGGAAAACTCCGCCTGCATTTTCTTGACAATCCCCGCAGTCCCGTCCGGCGACCCGTCCTCAATCACGAGCACATGATAGTCTCCCTCCAGCGCGAACACCGCACGGATAATCTTCTCGATGTTTTCCCGTTCGTTGTAAGTCGGGATGATGACAACCTTCCTGTCCATAATCGTCCGAATAAAGCTAAGAAATTAAATTCCCCAAACGAATCCGCAAAATAAGTTGGATTCCACAAACGAATCCGCAAAATTAGTAAAAAAATGAAAACGATTTTGAAATTCCAATTATGATTATTCATATATTTGCGATATGTATTGATGAATTTGTCGGGACAGAAATGTTTGCGATATGTAACTGAAAAGATTTTTGCCATGAAGAATATTCTGAAATCCATGTTCGTGCTTGCCGTCGCCGTGACGGCCGCATCCTGCGGAAACGAAAACAAGGACTCTGAGAGCCCCGACGCCGGATTTGCCGACTACATCGAGGCCTACACGGGAGGACTTATTTCCGACGAGTCGTCGGTGAAGATTCAGTTCGCATCGACCCCGGACACCTCGGTTCCCGCCGACGGCCTGTTCAGCTTTTCTCCTTCGCTCAGGGGCGAGGTCCGTTGGGTCGGCTCCAGGATGATAGAGTTCGTGCCCGAGGACGGGCAGCTGAAACAGGGACGGGAGTACCGCGGCAAATTCGAGGTGGGCAAGGTCTTCGGCGTGGAGAAACCGGAGCTCAGAACCTTCTGTTTCATGTTCAGAGTTGCGCCGAAGAAGGCCGCGATTTCCATTGACAATGTCAGGATTCTGAAATCCTCTCCGTCAGAGGCCGCGATAAACGGAAGCCTGATGCTCAGCGAGAGCGTCCCGGAGGATGAGGCTTCAGGAATGCTCTATGCGGAAGGTGCCGGAGCCGCCAAGGTTTCCGTCAGACAGATGTCGGAACCCGGAGTGTTTGAATTTACCTGTGCTCCCGTTGTGCGCAGTGCCTCTGACAGCCGTGTCACCCTTGTCTTTGACGGGCATTCCTCAGGATTCGGGAAGACCGTCTCGGCTGATGTCACGGTTCCGGCCTCGGAGGGCTTCCGGGTCGTGTCCGCCAAGAAAAAAGACGGGGATGAGCCGTATGTGGAGGTCGTTCTCTCCCAGCCTCTTGACCCTCTGTCCGATGTTTCGGGAATGTTCACTCTGTCGGTTGAGGGACGCAGCTACACCGCTGTTGACGGCAACATCGTCCGTGTCTTCTTTGAGAGAAAAAAAGCTGAGGGCAACATCTCCCTGACCGTTTCCGGCTCTCTCAAGGACTGCACGGGCACACGCCTCGGTGAAGACTGGACAGCGGAATTCCGCTCAGACGAGCTTAAGCCGGCGGTCCGTCTGCCTGGTCGCGGCAACATTCTTCCCGACGCATCCGAACTCCGCCTTCCGTTCCGGGCAGTGAATCTCAAGGCTGTGGATTTGAGAGTCATCAAGATTTACAGCGACAATGTCCTGCACTTCCTTCAGGACAACAGTCTCGACGGTGACAGCGAACTCCGGCGTTCGGGCAGGATGGTCTATAGCCGCCGGCTCCAGCTCGACTCCAATCCGCAGACAGACCTGCACCAGTGGCAGAATTTTTCGGTCGATTTGTCCGGGCTGATGAAGCGTGAGCCCGGAGCAATCTATCGCATATCCCTTTCTTTCCGTCAGGAATATTCCGTGTATGGAAGGGACGACGTCGCTGTTTCCGATGGGGATTCATCTCTCACGAAACTCGCCGTCGGGGAGATGAGCGCCGAGGACGAGGCGGTGTGGGACATACCATATTCATATTACTATGACAATTACTACGATTGGGAAAAATATGACTGGAACGAGCGCGATAACCCTCTGTCCCCGACATATTATATGCAGGCCGACCGGTTTCCGAGCGTGAATCTGATGAACTCGAATGTCGGGGTCATCGCGAAGTCGGGAGGAAACGGGAAAATGTGGGTGTATGTCAGCGACATCGTCTCCGCATCCCCGCTTTCGGGTGTGGAGATTTCGGCCTATAACTATCAGCTCCGCAGGCTCGCCGCGGCAAAGTCGGACGCGGAAGGCCGTGCCGAACTCGCGTTTGAAGGCAAGCCTTTTGTCGTCGTCGCGAAATCCGGCGACGCGGTCTCGTATCTCAAGGTCATCGACGGGCAGGAAAATTCCCTGAGCCGCTTCGATGTCGGGGGGCAGACCGTCGAGAAAGGACTGCGCGGCTTCGTCTATGGCGAGAGGGGAGTATGGCGGCCCGGCGACACCATGCACCTTGTGCTGCTCGTCGAGTCCTCGGGAAAGAAGCTTCCGCAGGATCATCCGGCCGTGCTGGAGGTCTATGGGCCTCGGGGGCAGTTCTTCTCGCGGCAGGTCTGCCCGAAATCGGTTGACGGGTTCTATACTTTCGATGTGCCGACATCCGGAAGCGACATGACGGGAACCTATCACGCCTATGCGAAAATCGGCGGCGCCACGTTCCATAAGGCCCTGCACGTCGAGACCATAAAGCCGAACCGCCTGAAGGTGACGACGACTCTTCCTTCAGATGTTCTTGACGCGGACTCTACGGCCACATTCCGGGTAAGCGCGGCATGGCTCACCGGAGCGGCGGCCTCTTCCCTTACGGCAAAGGCAAGCGTCAGGCTGACGCCGCGAAAGACGGCGTTCAAGGGCTTCGACGGCTACATCTTCTCGAACCCGCTATCCGAATTCCGCTCCGTGGAAAAGGAACTCTTCAGCACGGTCCTCGACTCTCGCGGCAACTCTTCTGTCAGCGTGCGCGTGCCTGCCGCTCCCGACGCGCCCGGAATGCTGAACGCCACCATCGTCACGAGGGTTTCAGAACCCGGAGGAAATGAGAGCACGGTTTCGCAGAACGCGCTCTGCTCTCCGTTCGGCGCCTATGTCGGAGTGCTAATGCCTTCAACCGAAAACGGGTATCTCGAAACGGACAGAGACTGGAGCATCAGGGCCTGTGCGGTGGGGAAGGACGGACGCAGGATTGCCGGGCATCGTCTCGAATACAGGATTTACCGCCTTGACAGCAGCTGGTGGTGGGAACGGGACGGGGGCGAACTCGCGTCGTTCATAAGAAGCTCCTCAGCAAAGGTTCACGCCTCCGGACAGATTGTCTCCGGAACTTCCGACTCTGAAATCCGTTTCCGCCTCGACTATCCGGACTGGGGCAACTTCCTTCTCTATGTCACCGACCTTGACAGCGGTCACAGTTCCGGCACGACCTTCCTCTGCGACTGGCCGCAGTGGCGCGGGCGCGGTGACAGGGCGGAGAGCACATCAGCTTCAATGCTGTCATTCTCGCTTGACAGAAAATCCTGTCAGGTCGGAGACGAGGCGGTGGCTTATCTTCCGGCCGCAAAGGGCGCGAGGGCGCTCGTCTCGTTCGAGAACGACAGCCGCGTGATAGCTTCTTCATGGGTTGAGATGTCAGCCGACTCCGAGACACCGTTCCGCTTCCGCGTGACCGGTGAAATGGCTCCGTCATGCTATGTGCACGTGACTCTTCTCAATCCATATGGCAGGACGGCCGAGGGGCAGCCTCTTCGTCTCTACGGCGTTCAGCCTCTCACGGTCACCGCTCCTGATTCGCGGCTTGACCCGGTGCTTTCTCTTCCGGAGACGATACGCCCTCAGGAAGAATTTGCCGTCCGCGTCCGCGAAAAGTCCGGCCGGCCGATGTCCTACACCATTGCCATTGTCGATGAGGGACTGCTGGACCTCACCGGCTTCGAGACTCCCGACCCATGGGCGGAGATGAATCGCAGGAGTGCCCTGGGGGTTCGGACATGGGACATATATAATAATGTGATGGGAGCCTACGGAACTTCGTTCGCCTCGATGTTCAGTGTCGGAGGGGACGAGGATTTGAGGATTGACGGAACCGTGCGCGACAACCGTTTCGAGCCAGTGGTCAGGTTCCTCGGGCCTTTCACTCTCAGACGCGGCGAAAACGTCCACAAGGTCACGCTTCCGATGTATGTCGGTTCTGTCCGAGTGATGCTGGTGGCCGCCCGTGACGGAGCCTTTGGCTCCGCTGAGAAGACTGTTCCGGTGCGCTCTCCGCTTATGGTTCTGCCTACGCTTCCGCGCACGCTCGCCACGGGCGAGAAGGTGACTATGCCGGTGAATGTGTTCGCGATGGAGGAGTCTGTCCGCAACGCCGAAGTCACGGTTTCGGCCGACGGTCCTCTCCGCCTCGGCGGCCCTGCGTCCAAATCGCTGACATTCAGCGTTCCGGGTGATGAGATGGCCACGTTCGAGTTCAGAACGGGCAGTACGGAAGGTCCGGCCCGTGTAAAGGTCACAGCCAAGTCCGGAGACTTTGTGGCGTCGGACACCGTGAACATCATGGTGCGCAACATAAATCCTCCGGTTCTTTCGGTGCGGCGTGCGGTCATGCTTCCGGGAGAGTCCTGTGGCTTCGAATGCACTGATGGAGCCAATGTCCTCGAAGTAAGCGCGTTCCCGTCAATAGACGTCAACGGCGTATGGTTCTATATGAAACATTATCCGCACCGGTGCACCGAACAGCTCTGTGCCAAGGGGATAACCCTCCTGTCGATAATGCCGCAGCTCGACGAGCAGCGCCGGACAGAGGCTGGCGGAATGGTCTCAGAAATCCTTTCGGAACTCTACTCGCGGCAGCTCTCGGACGGGAGCTTTGTCTATTGGCCCGGAAGCACGCTCATAAATCCTTGGGCGGACGCGATGGCCGGGCATTTCATGACGCTCGCTTCCGGCGCCGGATTTTCCGTGAACGGGGGAGTCTTCGGCGCGTGGAGAAACAAGGTGAAGAAATATGTGAACGCCTATCGCGCAGCCGGCGATGAATATGACGAACTTGCAGCATATTCCCTCTATGTGCTTGCGCTCTCGGGCAACGCTCAGGACGGTCCGATGAACCGGATGAAGGAGTCGTCGTCACTGACACCGACGGCAAGGGCTCTGCTTGCGTCCGCCTATGCGGTTTCGGGGCGGAAGTCAGTTGCGGAAAGCATCCTTGCGGTCTCTTCGGGAAATTCTTCCGCAAAGCGTCCCGCAGCACCGTCTCTTTTCTTCGGCTCTGCTCTGCGTGACGATGCCATATTCCTTGATGCTCAAGTGCTTGCCGGAAACTTGGGCGCAGCCATGGAACTTGCCGGGCGCGTGGCTGACGGCTTCGCAAAGGAAAGCTACACCACCCAGACCACGGCATTTGCCTCGTCCGCCCTCTCGAAGCTCTACGCCCTCACCGACAAATCAGCCGTGTCTTTCCGGTACGAGTGTTCTTTCGGCGACGGCGGCAACTCCGAGAATGTCAGGACGGCGAACTCGCTGTGGACAAGAAATGTCGTAGACGGAGCCACCTCGGTCAGGCTCTCCAACACTTCCCGTGGCGCTCTCTACGCGAGCCTCGCGTCAAGAACTTCGGTTCCTGCGGGAACGGCTGTCCGGGAGGCCTCGTCCGGGATTTCGACGGTGGTGGCGTACAAGGACATGGACGGGATGAACATCCGTCCTGACAAGCTTGCGCAGGGAACGGATTTCGTGGCAGAGGTCACTGTTAAGAACGCCTCGGCGGCTCCTCTGCGGAATCTTTCCCTGTCGGTGAAGGTCCCTTCGGGATGGGAGATTTACAACAGCCGCCTCTTCAGCGCGGAAGCAGATGTCTCCGCCGCCTATTCCGGCTGTGACATCCGCGACGGTGAGGTTCTCTACTATTTCGACCTTCCCAAGGCTGCCTCCAGGACATACGCCCTGCGCCTCTCCGCCGCCTATCTCGGAGAGTTCGTCCTCCCTTCGGTAAGCTGCGAGGCCATGTACGACAACTCGGTCTTTGCCCGCACCGCCTCCGGCGTCGTCAGGGTTGTGCCCTCCGTAGCCAATGTCAGTTCATCACGGGACGCTGGTCAGGCAGCGCAAGGAAGCCTGTCGGCTTCTCCGTCATTAGAAACTCCGTCGGACTCCCTGTCATTTCGAACGAAGTGAGAAATCTATGAGCGAAACCAGCCCCAAAGACTTCTCGGCTCCACTTCGTTCCGCTCGGTCTGAACTGAGACTGCTGAAAAGTGACGGGTGCCGGAGGGCGGCCGTCGCCTTGGCCGTGTGCCTGGCCGCTCTCTTGGCCGTGTGGCTGTGTTCCCTGCCGCGGGACCTGTTCTCCGGCGTGCCATACTCCACGGTCGTCGAGGCATCCGGCGGAGAACTTCTAGGCGCGCGCGTCGCGGGGGACGGCCAGTGGCGCTTCCCTCCCGCCGACACCGTTCCTCGGCGCTATGCCGTGTGCCTCATCCAGTTTGAGGACAGGCATTTCTATGCCCATCACGGGGTCAATCCGGCCGCGATAGCCCGTGCCGCTGTGCAGAACTTCCGGGCAGGGCATACCGTCAGCGGAGGAAGCACAATCACCATGCAGGTCATCCGGCTCAGCCGGGCCGCCGGGGCACGCGCTGCTATGGACAGCCCCTCCATGGGACAGTGGCGTCCTGAAGACCGTCATCATGGGGCAGTCCAGGCACCTGAACGCAGTCATAAGAAGGCAGTCCGGGGGCCGGAGCGCACGTTCAAGGAAAAGATTATCGAGGCCTTTCTTGCCGCCCGTCTCGAACTTCGATGCACGAAAGAGGAAATACTGGCCTTGTATGCTTCCCACGCCCCGTTCGGCGGCAATGTCGTCGGCATCGAAGCCGCATCCCGCCGCTATTTCGGCCGTCCTGCATCCGAACTCTCCTGGGCCGAGGCGGCCACGCTTGCCGTTCTTCCCAATTCACCTTCGCTCATTCATCCCGGGCGTAACCGCGCCGCCCTCGAACGGAAGCGCAACCGTCTTCTCACACGCCTGTATAATATAGGGGTAATCGACTCTATGACCTTCTCCCTATCCTGCGAGGAACCCTTGCCCGACCAGCCGCAGCCTTTCCCCGACTGCGCTCACCATCTCGTCGAGCGGTACTGCCGGACGAACCCGGGAGAAATTGTCCGCACGGGCATAGACATATCACTTCAGCATCATCTGGAAGCCCTTACAAACCGTTGGAACGACGAATTTTCACGCATCGGAATCCGTGACCTTTCTGCTGTCATTGTCGATGTCCGTACCGGCGCGACGCTCGCATACTGCGGCAATGCCAATCCTTCCGACTTTCGTGACGGAGCCCTCGTTGATATTGCCGATTCCCCACGCAGCACAGGCAGCGTCCTGAAGCCGTTTCTTTACGGTGCGATGCTACAGGCCGGAGACATTCTTCCGCACACCCTCATTCCGGACACGCCTCTGAACGTGAACGGCTTTGCTCCGCAGAACTTTGATCTCCGCTTTTCGGGAGCCGTCCCTGCCTCCGAAGCTCTTGCCCGTTCCCTAAATGTTCCCTGTGTCAGGATGTTACGCACATACGGCATAACTAATTTCCATGATTTCCTGGAAAAGTCCGGGATGACGACCCTCACCCGTGCCGCTTCGGACTACGGACTCTCGCTGATTCTCGGCGGCGCGGAGGGGAAACTTTTCGAGATGACGCGGATGTACGCGGCGATGTCTGCATTCTATCAGCATCGGACAGGCTGGATTCCGCAGGACTGGCCGCTTACGTCGCGCTGTGCGCTCTACTGGATTTTCGACTCTCTGAAGGAGGTGAACCGTCCGGACGAGATGGACTGGAGACTCGTGCCGTCTCTAAGAAAGGTGGCATGGAAAACAGGCACGAGCTACGGGTTCCGTGATGCGTGGGCAATAGGAGTGACACGGGACTATGCCGTCGGGGTCTGGGCGGGAAATGCGGACGGTGAATCCGCTTCCGGGCTTGTCGGGGCTCGTACCGCCGGTCCGGTCCTCTTTGACATATATAATATGCTGCCGCCGTCAGAATGGTTCGACGAACCGGAGCGTGAGGAATATGTCTATGCGGAAATATGCCGGAAGTCGGGACATCTGTGTGGACAGTTCTGCGAGGAACGTGATTCTCTGATTATACCTCCGGCAGGACTGAGAACCTCCGTCTGCCCCTATCACAGGAGCGTCCTTCTGTCTCATAACGGCTCTCATCGGCTCTCCTCTCCTGCTCCCGGAAGCGCAGTGAGAAATTTTTTCGTGCTTCCTCCTGCAATGGAATGGTACTATCGCCGCTCCCATCCGGACTATGTCCCGCTCCCGCCGCTTCTTCCGGGGTCTTCCTCTCCCGAGTCATCCTCTCCGCTGGCGTTCATCTATCCCGAGCCGGGCAGTTCAATCTTCATCCCGACATCTCTCGACGGCTCGCCCGGCGAAGTCGTATTCACCGCTGCCCACCTCAATCCGGAAACAGAAGTCTTCTGGCATCTCGACTCAGACTATGTCGGGCAGACCCGCTTCATCCACAGTCTTTCCCTCCGCCCCTCACGAGGCTCCCACACCATTACCGCCGTCGACGCCTCCGGCAATTCCGCCTCCGTCGGCTTTACCGTCGAGAACTGAACATTCTTCTCGTTCCCTTTAACCCAGTGTCGTCCAGTCGATTAGCCGTCAGGCTGTATTTGCCGTCGAAA